>Ga0307379_10005610_pt1 | contig 17452 bp, 11 predicted proteins | sample UN2MG_FD_202237 | JGI IMG/M metagenome (GOLD analysis project Ga0307379, IMG submission 202237) | Soil microbial communities from Risofladan, Vaasa, Finland - UN-2 | ecosystem: Environmental > Terrestrial > Soil > Coastal area > Acid sulfate soil | place: Finland: Risofladan, Vaasa | collected... | reverse complement strand
GTCGGAAGTCGATCCTTGCCCATTGACTTTCGCCGCGAGCCCCTAAGGATGGTTGCATCATGGATGCCACGCTGCTTCAGGAACAACTGCGTCAAAGCGAGCAACGCAACGAAGCGTTGGCGTCGTCTCAAAGCCCGCCAGCAGGCGCGTGCAACCCAAGCGGCAGGGGCTCACTAGCCGCTAGCCGCCCTGCTCCCGGGCCCTTCCTCCTCGCCCACGACCCCCGTCGCCGCCCCCCCGTCCGCGCCCCATGCCTATCTCGGGCGCTTATTTTGGATTCGCGTAGCGCGGGCTCGCCGTCTTGCGGCCTTTCCGCCCCGGTGGTGTCCTGCACAGACCGGTGCGGCGGAAACGGCTGGTTGATCTCGTGCTCGAGCTCTTCAATCACGGACTCCCACTGGAGGCTCACGACGTGCTGCCCGACCATGCCTGCGCCGAGGCCAATCAGTATGCAGGCCAACATGAAGTACGTGCCGCCCTGGCCAATTCTTGCTCCGCAGTGTGGGCACACGGAGCGGCTTCGAAAGACTGCCCGGCACCATTTTCTCCAGAGGGCCGGTCTTCTCTTCGCTTTCTTCATGATCAGGTCCTCCCGCCTGCAACGCCGCGCTCGAGGCCGGTTTCTGCGGCCGCCTCGAGGATTTCGCGTACGCCATCACGTGTCCCGTCTAGTATGAGCACACTTAGGATTGGCCGAAGAACAACTTCCGCATTTGCGGAGTAGTAGGCACACGCCGTGTGCCGTAACCGGCGGACGGCACACGGCGTGTGCCTGCTACTGAAGTCGGGAATCTGTTTTTCGGCCGACCCTTAACGTCGTCCTGCTTCACCAAAGGCCCCCACGAGAGCGAGAAAACGACCTAGGCAGGCGACCCGGATGGAACGCCGTCCTTGGGCAGTAGGGCAATGATCTCCCGGCTGACCTCTTCAACCGACTTGCCGGAAACGTCGATACTCCGCCAGCCATGCTCGAGACAAAGCCGACGGGAATGGAGCAGCTCCTTTCCGATGTATTCCAGGGACGTATACGGCTCCGCGGGAATCCCTTGGCCGCTTGCCCGGATGCGACGCAGCTCGCGTAGCTGGCGGGCGTCCATCAGCAGGCAGACGACTCGCTCGGACCGCACCGAGAGGAGCGGCGCGGGGAGAGTCGTCTCCAGGATGAGGGGGACGTTGGCGGCGAACCATCCGCGGTAGGCCAGGTAGAGCATGGTGGGCGTCTTCATCGTGCGAGACGCGCCCACGAGGACGACCTCCGCGCGGTCGAGCTCTTCCACTTTCTGGCCATCGTCGTGGTGAAACGCGAACGCGACGGCCTCGATTTCCCTCGACTTGGCTTCCGTCAACTGCCTCAGCATCCCGGGCGTCTCTCGCGGCGTGAGCTTCAGATGGACGGCAATCCGCTCCAGCACAGGCCCGATCGCATCCAGCGAATCGACTCCGCGGAGCCGGGATTCCGCCAGCATCCGTCGACGCAATTCGTTGGAAACCAGCGTGTGAAGAATGATCGAGTCGCCATCGGCCGCTTCCCGCACCACGCCGCGCACTTGCTCTTCGGTCCGAACCTGTCCGCGTCGCACCAGCCTGACCGGTGCATCGCCGAACTGGACCAGCGCCGCCCGGGCTACCTGCTCGACCGTCTTACCGCTGGCGTCGGAAACCACGAAAACCGTCAGCATGCGCCCATCGCCTCCCTGAGATCTCCGGCGCGGCAATCTCACTTCCCTACAGTTCTGCCCTCTTGGGAATCCGGTAATAGCCCGCCGGATCCGACTCGTCGATGATGTAACACCACGCCTCCGACTCGTAGGCAAGTATCGGAGACGCGAAGTCGCGATTCTCGCCCACGAGACGGCACGCGGTCTGGATGCCCTTGATCTCGTCCGCGCGTTCCTTCGGCCCCTGCTTCTTGTGGTGTTTCTCGAGGAAACGGCGGAGTGCCCTGAAGTGCTCGGGGGGCTCCGCTTCTGCGCCGGCAGGACGCGGCTCATCGGCCTTGCCTTCTTCGGCGTCATGCCGGCGTAATTCAACGTAGCGTCGAAACCACTCTTGCGCTGACATGTCCTTGCCCTCCTTTCTCGCAGTCGTGGGCGCCCGCCGACCCGCCGCCAGTCGGGGCCGCGCCGGCGTGGCAAGAAAACACACTATCGGGGATACACGGTTTTCTGTCCCCGCTCACTGATGAGCTGAACCCGGCCACCAGCGGGTGGGGAGCCGATGTATGCGCGGACTTTGCCGAAGTCGCCGTCGACGAACATCAGGCACGGGTCCTGGTTTCGCCCGTGGAGCACGACGCGCGGTTTGCCCGTCCCGTCCACCATGGCGATCGAGGGGTCGAGATCCGTAACGTCGATCGTGACCCGTCCGTCGCCGCTCGCAAGGCTCGCCAGCGTCTGCGTTCCCGCTTCCATCGATGCCCAGCGCTTCGGGCCGCCGGACACTTCCACCTGGGCCGTGTCCTCGGAGGCCAAGAGCGAGGCCGTCGTGCGGCCCTGCCGAAGGACCAACGAAGGCGACCCCTCTTCGGACAACCCCAGAAAACCGACGTCCTTGCCCTCGGCGTCTACCAGATCAATCCTCTGCGCCTTCAGCGATCGCACTTGCACGTCGCGGTCTGCCGGACTGGCGGCAAGGAACGCAGCCGATCCAGCCAGGAGGCCCATCGCCACGAGCAGTGCCTTCATGCGTCGGTTCTGCCGCTCCAGGTCGGCGAGGCGTTCTTCGACTGGGTCCATGGGAAACCTCCCGTATACAACGGCGGCCGGAGACTTCGTAGACGAATTCCTCCATCAGGATGAATCGTGAGCGTGCCCTTCACAGGACGTCCGTGACCGGGCGCGACTCCTCCAACGACTTCTCGGCACTGGTGGGGTCAACGCGGCGGCAGGTCTCGGTCAGTGTTTGGGCCAGATCTTCGAGACCGCCGCGCCACTCCTCTTCGCTCGTCTGGGGAGGACAAAACTGGGCAAACTCGCGGACCAGCAGAATCAAGCGCAGCAGGTGCCGAAAAACCACGCCCTCCTGCTTCTGGAGTCCCTTGCTGGTGACGTACTTGTTGAAGTCGCCGCCGAACTCGATCACCTCGCCCGCCGCCCAGACCGGCCACGTTCGCAGGTCGTGCACGCCGGGGAAGTCGTAGTCGAAAATCAATCGCAGCTTCTCGGCCAACGTGAGGATGCGCGGCCGCTCGTCGGGAAGCATCGGACTGCGATCGTCGGCGTCCTTCTGGGCCGCGGGGGTAAGCTGATCGGCCGTCGCCAACCCCAGGCGCAAGAGCTGCTCGTCGAGCCGACCGGTGGCCAACGGCCCCGGCGGGAGCTGCTCGTAGCCGGGCACGCGGACAAAGCGACCGACGGACCGCGGCAGCTCCAAGACACTCTCCAGGGCCTGCACGCGCTCCTGGCCATCGGCGATGCCGAGTTGGCCCACCAGGAACACGCCGTACAGCGGGTTGACGCCGCGGAACAAGAGAAGCTTCTCGAGGTCCGGCGTGGGATGGGCCAGCCTCGGCACGTACTGCTCCGAATCGCCGGACGTCTCCTCCGGCTGCTTCTCCTTCTCTGCCTCCGACTTGGACAGAAGGGAGCCGAGAATGCCTCCTCCGAATCCCTCCTGCGGTTTCGGGTTCTCCTCCTTGCGCGGTTCCGGGGCGGGCCGTCCCGGCTGGCGCGGCGGCTCCGGCTCCAGCGTGACGTAGCCTGCCCGCCAGAGCGTCAGCAGCATCCGGTCCAGGTCTCGCTGGGCCGCTTCGAGTCGCTTGGGAGCCAGCAGCCGCTTGGCGACCAATCGGCGAATGATCTCGACGTCCGGGGAAGCGTCGAGCATGTACGCCAGCAATCGCCACGGCAGGTGACCGCGGCTCTGGAGCTTGCTGGGCGGGGCCGCCCGAAGCTTCTCGAACTGCTCCTCCGTCCAGTACTGCTCGGTCGCCCGATGCTTGGGCATCTTCTTCTTCAGTTGTTTTTTCGCCTTGCGCAGGTTCGGGTCCTTGGTGTCCTCGGGGATCTGGTCGAACTTGTCGCGCCAGCGGGCGATCTTGACGTCGTCCTGATGGGCCAAAACGAAGACGTACCCTTGGGTATCGTACTGGGGACGGCCGGCCCGGCCGAAGATCTGGTGGGCGGCGCTCGGCTCCAGCACTTTCTTCTCGCCCACCGGGCCTTTGAGAATCGACGGCAGGACGACCGAGCGGGCCGGCAGGTTGATGCCCGCCGACAACGTCTCCGTGCAGGTGGTGATCGAGAGCAGCTTCCGCTCGAAAAGCTCTTCGACGATCCGCCGGTACTTGGGCAGGACCCCGGCGTGGTGCACGCCCACGCCACGCAGCAGGAGCTGCCGCAGCTTCGGCCCGGCGCCTTGCGACCAATCGTACCCCTCGATCGCCGCGGCGATCTCCTTCTGCCGATCCCCGCCGAGGACCTTCTTGCCCTTGATCTGCTCGGCGAAGGTCCAGCAGTCTTCCCGGTTGAAACAGAACACCAGGGCGGGCGTCGTGCGGGAATCGTCATCGCCGCGCGACATTTCTTCGAGCTGCTCCGGCAAGATCCGGTCGGGCACCCACTGGAACGTCAGCGGCACCTTCCGCTCGTCGCTCTGGACCAGCTCCAGGCGCCGCTTGTGGTGGTTGCGGAGCCAGGCCGCGAATTCCACGGCGTTTCCCACGGTGGCCGACAGGAGCAAGGTGCGGACGCGATCCGGCAACAGCCCCAACGTGAACTCCCAGACGATTCCTCGCTCCCGGTCGTTGAAGCTGTGAAACTCATCCATGACCACGGTGGCGACGTCCGCGAAGTCAAACGCCTCGGGATGGAGCAGACGATTGAAGAGGATCTCGGCCACGACCACGAGGATCCGGGCGTCGGGGTTCTCGCGGCGGTTGCCGGTCACCAGGCCGACGTCGGTCGACTCGAATCCCCAACGGACCGCCAACCGCTGCATCTCGCGGAATTTCTGCTCCGTTAGCGCGACGAGCGGCGTGGTGTAGTAGGCGGTCTTGCCCAGATGCAGCGCTTCAAACAACGCCGCTTCGGCAATCAGCGTCTTCCCCATCCCCGTGGGCGCGCAAACCAGCACGCCCTGCTCGGAGGAGAACCAAGCCAACAGGGCCTCCTCCTGCATGGGATAGGGCTCATAGGGAATCTGCTCGAGGTACCGCGTCGCCAGATCGTCGCGGGAAAGGGCTTCCAAGGCCATAGGGTCTCTTCGCCGGGTTGCCGATGGGGCCATCGAGAGGATCGCGATTGCGGGAGAACCGTATGTCATTATAGACGTCACTTCAATTCCGCTCCAGTCTGGCGGAGGTTGGGGGCGGGGGGCAAGATTTGCCGGCACGAAGACGAAGGCCGGTCCCCGTCGTCGTTCCGAAGCTGCGAGTTTGGATCGCATCTCAACCAGGCTCCGCCGAGTCGCGTTGCCCATCCGGCGGCCGGCTTCTCCGATCCGGCCACCACAAGCCCGAGATCGTGAACGAGACCGTCTGCCGAGGAATCTTGCCGGACGCGAGGGTCGCCGGCATCGTCCGCCACGCCTGGAGGATCGAGTTCCGTGCCGGGAACCGCGCCGCGACCCCCACTTGCAGGGTATTAGGCATTGATTCCCCTCTCCGCCGGTGTTATCTTGCGGTTGGCGTCTCGGCGCTCATCGGGGGGCCGCGGCGGCGTCTTCCACCCCGTTTTCTTCCGCCGCGGCGGTTGTGTTCTCGTTGCCCAATTCGATTCACGCCGGGTCCGGCGGCCGATCGTGGGTTGGCGATCGCCGTGGTCACGATGCCCCCGGATGACGGAGGCGTTGGTACGCCGTTGAATCTTTGCCCCGCACGTAGTATCCTAGTCACAGCGTCGCCCACCCCGCTCTCCGCGGCACGCGCACTCAGCCGCCGGAGGCCATCCCCGCATTGGGTCGTTCTCTCACTTTAGGGTTGCGTCACAGAGATGTTTACCTTGAAGGACCCATGGCTTCCAGTTGCCTGCTTGGCTGCGCTGTTGATCTTCACACCGCTTGCCATCTGCGGCCTATTCGCGCTCCGCGAACGACGCCTGAGGAGTCAGAAGCGGAACATGAGGCACATCCGTGCCCTCGGCCACGTAGCGAACCGCCGCCGGCCACGCGACTGAACCGGCCACGCCCTTCACGCGGCCCCCGGTGCCTCTCTCCTCCCACTCCGTCGCCGCGGATCCTTGGGTCTTACCGGGGCCCTGCTGCACCTATCTGCCGATCGAAGGCGACCGACTTCTCCTCGTTCCGCTTGCCGTCTCGCCTGCCGGGCATCACGGCGCATGCTAGACTTTGGTAGGGCAGCCTCCTCTCGGTGAGATTGCGCGGCGGCGATGCGATAGCCGGCGCAGGCATCCCCGCCGCTGTCCGGCCGATCTCCTTGTCTTCACCCGGTATCCTCCTGCTTATAGTCACTTCGCACCTATCCGTACGCTCACATGGGGATCGCCCGACATGCTCGTCCGGTGTCCCAAGTGCAAGAAGTCAGTCAGCGCATCGGCGTCACGGTGTCCCTACTGTGGCCGAAGCACGGCTGCCTACCAGGCGAGCCCTTTCTTCCTGGGCACGTTGGCCGTCGTTGCGGTGATCGTGCTCCTGCTCCTGCTCCTGTTGTGGCGGCATTTTCGCGGTGACGATCCTCAACCGCCTCCACCCACCGTCGTAACGGCGTACACCGTCCCCAGCCGTGTCACGGGGAACGCAATCCTTCGTCTTCCGGGCCCTCCGTTTCCTCGAGCACCTTCGAAAGCGGCTTCACCATTCCCTCTTTGATCCGCTTGCGGAATTCCCGCCGAAACGCCGGGATGGCAAGCAGCAGGCAGTAGATCCCTTCTCGCAGCCGGGTGGCGAGGCTGCGCTTCGGGAAGTCGTAGAATCCGTGGGTCTTGTAGTACCGGTGGTCGGCCTGGAAGACGAGCCGCATGTGGGCCCAGATCTCGTCGCGGAACAGCTTTCTCCCGGCGACGCTGAGGAAAGTCGGCGGACGGATGTAGCCCGTGTCGGCGCACGCAATCAGACCTCGTGCAAGCGACTCCAACTGCCCGTCGAGCTGCCCCGAATCGTCGCACTCATCGGTGACGATCTCCACCAGGTTTGCCTGCTGCGACTCGATGTAGCCCTCCAGGAGTTGCCGCAGGTTTGCGATTTGCATCAGCGGGCCGGAAACGAGCAAGCCGACTTGCTTTCCCACCATGATGGGCACGTGGTTGTTGAAGAACCCCCGGTCGAAGAAGAGCTTCCATCGTGACGACAGGTATCGGTCCTTGACCGTCCCGGCCAGCACGAGCACGTCGGCCGCCTTCAGCTTCTGGTAGGTCTCGAACACTTCGTCGGCGTCCCGATAGACGCACGTGTTGTCCAGCCCGCACTGGATGCAGCCGAGGCAGGCGCCGCGGATCTTCACTTCCTGGAGATTCACGACCTCGACCGGGTCCGCATAGCAATGCCGAAAACGATCGACCATGCGGCCGAGGTTGGCCCCCTCGTCCATCTCATCGGTAACGACGATCACTCTGCGGCCGCCGGTCGATATCGCCTCGGCGCCCGGGGTGGGGGCATAGGTGAATGGGCGAGGTTCGATCGGGCGGTGCATCCTCGGCGTGGGGGCTTCGGCACGAATCGCCTCGAAGAAATGCCGGGCAAACAGGGCGAGCCGTCTCCGCTCCGACGCTTCGAGCAGGTCGTACATCGCAGCGGAGTACGACCCGAAGAAACGCATCCCCAGATCGTCGCAGACGGCGTGGATGTAGTTGTGGGCGGTGTGGTCGAAGAAGCGGATCGACGTGGAGAGCGCGGCGGCGTACTTCCCCCGGAAGGCGTCCCCGGCGCCCCTCTCGAACACCAGCTCGATGAACCGCTTGTAGTGGGCGTGGACGAGGAGGTAGTAGAGAGGAAACGCCCAGATCACGCCGTCCGCCCCCTCGATCGCCTGAACCACCGCGTCAAAGGCCCCCGAGTCTTCTTCCAGCCGCCGCAGGTCCTGGCAGACGTGGAGGATCTGGAAGTCGTGCTCCGGGTACTTCTTGGCCAGGAACAGGACGTAGTGGACCGTCACGCTCATCATGCCCTTGGGACTGCCGCTCAAGACGACGATCTTCATGGAATCGCGACCTTTGCGTTGGGAGCTGCAACAAAGTGAGTTGACCGGCAGCATGCTTTGGGTGCAGGCGTCTCGCCTGCACTGTGCAGTCGGGCCGGGAGGGCCGCACCCAAAGTCCGCGACCCGCCACTGGGAAATTGACATGGTACTGCCCGATCGTGCCACCCTCACTTCAGGGGGGCTGCGTGTCGCTGATTGAGCACCGAGCCTGTTGCCCGATCCCTCCGGTCATGTCCTTGGCCCACGCCCAGCGAGGTTACACTCCTCCGAGGCAACGTCGGGGTCCTTGCAGGCACACACGCGAAGCCGCTTCCGCTCCGAGTCGATCGGCGAGAAACAGTACGCACCCTCCGCCCGGATAAAGATATGGGCGCAACACGTCCTGCCCCTTCGGCCCGATGCAGATGATCCGCTCCCGGCCGTGGTGCTCCGTCTCGTGCAACTCCGGCCGATAGATCCACACGTCGCCCGACGTGTCCACGTCACAAGGCCGAACCAGATTCGTCCCCCACTTTCCCAGGTAGATGTCCCGGCCGTTGAGGGTGACCCCCGCTTGGCCCGAAGGCTTGTGACGGCGGTAAGAGGGAACCCTGAAATCAGACTTACGGCGTGGCACTGCAACCTGCTTCCTCCCAAAATCCGGTAGTCTACCGGATTCTCGAAGGAGAACGGGCCGCACTGCCGACCGCCGGCACGTATCCTAACTCCAGGATTCCGCGGGGTTTATGGTGAGGGTGGCTGAGGGGACTCGAACCCCCGACTTCTGGAACCACAATCCAGTGCTCTATCCAACTGAGCTACAGCCACCGTGCGAGGGGGCGAATGCAACAGTATACCGGACCCAAATCGCGGGGTCAACGGGGTGTACCGTGCCACCCGGAGAGGGGTACCGTTGGTCAGTAGGGAAACCGCTCGTCCAGCTCCGCTTCGGAGAGATCTACCAGGAAGCCGCCCAGGCGGTCGACGAGGACGTCCATCAGGCGGCGGCCCTTCTCGGCCGTGGCGGCGTGGGGGTTGCCGGCGCCGGCGTTGGTGGTCAGGAGGTGCCAGGGCCGGGTGATCGAGACCCAGCCGCAGTTGACCGCCTCGAACCGGGTTTGGGCCTTGCGGCCCTCATCGGCGGCCAGGGTTCCGTCCGGATTTCGAGCGACCAGGTCCGGCCAGAAGGCCAGCCCCAGCGAGGTCTCCATCTCGCCGGCGTGGTCGTCCGGCTCGTCGAGGATTTCGTCGTAGCAGTCGCTGAAGATGGTCCACCAGTTACAGAGGAAGAGATGGGCGGGCGTGCGGCCGTAGAGCTCGCGCAACAGGCCCTTGAGGTCGTTGCCCCCATGACTGTTCAGGAGCACGATTTTCCGGATGCCGCTGCCGACGAGCGAATCGACCAGGTCGGTAATCACCGCGTTCAGCGTCGACGGGTTGAGGTTCAAGGCGAACGGGAACTCGCGCTGGTTGGTTTGCGTGCCGTACGGCAGCGTGGGCAAGAGCAGGACTTTCGCCCCGCGCTCGTGGGCCGCCTCGCAGATCTTCTCGCCGACCAGGTTGCCCTCGAACACGTCCATCCCGTAGGGCAGGTGCAGATTATGGGGCTCGGTTGCCCCCAGCGGCAGCACGGCCACCTCGTACTGCTGCCCTTTGACCACGGCGTAGTTCGTTTCGGCCAGCTTCCAGGGTTGCACGATCGTCTCCGTATGAGGGAAGTGCAGCTTGCGTATCGGGATCAATATCCGAATCAGTATCCGAGTGTCTTTCGGACGAACTGCCGGCTGATCTTCAGGCTCTCGCGCAGGGGTCGCGTGGGCGTGAAGTCCCGTTCGTGGGCCAGCTCGATGACCGCGTGGCCGGCGAACTTGATCTGGTCGAGGGCCTTGGCGATCGCTTGGTAGTCCATGTCGCCTTCGCCCATTGCCTCCGACCACTTCCCATCGGCCTTCTGATCGCGAAGGTGGAGGAAGACGATCCGGTCGGCGAACTGGAGGAGGAACTCGACCGGGTCCACCCCGCCACGGACCAGCCAGTTGAGGTCGGGGCCGAGCTTCACGCCGGGGACCCGGGCGAGAGTGCCCCGAAGGTCGTGCATGTCGTGCTCGACTTCGTACGTGTGATTGTGCAGGTTGAGGACCACGCCGCGGGACTCGGCGATGGAGATGATCTTCTTCAACAGATCGGCTTGGGCGTCCAACTGTTCGGGGCTTTTTGGCTTTCGGGCGCCGCCGACGGAGGTGCCCAGCGTCCGTCCGCCCAGTTTGGCCAGCCGGGTGATCACCCGCTCGGCATCCTCGAGGATCGCGCCGTGCTCCGCACGATCGGACATCTTCCCGCCGAAGGAGGTGCCGAGGACGGCCAAGTCGTGCTTCTCCGAGAGCGCGCCGATCCGCTCCACGGCGTCGTCGGGCCGGAGGGCCGTGTGCATCAGCTCGATGCCGTCCATGCCGGCGTATTTCATGTCGGCGAAGACTGAATCGAGAATCGGCGTGATGTCGTAGCCCGGCTGCTTGGCCGCGTAGACCCAAGGGTGCGCGCCGACGATGACCTTCTTCGCTTCACTCGCTCGGGCGATCCCGATCGGGGCCGTCGCCGCCGCGGCAATCGCCGCCGTGCTCGATTGCAGGAAGCGTCGCCGGGAAACTCCGCTGCACGTGCGAACGCTGCTCGCCAGCCTGCGCTCGGGTATTCGGTCGTCAAACATATCAGGAACCCTTCGTTCGGAACCGCAACCTGGGTAAACCGATCCACGGATTGAGGGATGTCTCCGTGTGCCACTGCTTCGCAGAAGCAGTGCTTGCCGGGAAATTGTCCCCACGCTCACCGCGGCACTGCTTCTGCGAAGCAGTGGCACACGAGTGGGGACTGGTGATTCTCGGCATCGTGCAACTCGATGCCGCACGGTAGCAGAATACCTCATCGCCCACCGAAAAGCAAACGTGGTGGACGATCGCCCACGCACATCGGGCGATTGACTTCGCGCACGCCCCCCCTTAAGCTCCGGACAACCGTGTGCGATGGTCCGGTCTATCCGGCGAAGCGAGGTCAGGAAGGGAGCCAGCTATGACCGTGCGAACGTTTGTCTTCGGGATGCTCACCGTGCTTTGGGCCGTGGCGGCCAGCGCGACTGCCGAGGCGCAGAAGGACTCGGACGGCGACGGGATCCTCGACCATCACGAAGAGATCCTGGGGACCGATCCCGCCTCGGCGGATCGGTTTCAAGTCGTGCTGAGCGACGCGGTCGAGTCCGACCAGCGGCGAGCGAGCGAGAGCTACGACGCCACCAAGGACTTCACGGCGATCGAGTTCTGCCACGTCGGCGACGACCGTTACCTTTGGCGGGCAACCTTCGCCACCGAGCCGCGTCTGGAGGACACCGTCTTCCACCTTTACGTCGACGCCGATGCCGACCCGGAAACCGGGCGCAAAGGCCCGGAGGGCGCAGCGAGCACGGGCACCGAGTACATGCTCAGCGTCGTGGGCGACCGGGGCACGTCCGGCTATTACGATCCCGAGGGCAACCACACGTCGGGCCCGCCGGTGACGCACGTGGTGGCGGGCAAGACCCTGATCGTCTCGGCCGACGTCAACCTGGGCCGCGACCCCGCCGGCGTCCGCTACTCCCTCTACGTCTTGTGCCATACCACGACGACTCAGTCGGGCGAGAGCCCGCGGATGAGCGATTCCGCCGGCAAGAAGCTCATCGAGGGGGTACCCGTCTCCGATCGCAAGAAAATCATGCGGCCCGGCGACTACGCGGACAACTTCGGCGTCCAAGCGACCTTCGGCCTCGACTTGCTTCACGCGGTGCTCCGCTCGGAGGAGACGGTCGTCGTCCCGCACGACAAGCTCCAGTTGGACGGTTTTGCGGTCGACCTGTTCACCTCCCGCCGCTTTCCGCATCTGCGGCTCGAGGGCAGTCGAGGAAAGGCATGGACGCAGGCACCCAAGCCCGGTCGATACCACGTGGGCTTCATGATGTACGACGACTCCAACCCGGAGCGGGTCGTCCTGTACGTCGACGGCAAGATGCGGGGCGTGGCCGTCGCGGGCGGCGACAACAACCGGACCTGGCTCTACTGGCTTGCCGAACCGATCGAGTTCCGAGGCGGCGAGCGCGTGGAGCTGCGGGCGGCGGGGGCGAGCGGCCTGCACGGGATCTGCAATCTGCTGTTCCTGCCCAAACCGCCGGAGGTCCGCACGATCCAGTACGCCGTCGAGAACCTGACCTCGGCCACGCACGTCGGCTCTCCCGGAAAGGTCACGGCTTCCTGGACGACCACGTGGCCTTGCCCTACGCAATTCGAATACGGCACCGACACCGCGTACGGGCAGACCGTGCAATCGGACGGCGACTGCCTGGTGCATCGGGTCGTGCTCGACGAGCTGGACCCGGGGCGCGAGTACCACGGTCGCGCCGTGGGGACCGCGCGCGACGGCTCGCCGTTCCATTCCGGCGACTTCGTCTTCGGTGCCGCCCCGCCCGTCCCGCCTGAGACAAAGGCGGACGTTGGCTCCGTGCCGATCACGGTTCGCAATCCATACTCATTCCCGCTCGACGGCTGGCCGATCACGACCGGCATTCCCTTCCCGCAAGGCAAGCTGGGAGCGCCGGAGCACGTCCGTCTCGTTGCCGTCGACGCGACGGGCGAGCGCGAAGTGCCCGCTCAAGTCCGGCTTGCGGCCCGGTGGCCGGATGGAAGCGTGAAGTGGCTGCTCGTGGCGTTCGAAGCAAGCGTGCCCGCTTCGGCCGAGCGGGATTATGGGCTCCAGTTCGGCCGACAGGTCCGGCGGGCCGCAGTTGCCGAAGGGCTCTCGGTCGCGCAGAACCCGTCCGGCGTGACCGTCGACACGGGCGAGCTCCGCTTCCGGATCAGCCCGGAGGGGAACCTGACGGACGTCCGCCTCGGGGACAAGTTGCTGGTTGGGGGAGACGCGGGATGTCACACGCTGGCCGTCGATGCCGGCGGCGCGAGCTACAGCACGGCCACGGGGGAAGCGGAGGTTGTGGTCGAAGAAGCCGGGCCGTTGCGGGCGGTGGTGAAAGTGGCGTCGCGTCTGGCCGGTCCCGACGGGGCCAACCTGATGCGGATCGAGAAACGCGTCGAGGCCTATCGCGGGGCGGCATTCCTCCGCGTCCATCACACGTTCGTGGTGGATCGGCCGGAGAAGTTCACGGACGTCAAGTCGTTGTCCTACCGTATCCCCGTGGCGGGGGCCGGCGCGAAGTGGCGCGTGCCCCTGGCCGGCGGCGAAGCGATCGAGCTGGGCACCGAAACGCCCGTAGTGCGCCAACGGTTCGACAACGAGCTCGTCACCGTCGCAGGCGAGCAGGAGACGCCCGCCGAAGGCCGGATCGTCGGCTCGATCCTGGCCCCGGGCGAGAGCGGTTGTGCCGTGGCGGTGCGCGACTTCTGGCAGAATTACCCCAAGGGATTCTCGATCGGCCCGGAGGGGCTCGACGTGGGCCTTTGCCCGGCCTTCGACGCCGGCCTGTACGACGCGTTCCCCTTCGAGAAAGAAGGGCACCACCTCTACTACTCCCTGCTCGACGGCCGATACCGGTTGAAGCGCGGCGTGTCGAAGACGCACGAGATCTTCCTGTGCTTCGCGCCGGAGCCCCGGCGGGAGCAGCTCTCGGCGGTGTTCCAGCGCCCCCCTGCGGCCACGGCTCCGCCCGAGTGGTACTGCGGCACGAAGGTCTTCTACGACGTGGCTCCGCGCAACGAGGATCACTTCAAGCTCTACGAGGAGGCGATCGACAAGAACCTCGAGCAGTACGTGGTCCGGCGCGAGCGCCAGCAGGACTTCGGCATGCTCAACTACGGCGACTGGTACGGCGAGCGGGGCACGAACTGGGGGAACATCGAGTACGACACGCAGCACGCCTTCTTCCTCGAATACATCCGCTCGGGCAATCCTGCCGCGCTCTGGCTCGGCCACGTCACCGAGCTGCACCACCGCGACGTCGACACGGTCCAGTGGAGCGAAGACCCAAACGAGGTCGGCGCGGTCTACGTCCACCAGATGTGCCACGTGGGCGACTACTACGACAAGCCCGTGCCCGGCTTCCTCGGCTATCCGCGCGGCGGATACACCGTCAGCCACGCCTGGACCGAGGGGCACTTCGACCACTACTTCCTCACCGGCGACCGCCGCTCTTACGAGACGGGCTGCGCCGTGGCCGACTTCTTCATCCGCAAGCAGCTCGGCCGACCGTACGATTTCTCGACCTGCCGCACGCCGGGCTGGCACCTGATCATGCTGGCCGCCGCGTACGCGGCCACCGACGACCCCTACTACCTGAACGCGTCGAAGGTGGTCGTCGAGCGCGTGCTGGAGGCGCAGGACAAGGAGCCCCGCCCCCTGCCTGAGTATCAGTGCGAAGGCCGAAAGCCCTATCAAGTGGGCGGGTGGTCGCGGATGATGGTGCCCGGGCACTGCACGTGCGAGCCGCGGCACCGGGGGAACGCCGGGTTCATGGTGGCCGTGCTGCTTTCCGGCCTGAAGTACTATCACGACGTGACCGGCGACCCGCGCGTCAAGCAGTGCATCATCGACGGCGCCCACTACCTGCTCGACGAGTGCTACAGCGACGAGACCCACGGGTTCCGCTACACGTCGTGCCCCAACACGCGGTACACCTCCGGGGCCTCGCCGCTGATGGTCGAAGGCGTCGCCCGGGCGTACCTCTGGACCAAGGACGAGCGTTTCCGCGACGCGCTCACCGAAGCGCTCCCGCGCGGGGCCGGCGGCAGCGGGTACGGCAAGGGCTTCTCGATGTACTACCGGATGGCCCCCCGCCTGCTGGCCGACCTGGAAGCGGCGGGGATCACACTGAACGAGCCGCCGGGCGATTCACCCTAGGCCCGGAGCAAGCGACCCTTCGGAGTGCGGCGACTTGTCGCCGCTTTTCGAGCGGCGGGAAAGGCTGGCAGGCAAGCGAAATGGGGACGATACTCGCCGTCGTCGGCAGCCCGCGCAGGGACGGGAACACGCACGTGCTGGTCTCCACGATCCTCGAAGGGGCCCAAGAGGAAGGGGCGTCCGGGGAGCTGTTGCTGCTCGGCGACCTGACGATCGGGGAGTGCAACGGATGCCACGCCTGCTGGCAAGGCAAGCCGTGCAGCAAGAGCGACGACATGAACGACGTCTACGCCAAAATCGCCGAGTGCGAGGCAATCATCTTCGGCACGCCCGTCTACTGGTACGGGCCTACGGCCCTGATGAAGGGCTTCATCGACCGGTTCGTCTACTTCAACTGCCCGGCCAATCGGCCGATGGTGCGGGGGAAGCCGGCCGTGCTGGCGACGCCGTTCGAGGACACCGACCCCCAGGGCGCGCAGCTCCTGGTGGCCTTTTTCGACCGGTGTATCGATTACCTCCAGATGCGCCCGGCAGGGCGAATCATCGTGCCGGGCGTCGGCGAGAAAGGCGCGATCCGCCGCCACCCGGATGCGCTGGCGCAAGCACGCATCCTGGGGGGAAGACTGGCCCGGCGGCTGCGCAACCAGTGACCTTCGACGGGGAGTGTGCATTCTGTGGGTAGGTGTGAGTCCACTTGATCGAGGAGCAAGCCTGATGAGAGTGCCGTGCTGGATCGTATGGGGACTCCTGATTCTCGCAGCGGCCGGTCGTGCGGCGGCCCGGGCGGAGGAGGAATCGTCGTCAGCAAAAGCGCTGCCGGCCGACTGGCTCGCCCGGTGGGAGAAGCCGCCCGCGGAAGATCGGCCGATGCAGATCGTGCACGGGATTCCACCGCAGCGGGCAACGCCGGAAGGCATGCGGTACTACCTGGACCGCGGCTTGGGCGGCATCGTCTGCAACGTGGCCTTCCAGGACTACATGCGTTCGGAGGAGCACTGGAAGACGCTCGTCGCCGGCGTGGACGCCTGCCGGGAGCTGGGCATGGTCGTTTGGCTCTACGACGAGGACGGCTATCCCAGCGGCGCGGCCGGCGGCCTGGTGCTCGAAGAGAACCCCGCGTTCGAGGCGACCGAGCTGGCGTTCGACCCGACGCGCGACGACCCGTTCATCGTCCGGCCCGCCTACGAGCACACCCACGCCAGCAACAACTACCACGCCGCCCGGCGCTACGCCAACCTGATCGACGATCGGGCGATGCACACCTTCATTGCCAAAACGCACGGGGCCTACTGGAAGCGGCTCGAGCCGCACTTCGGCCGAACGATCCGCGCGACGTTCACGGACGAGCCCTCGCTCATCGCGATCAACATCGGGCAGATCCCGGAAGACGTGCGCAAGCGGGTCCGCGTGGTCGACCCGCTCGACCCGGACGTGAAGCCGCTCCCGTGCGTGCCGTGGTGCTACGACCTGGCCGAGCGTTACCAGGAGCGATACGGCGAGGATCTGATGCCGCATCGGCGGAGCCTGTTCACCGGCGACTCGCCCGGCGATCGCAAGGTGCGGCGGCAGTTCTGGGCGTTGGTGGCCGATCTTGTGGCCGAGCGGTTCTTCGGCGCGATCCAGGAGTGGTGCGGCGAGCACCGCGTCGCCTCCTCCGGGCACAGCCTGCACGAAGAGAGCGTCATGCACCAGGTCGCCCTGAACGGAAACAGCCTGAAGGACCTGGGCCGGATGGACATTCCCGGGCTGGACATGCTCACGTCCGATCCGCAGGCGGTGATCCACAGCGGATGGCTGACGGCCGGCCTGCCCAGCTCCGCGGCGATCCTGAACGGCCGGCGGCGCGTGATGACCGAGGTGAGCGACTTCGCCCAGAAGATGGGCGGCGCCGGCCCGGCGGGGCTCGCCCAGATGCAGGCCACGGCCGCGTGGCAGGCCGCCTGGGGCGTGACCGAGTTCACGCTCTACTATGGGCCCGGCGACCGGTCGGTCGAAGACTACCGGGCGTACTGCGACTACGTGGGCCGGCTCAACGCCGTGCTCAAGCCCGCCCGGTACGACCGCAAGGTGCTGCTCTACTACCCGATCTGCGACCTCTGGGAGGAGTACCTGCCGGTCGCCGAGCGGCTGCGGCTCGATTCGCAGTCGTCTCGGGCGCAGCACATTGTGCAGTCGTTCATGCGGCTGGGCCAAACGCTCCAGCGGAGCCAAATCCCGTTCGCGCTGGTCGACCATGAGACGCTCGCTTCGGCCACGGCGGACGCGGGCGGAGAGTTGGCCATCGCGGACCACAGGTTCGGGGCCCTGGTCGTGCCCGAGCAAGCGAAGCTTCCGCCGGAGGCAGCCGAAGTGGTCGACCGGTTCCGCCAAAGCGGCGGGCGCGTGCTCGTCGACCAACCGCCCGAGGCGGCGGCGACCGCCGAGCGGCTGGTGGACGCGATCCGGCCGCCTCATCGCATCTCGCCGCGGTCGGACCGGATTGCCCTGGGGCAGTTCACGCGTGACGGGCGG
>Ga0307379_10005608_pt1 | contig 17454 bp, 18 predicted proteins | sample UN2MG_FD_202237 | JGI IMG/M metagenome (GOLD analysis project Ga0307379, IMG submission 202237) | Soil microbial communities from Risofladan, Vaasa, Finland - UN-2 | ecosystem: Environmental > Terrestrial > Soil > Coastal area > Acid sulfate soil | place: Finland: Risofladan, Vaasa | collected... | reverse complement strand
GGGGAAGTTGCGGCAGGTCCGCTTCGACTTCCGCTTTCACATCGCCCACGCCCTGGGCGAACTGGGCGGCCCGCTGGCGGAGAAGACGCTGAAGGAGCTGGCCGAGAAGGACCCCTTCCCGGCCGTGCGCGAAGAGGCAAAAGCCGCGCTGGAGAAGCTACAGGGCAGGTCCCGGAAATGATCGGCCGGGCGCTATTTTTCTTCGATGAGCTTCAGGGAGGCCGAGTTGATGCAGTATCGCAGGCCACCGGGCGGCGGGCCGTCCTGGAATACGTGCCCCAGATGGGCGTCGCAGCGGCCGCAGACGACCTCCGTGCGGACCGTGCCCAAGCTCGTATCGGGCCGGGTCTCGACGCTCGCCTCGTCGATCGGCGCCCGGAAGCTCGGCCAGCCGGTGCCCGAGTCAAACTTCGTCTCGGAGCGGAACAGCGGCTGCCCGCAGCAGACGCACTGGTATTCGCCCCTGGTCTTGGTGTCCCAGTACTGCCCGCTGAAGGCCGGCTCGGTGGCCTTGCGGCGGGTGACGCGGTACTGCTCGTCCGTCAGTTGGGCCCGCCACTGCGCGTCGGTCTTGACGATCTTTCCGCCCATTGGGGCCACCCTCATCCGCCGGGGCCTTGCCGTCCGTCAGCGCTTGCCATTGTAGGCGGCCAGCGTCTCGGCCATGAGGCTGTACCACTGCGGCGTCTGCACGACGCCGGAGGACGGCAGCACGCGAATGGGGTACTTCGGCAGCTCGATGACGGTGTCGTAGTCCTTCCAGCAGCCGCGGATGCTGGTGAGCTGCTCGTTCGTCGGCCCGGGGTCGACGGCCACCACCACCGCCTGGGCGCCGCGCCCCACGGCGGCGTCGGCAAAGTGCTTCGGGTAGCGGAGGTACCCCATGTACAGCAGCGCGTCGGACCGGCCGATGCGCCTGCTGTAGTAGCGCCAGTCGTAGCTTCGCCCGTGCAGGAACATTCCGGGCAGCTCGCGCGGCACCAGCGAGCCGCGCGGGTGGATGTGCCCGTCGCAGGTGATCCATACCACCCCGCCGCGCTTGAGGCAGGCGGCCATTCTGGCTCCGGCCAGGCGAACCTGCTCGGGCTGAGTGGTCAGAAACGCGGCGACCTGCCCGCGGCAGATCTTGAGGTACTCCTTGCCGATCCTGCCCGGCTGGACGGGCGGGACGCTGTAGGTGGGGTGGACGTGCTTGTCCTTGACGGAGGCATCCCACGCCCGGCCGTTGGGCTCCCAGTCGCTGGCGTAGGTCGCCAGCGTTTTTCCCTTCCGGGTGGCGGCGGCGATCAGCTCGCCGCTGAAGGCCCACGCCAAAGCGGTGGTGGCCATCTGCCCCACGCACAGATCGGACATGGACGCTCCATGCGGGGCGCCGGTGTCGACCAGAGCCAGCCGGTCGCCCCACCTGCCCTGGTTGGCCATGTCCGCCAGCCGGCCGATCTGAGGCCACTTGTGACTGGCCAGGTGCACCACCATGCCCCGTCCGAATCGCCGCCCGTAGGCGGGAACGATGCTGGAGAGTTTGCCGTAGCGCGTGTGTGCCTCGTTCGGCCGGAAGCGCCCCACCAGCAGCACGTCATTGGCTTCGAGGTTCTCTCCCTTCCATTCCTGGGTGAACGGAAATCCGCCGGCACGGTAGAACATCTCGTCGACGAAACCGAAATTGCCGGCGACGTAGAGCGTGCCGCCGGCGAGGATGCCTTCGGCGGCTTTCTCGGCAACGGGGATCAGCTTGTCGACTTTGGCTTCGGCGCCGTCAAACCAGGCCAGGGCGGCCTGATGGATCGACTCGGTGGCACCCCCGGCCGGCCGAGACACCGCGGACGGCTGGACGGCCCCAGCCGAGGGGTCGGGGGCCTCCGCATGCGAGCGGCGCGGCCAGGCCGCAAGAGCCGAAACAGCGACAACAATCGTCAAGAGCAAGCAAACTCGAACTGTCATGCGATCTCCTGGCTGCTGACTGCGAGACGTCCGGCGGGCACGATAAGACACACCTGCATTTGCCTTAAACACCGCTCAGCGGCGGAGGTATTCGGGAATCAGCTTGCCGTGGGCGGCCAGCATCGCATCGACCAACTCGTATATTTTCGGCAGCGTCAGCGTCGCGGCCGTGTTCGGGTCCAGCATGGCGGCGTGATAGACGTGCCGGCGGTCGCGCTCCAGGATGGCCCGGACGGTCATGTCCTGGACGTTGAAGTTGGTGCGGATCAGGGCGGCGATCTGCGGCGGCAGCTCGCCCACGGCCATGGGATGGATGCCGAGCCCGTTGGCCAGGCACGGCACCTCCACGCAGCAGTCGCCCGGCAGGTTGGAGATCAGCGCCCCGCCGCGGTTGTGCACGTTGCCGTTGAAGACGAACGCCGCGTCGGTCTGGATGGCGTTGATGATCCGCGAGGCGTACTCGATGCTGGCCGGCTCGTCGGGCGAGACGAACGGCTCGCCGGCCTCGACCTTGCGCTTGTACTGCTGGAAGGTCGCCTCCAGGTCCTCGCAGGTTCCGATGTAGGCCCCCGGCCGGAGCAGCAGCCGCCGGATCTCCTCGTCGGAACGCAGAAACCACGGCAGGTACTCGGAGATGTGCCCGGAGGTCTCCGTCATGAAATAGCCAAACCTGGCCATCAGCTCCAGCCGCACCGCCTCCAGCCTGCGAAGGTTGTCATCCTCGTACGCCTTCCACAGCAGGGGGTAAAGATCCTCGCCGTCGCGCCGGAAGATGAGGAACGCGGCCATGTGGTTGATGCCGGCGCAGAGCGTCTCGACCGTTTCGTCGTGCGCGCACTGGCGATAGAAGTCCATGAAGCCCGTGCCGGCCGGCTCTTCGCCGGAGCCGCGCGAGCTGAGGACCTCGGCCGCCTTCTTCGGCCCCATCTCCGCCAGGCGCGCGAGCATGATCATCCGCCCGCGCGTGTAGCGGATGCCGTGGCACAGCCCGACAACCCTTACCTTGCTGGAGCGGGCGATGGCCAGCACGTGCATCGCCATGGGGTTGGCGTAGTTGATGAACAAGGCATTCGGCGCAAGCTGCTCGACCTCGCCGACCATCTCCAGCACCACCGGCATGGAGCGGATCGCCCGGAAGATCCCGCCGATGCACAGGGTGTCGCCGATCACCTGGCGCAGGCCGAACTTCTCCGGGACGTCGAAGTCGGTCTTGGTGGCCTCGAAGCCGCCCACGCCGATGGTGTTGATGACGTAATCGGCCTCGGCGACGGCCTCGCGGCGGTCGGCGGTGGTGATGACCTTGGCATCGGCGCCGCGGCTGGCGCTGATGGACCGGGCCATGGCGCCGGCCACCCCCAGCCGCTCGGAGTCGATGTCCATCAGGGCAAAGGTCGTGCCCTTGAGGGCGTCGAAGCTGAGGATGTCGGAGATCAGGTTCCGGCTGAACACCATGGACCCGGCCCCGATGATGGCGATCTTCGGCATGCTGCTTGCTCCTTGTGCGTGCCCTCAGCGGCCGGCCGAAGCAGACCGGGCTTCCTTATACGCCGCCAGGGTTTCGGCCATGATACTATACCACTGCGGGATTTGGACGGTCCCCGAGGACGGCAGGACGCGGATGGGATACTTGGGCAGATCGATGACGGTGTCGAAGTCCTTCCAGCAGGACAGGACGTGCACGCGCTGCTCGTCGTTGACGCCGGCATCGACGCTGACGGTGACCGCGCCGGCCCCCAGCATCACCGCCTGCTCCACCGGCTCTCGGGGATAGCGCAGATATCCCATCCACAGCAGCACGTCGCCCTCGCGGAGATCGTTGCGGACCCAGCCCCAGAAGCGTTCGCGCCCGCGCATTTCCATTCGGCCGAGCCCGGGCGGGATCACGGACCCGCGCGGATGGATATGACCGTTGGTGAGGATGTAGACCCTTCCGCCCTTTGCCATGGCCTTGGCCATGCGGCCGGCGCCGAGGCGAACCTGCCCGCCCTGGCCGGCGGCGAATGCGGCAATCTGCCGGCGGCAGATCTTCAGGTACTGCCTGCCGATCTTGCCGGCGGCGATCGGCGGAACCTTGCAGGTGGGGTGGAGGTGATGGCCCCTGACCGTCTCGTCCCACTCCGGGCCGTCCGGCTCCCAATCGCTGGCATACGTGGCCAGGGTCTTGCCCTTGCGGGTGGCCGCGGAGATGACCTCCCCGTGGAAGGCCCAGGCCAGGGCGGTCGTCGCCAACTGCCCGAGGCAATAGGCCTCCATGGATTCGCCCGCGGGCGTGCCGGCGTCGAACAGGTACAGCCGCGCGTCCGGGGGGCCTTTGGCGACACGGGCGGCCAGCGACTTGACCGCCGGCCAGTTGTGGCTGGCGAAGTGCACGATCAGGGCCTCGCCGAACGTCTCCCTTCGCGCCTTCGCGTCGGCCAGGCCCCACTGAAAATCGTCCCCGTCGGGCCGGTATTGCCCGATCACCACGACGTCGCCTTTGCTTGGCTGTTGGTCCTGCCACATCTCGGTAAAGGGGAAGCCGCCGGCCCGGTAGAACAGCTCGTCGCAAAAGCCCTCGTTGCCGGCGGCGTACAGCGTCCCGCCGGCGATCATCCTCTCCGCCGCGGCCTCGGCGGCGGGGAGCATTTTCTCCACCATCCCAGAGGCGATGGCCCGATCCAGCCAGTCCAGCGCGGCCTTGCAGGTTCGCTCGGTGATGCCCCCGGCCGGCCGGGTGGCCGGGGCGGGGGGATTCGCGGCCGGCTTCTGAGGCCCGGAAGCACAGCCCGCCTCCGAAAGCAGGAACATCGTTGCAGCAAGGGCGACAACGGCCAGACAACCACGAACGGCCATGCTGCCTCCTTTGTTTCAGCCCCCGCGGCCGGGCAATTCCTGGTCAACCAATCACAGCAGGCGATACGATAGTGGAAACCCTCACGGTTGCCAAACGAATCGTTGATTCGGCAAAGAACCGTCCCCCGCGGCCAAGCCGGTTAAAGCCGCCGCCCCGGCGGGGCCGATGGTACCATCAGGCGTCCGCCCCAACGAGCGCCTCGCCGGCGAGCGGCCGAGTATCATGCAAGCCGCCCAGCCGGGCGGAAAGGCAAATGATCGCAATACCCATCATCGCCGAATTCCTGGAATACCTCAGGGGCCAGCGGAACTTCTCCGACCACACGGTCCGCGCCTATCACACCGACCTGACTCAGTTTTGCCAGTTCCTGGCGGCCGCGCCCGACGGGCTGCCGCGAGAGGGGTTCTCGGCGGAAGACCTGCCCCCGGCAGAGGAATTGAAGCCCTCGCCCCTGTCGCGGCGGCTGATGGCCGTGGCTCCAGCGGACGTGCGGTCGTACCTGGCGATGCTGCGGAACAGCGACTACTCCAAATCCACCGTCGCCCGGAAGCTGGCCTCGCTGCGGAGCCTGTACAAGTTCCTGGTCCGCAACGGCAAGGTCAAGACCAGCCCGGTGGCGGTCATCCGCACCCCCAAGCAGGACAAGCGGCTGCCGGCCTGCCTGGACGAATCGCAGGTCGTGGCCCTGTTGGAGGCGCCGCTGTCGGCGGGCGGAGGGGCGCGGGCCGACCGGTCGGCATCGGCGCGTTCCAGGCCCGGCGGAATCGAGACCATGCTGCCCGGCAGGGACAGGGCCATCCTGGAGACCACCTACTCCTCCGGGCTGCGGATCAGCGAGCTGGTCGGGCTGAACCTGGAGGACCTGGACGAGTTCGGCGAGACGCTCCGCGTCCGGGGCAAGGGCAAGAAGGAGCGACTGGCGCCGCTGGGAACCAAGGCGATGGAGGCGATCGCCGAATATCTGGCCCTGCGGAAGCGGGCCCCGCCGGCCGACGCGCCCGACGCGCTGTTCGTCAACAAGCACGGCTCGCGCCTCAGCGCCCGCTCGGTCCGGCGGATGCTGGTCAAGTACATCCGCCTGGCCGGCCTGCCACCAGGCGCGACGCCGCACACCCTGCGCCACAGCTTCGCCACCCACATGCTCAACCGCGGGGCGGACCTGCGCAGCGTCCAGGAGCTGCTGGGGCACAAGAGCATCTCCAGCACGCAGATCTACACCCACCTGACCACGGCCCGCCTCAAGGCCGTCTACGACAAGGCCCACCCCCTGGCGAAAAAGCAATGACGGCCGCAACGGCGCCCTGAAGTCGCGCGGGGATGAGTGAGTCTACTCAGACGTTTTCGGCGCGGGCTCAGTCGTGGGCTTCTTCGACGGTTCGATCACCAACAGCACCGGCCGGCTATTGAGCCACTGGCCGATGCCCTCCCGGCTGACAAAGGCATAGCCCGACCACTTCATGGCCGAGACAACATCCTCACGGTCGAACCGGAGCATCACGCCGCAGGCCTTCCGCCGGTCCCCGGCCTGTGCCCGAACCAGGTCGGTGACATCAAAGAGCTTCCAGCCCTCGCCGGGAACGAACTTGAAGGTAGCGGCGGGTTTGGTCGCGAATCGCGGCTTTGTCTTCCAGGACGTCAGCTCCGGCCAATCGGCCAGCAACTCGTGGGCGCCGATCGTCCCCGCAGGCTCTCTCAAAGTAGTCTTGCGGGAATACAGCGCCAGCACGAACCTGCGGTCGGCTCGAGATGCCTCCTGCGGGGTGATTTCCGGCCAGGCCAGCAGCGTCCGCACGCCGCCGTCGTTGTTGGCCACGGCAATGTTGTCCACATTCCCGTGGGCCCAGGAAGGCAGATACGCCAGCACCATGCAGTCCTTCGTGATCGGCAGCGCCTTGACGATCCGCCCGCCGGCGAGCTTGGCCAGATCTTCAGGGGCGATCGCCTCCTCCGGCTGGGTGGCCGGGCCCTGAACCGCTACGGAGATGTCATCGAACCAGGCCTTGCCTTTGCCTGCCAGGACCGCCCGGACGATGATAAAGGCGGTCTTCGCCGGCACGGTCACCCGTCCGCTGCGGACAAGGATCCACTCCTGGTCGCCGCGGAAGACCGGCGTGCTGGTGAAAGCGAGCATCTCCTTCCCGCCGAGCGACCAACACTGGAGGCAGACATTGACGGAATCTGCGTTCTCCGTCCGGATATAGGCGCTGAGGATCAGCGTCTTGCCGGCGGGGACCTGCTGGAGCCGCTGTGCCCAGTTGTTGGCAACGGTCTCCTTGTACTGGTGTTCGTTGAAGATGGCCAGAGAGGCCTTTCCCGTCTTCGCCTGGTCGGTCGCCCGGAACATTCGCAGGCCCTTTGCGGGCACCCTGGCGGCAAACCAGACCGAGGGAAGCTCGCCCTTGCCCTTCTCGGCTCCGCCGTTCAGCAACAGGATGGCCTGATTCTCCGCCGCCCAAGCGGCCCTCGGCCAGAAACCAGTCAACAGGCCGATCAGAATCAACCCCGCAGTGGTGGCAGCACGTCGCATGGCTTGGTCTCCTTTGAATGATCGCGAACCTCATCAGGAAGCATATGGCGCAGCGAGACGTCGCCCAGGGCGCTTGGCGCGGGCTGCGGTCCGTCCACCAGATCGCCCCAGAACAGAATCGCCGCCAGGACCAGCGCTACGGCCGCCACTCCCAGCCCCGCCGCCAAGGGCCACCACGCCCGAGTACGCGACACAGGCGCCGGCGCGATCCTCGGTATCCCCGCCAGGAGCTTTGCCTCAAGATTCTCCGGCGGACGGGGCTGAGGCAGGCCTCGCAAGGCCGCCTCCAGCGCCGCGAGGCTCTGGCTTTCCCGCTGTTGTGTGCGATTGACTCTCAAGATCCGCCTCCGGTCCGAGTAACTTTCTCAATCGAGACAGCGCTCGGCTCGTTCGCCACTTGACGGTACCGGGCGGTTCGCCCAGGACCTCGGCCATCTCGCGAAAACTCATCCCCTGGAAATAATGGAGCACGACCACCAGCAGGCCGTCTTCGGGCAGCATCTGCACGGCCCGGTGCAAGCAGCGCGAATCCTCGGTCGCCACAAGCCGTTCGGACGCCCCCGGATCCGACCGCTGGGTGCACTGTGCGGCAAGGCGCTGCGACAGCGCCAGCCACCGCCGCCGAGCCCGATGCGAATCCACGAACTTGCTGTAAGCGATCCGATGCAGCCATGTCCGAACCGACCCGCGCCCACGGAAGTCGCCGATCTTCACCCAAGCCGCCGCGAACGTCTCCTGTGTCAGGTCTTCGGCAAGGCTGGTATCGCCTGTCATGTGAAGCAGGAAGCGGTAGACACGGGCGTAATTGGCCTCGACCAGACTCACACAGGCCTTCCGCCGGCCTGCGCGAACCTGTTGGATCAAACGTCTTTCCGAACGTCGTCCCACCGGCATCTCCGCTCGCACGCCCGTACTCACGCCGCCCCGTCCACTCATTGGACGACCGAGGCAGCCCAGGTGTTGGCAAGAAAGGACAATTCAGGCAAGTTTCACTGTTTGAGCGCGTGGGCGATCCTCAGCCGCCGGACGGGCCGGACGTCCCAGGGTCGTTCGAAGGCTTTGCCTGCGGCGCATTCTTCCCAGGATGTATATAATAGACGTGGATCAAACGTGGCAACCGAAGGGGTAAGAGGATGGACCACAGCAGCATCTCTTTTCGACTCGCAGCGGCGGCCGCGGGGTTGTTGCTTGCCGCAGGATGCGAGAAGAAGGACCAGACCCAAGGCCAACGCCGGCAGCGGGGAGAAAAGCCCATGAGCATCACCGTCAAGAGCAGCGCCTTTGCCTCCGGCCAGCCCATTCCGGCCAAGTACACCGCCGACGGCCAGGACATCTCGCCGCCGTTGAGCTGGTCCGATGCGCCCGCCGGGACCGAGCAGTTCGCCCTGATCGTCGACGACCCCGACGCGCCCAAGGGCACCTGGATCCACTGGGTGGTCTACGGGATTCCCGGCGACGCCACGTCGCTGCCGGAAGCCGCCGGCGCCAAGGGCAAGCCGGCGGCGGGCCTGCTGGAAGGCCGGAATTCCTGGGGCAAGCCCGGCTGGGGCGGCCCGTCCCCGCCCAGCGGGACGCACCGCTACTATTTCAGGGTTTACGCCCTGGACGCTGAGGTTGAGCTGAAAGAGGGCCTGGCCGAGGCCGAATTGGCCAAGGCCATCGAAGGCCACGTCCTGGGCATGGGCGAGCTGATGGGGACGTATCGGCGGTAGCGGTGGCCTGGGCGCCGCCGCCACAGTGGGCCGGGCTATGGCTCGAACGTGGCGTCGGCCGTGGTGGTCTCCAGGCCGGCGGGGTCGCGGGCGGTCAGGCGGAAGTGATAGGTCTTGCCTTTCTGCAGGCCTTGCAGGGCCCAGCGGAAGTGGCGGGAGTAGCCGAACCGCCGGCCCTGGACGCGGGCGCTGTTTTGCGGGTCGGGCCAGTCGAAGAATTCCACCGTCTTGCCGTACTTCTCCGTCGGGCCGTACTCGAGCTTGAAAAGGGCCACGTCGGCCAGCTCGTCGGGCGTCTTGCCGACCAGTTGAGCGGCAATGGTCACCGTCTTGCCGGACACTTTCACGGTCGCCGCCGAGATGGCCGGCGGGGTGCGGTCGGTGAGCTGCCGGGAGCGGAACGGGGCGTAGAGCGGATCGCCGAAGACCACGCCTCGCCAGCGCTGGGCCAGGCGGAGTCCGCCGTAGGCGGCCTCGGCCCAGTCGTAGCCGGCCGACAGGGCCAGCAGGGCCTGGTGGCCGTGGGGAATCCCCAGCGACAGCGGCTCGCCGATGACGCCGAAGGTCGCGGCGATCCCCCGCCCCATCGCTCCGCGGGCCCAGTTCATGCAGGAGCTGTCCACGTGAATGCCCAGCGCGCCCGGGGGAAACTGGAAGACGTCCTCGTACCGCCCCAACCCGTAGAAGCCGTAGAAAACGAAGCAGTCGCTGGTGGGGAACTCGCCCGGCCAGATGGACTTGATGGTGTCGCCGCCGGCAAAACCTTCCGTCGAGTCGAGCAGCAGCCGGTTGGCCTCGACGTCGCGGCCGGTCACCGTGGCCGTTGCTTTACCGTTGCTGACCTTACAGCCCAGGCGGAAGTACAGTGCCGGCGCAACGTCCCGGCCCAGTCGGCCGATGCGGGCGGCGGCGACCAGCGTGACGCCCTCCGCGTCGACGCCGTTCCCGGCAATCCTGGCGCTGACGGTCGGCTTGTGCTGGACGCCAGCCGGGCTCGCCGGACTTGACGCGGCAGTGGTGGTCGAAGCCGGTTGGGTCTTCTTCACGACCGCGCCGACCTCCAGCGACTGATTGTCGATCACCAGCGGCCAGACACGCAGCAGGCCCTTGCCCGCGGCGAAGGGCGAGCCGGGCACCCCCTGCACCACCGCCACGGCCTGGGCCATCGAGGCCACGTGGTCCTGGGCGAACCCATGTTTCTGGTCGAGCCAGATTTCCGGCCGGAATGCCGCCTTTTCGTCGGGTCCGGGCAGCCGGAGATACCGCTCGGCGTACAGGGCGCCGTCGAGCATGTCGCGGGCGGTCTGAAGGTCCAAGCCCAGGCGGCTGACCAGGTAAAAGTCCATCTGCTGCGGGTAGAGCCGGCGAAACTGTCGGAAGTGCCTCGCCCGGACGCCGTTGGCATACGCCCCGAAGATGGGAAGCATGACCTCGCGGAACTCGGCCCCGATCGGCCCGGACTGGCCGGCCCCGGGCAGGCCGCTCTCAGCGTCCACGCCGGCCGCCAGGTTGGCGGCCACGGAAATCAGGTAGCCGTCCACGCTGCGGGTCGTCGCCCGGCGGGCCCAGGACTTCTCGCCCTTGGCGGCCTTGGGATGGGTCGTCATCCGAATCGGCGTGCCCGGGCACACCAGAATGTAGCAGATCCGCTGGGAGTAGGGCTGGCCATCGGCGGCTTTGGAGGAAAGCTTCGCGGCAACGGGCTGGAGGATTCCTTCGAAGAATTGGCGGTAGGTACAATGTTCGCGCCCGGTGACGTTGCCGCCCAGTTTCACCCCCAGCAGGTTTCCGGCCGGCACGCCGCGGCGGGCAGCGTAATACTCGGCCGCGTCCTGACTGTCGCTGCGGCCGTTGCCGTCGCCGTCGGCAGCGTCGGCGGCATAAACCACCAACACGTGCTCGCCGGCCGCCCGCCACCGCGGGTCTTCGCCCCGAAGGCCGCCGGCCGTTCCCAGCAGCAACACGCACGCAAACACCATTCGCCCAAACATGCCGGGCCATTCTCTCCTTGCGCCAGAGACCACACCCTTCCGGGAACCCCCTCTGTCAGAGTGAAAGACCAAGCCGCCTAAACCTCCTGCCCATTGGCGATGCGTACGATTTCCGCCAGTCGCTCGGCCGCGCCCTCGTCGGCGAGCTGGCGGAGCCGTCCGGCCGGGTAGAACACCTCCAGCATGAAGGTCCCGTCATATCCGACATCGTGGACGGCCCGGGCCAGACCCTCGGCATCGATCGTGCCGCAGGTGATCAGCTCGTGGTCATCGGCATCGCCGGAGTTGTCGGAGATATGGGCGTAGATCATCTGTCCCTTGGTCTCGGCCACGGCCGCGACGGGGTCGCCGACCATGTTGGCGTGACCGGAGTCGAAGCACATGCCCGTGTTGGGCGAGTCGACCTCCTTAAGGATGCCGGCCAGCTCGCCCACGTCCGAGCCGATGGCGTGATAGCCGGGAAGGTTCTCAAAGGCGAACGTGATACCGCACGTGCTGCCGAAGGCGCCCAAGCTCTCGATGGACTTCTTGAGCTGCTCGATCCGGGTGGCGCGCTCCGCCGCGGAAACGCCGGGACGGCGAATGGAGGAACAGTGGACCACCACCAGGTTTCCGCCCAGCTCCTTGCAGAGCTGGGCCTCGTGCTTGTAGGCGTCCACCGCGAACCGCCGAGCGGGCTCATCCGGGGCGGACGGATCGAACTGCTCCCCGAAGACGCCGTGGAGGCTGTCGCAGGGCATGCCCCCGGCAGCGAGGGCGTCTTTCATCTCCTGCAGCGAGACCGCCCGGGCCTGGTTGCGGTAGGTCTGCACGACCTCGCAGCCGAGCCGGCGCCAGGCTCCCAGCCACTCGCTCGGCTCAAACTCGTCAAAGCCGATGGCCGCGACCGTTCCCAGTCGAATCATAACTTCATCGCCTCGGCCAGCCTCCATCCCGGCCGCAAGGGGCGCCCTTCCACAATCATCCTCCGCCGTTGCCGGAGCCGGCCTTGCCGCCGGCTGAGAGCCTCTTGCGGACCAGGTCGGCCCGTGCCTCGCCGCGTTCGGCCGGCGACATCTCGCGCCCGGTGAGCCTCTGCAGGTGCGCCGGCTGGACCATCAGAGAAAGTTCGTTGATCGTTTCCAGGCCTATGCCATCGACCAGCTCCAGGCTCAATCCCAGCCGCAACTGGCTGAGTAAGAACATCGTCTCCTCCGAGGAGATCAGCCTCGCCGAGCGCAGCACTGCCCCTGCCCGACTGATTCGGTCTTGCAGGGCGATGCGGCGATTCTTCAGCAGCGCTTCGCGGGCTCGGCGCTCGTACTCGATAATACCCGGCACAATCTGGTCCCTGAACTCGCTGATGATCTCGACTTCGCTCTTGCCCAGCGTGACCTGGTTGGACACCTGGAACAGGTCGCCGGTGGGTTCGGTGCCCTCGCCGTGCAGTCCGCGGACGGCCAGGTGCATATCGCGAGCGGCGCGGAGGGCCTTTTCGATCTCGCCGGTCATCTTCAGCGCCGACAGGTGCAGCATGACGCTGACGCGCAGGCCCGTGCCCACGTTGGTCGGACACGCCGTCAGGTACCCGAACCGGCTGGAAAACGCGAACGTCAGGTGCCCTTCCAGCAACGCATCCAGCCGACGCAGCTCGGCGTAGCAGGAGTCAAGTTGCAGGCCCGCGCGCAGGACCTGGACCCGGAGGTGGTCCTCCTCGTTGACCATGACGGCGACGGCCTCCCCGCTGGCCACGGCCACGCCCCGGGGGCCCTTGGCATCGGCCTGCTGGCGGGAGATCAGGTGGCGCTCCACCAGGAGCTGGCGGTCCAGCGGGTCGGCGGCCTCGACGTCGGCGTAGAAGGTTTCCCCGGGCAGGCCGACCTTCCCCAGGGTTCGCCGCAGACGCTCGGCGATCTCGCTCAGCTGCTCGGGGCTGCACCGGCTCAAGAATGGCATCCCCGCCAGATTCCGCGCCAGCCGGGCGCGCGACGAGATCACGACGTGACCCATCGGAGCTGTCCCTCGGAGCCATTCGGCGCGGCGGCGTGTCAGATCGGACAGCTTCACGATCCCTCCAACTCCTTGATCTGATCGCGGAGATTCGCGGCCCGTTCGTAATCCTCATGCTCCACTGCCTCTTTCAGTTGGCTTCGCAGTCGGAGCAATCGGGCCTGCGTGCGCTCGTCTTCGTCGGCGTTGGCCGGGATGTTGCCCGTGTGAAAGCTCGCACCCTCGTGGGCGCGCTCCAGCAGCGGCACCAGCACCTTCTCAAAGGCCTTGTAGTCGTTGGGGCAGCCCAGCAGCCCCTGCTGCCGGAACTCCAGAAACGTCAATCCACACACGTCGCAACTCAGCCGGGCCAACTCTCCCCCGGCGGCGGATTGCAGCACCAGCTCCTCGAGGATCTGCGAGATCGGCACCTGGGTCTTGATGGTGACCCCCTCGGAGACGGCGCAGTCTTCGCACAGATGCTTTTCGTGCTTCTCGCCCTGGACGATCTCGGTCAAGTGGACCGTGGCTTCCTGACCGCACTTGTCGCACTTGTAAGCCATCATTACGCTCCATGCAGCACAACGTCTTGGACGCCGGCGACAAACCTATCGTATGCTTTTCCCGCCTCCGGTCAAGTCGCGGCGGAGCCTGGGTAGAATGCGGCCGCGCAGCCGGCGGACTCGCCCACGCTGACACAGTACGGCTCCCGGCCCACCTTACATTGTAGAGACCGGGCGATGTACTCCGCCACGCGCTCCGCCGAGGCGCCGGCAGGGCAGTTCGTGATGTCATTAAGATCCGCCCCGGCCAGCTCGGACGCAACTTCGTCCAGGGCCTCTCGCGCCCTGAGGAAGTCGATCACAAAACCGTTCGCGTCCAGCCTGTCGGCGCGGAAGGCGGCCGTCACCTGCCAGTCGTGTTGGTGGGGCTGCTCCATGTTCCCATCGGGCATGCGAACGCTGTGACGGGCGGCAAAGGAAGCTGTCACGCTGGCCTCGTAGGTCGCCATGAATGTATTCTACCCCCTGGCGGGCGGAACAACGGAGCGGATTCCCGCGCCCGGTTACGGCGCGACCATCGCGGACGGGGGAGCAGCCGCCGGCTGCGTGGCCAGCGGCGCCCGGCTCAGCCGGTCGAGCCACTCGGCGATGATCTTGGCCCGGCTGCGGCGGCGGCGCTCGACTTCGGCCCTCAATTCGGCCAGTTGCCGGCTCAGGCGCTTCACCCGATATTCCTGAACGATCTGCTCGTAGTCGAACTGGCGACCCAGGAGCTTTCGCAACGTCTGTAAGGGCTCGGTCCTTTGGGTCGGGTCCTTGGACTTGCGGATCTTCTCGAGGGTTTCGGCCACAGCCACGTTGAGGCGTTGACGAGCCAGGGCAGCGTCGCGGACTTCCGGCGGATACGCTCGCACCCGTCGCCATAGCCTGTACGCCCGCTCCAGCAGCCGCCGGGCCTTGTCGGGGTCTTCCTTCTGAAGGCGTTCCAGTTGGGCGTGAAGTTCGGGCGTGCGCTCCTTGAGAAATCGCTTCAGCTCTGCCTGTCGTTCCGGCGATATCATGCTCCGTTGCATCCGGCCCTGGCGCGGTGCCGGCCGCGTGGCGGCGGGTTGCGTGGCCGGCCGGAGCAGCCTCGCCAGGCGCTCTTGAATGAGCCCGGAGCGGCTCTTCCGCCGCTGCTGGACCTTGCCGCTCAACTCGGCCAACTGCCGGGTCAGGTACCGCACCCGGTATTCCTTGACCAGCTGATCCTTGTCAAAATGCTGGCCGAGAATCTCTCTGAGGTTCTCGGTGAGGGCGGCCTTCTCCGCAGGCGACAGGGCCTGTTGCCTCTCGCGAACGGTCTGGTAGATCGTGCGGCTGAGGCGGCGGCAGGCGACGGCAGCCTCGCGGATCTCCGCCGGATAATCCCTTACCCGCCACCAGAACCGGTACGCCCGATGCAACTGCCGCCAGGCCTCGGCGGGGTCATCCTCCCTGAGCCGCTCGATCCGGGCCAGCAGGTCAGGCATGTACTGCTTGAGAAAGGCCTCCATCTGGGCCATTTCGTCGGCGGGAATTCGCAGCCGCCGCGAGTCGCCCCCGGCCGGCTGGGTCGTCGTCCTGCTCTCTGCGGGCGCCGCAGAGACAACGGCGATCCCGGCGCCCAGGGCGGTCCAGACCGCCCCGGCCGTGACCAAAACGGCTACTCCCAGCAGGGCCCTTCGCGTCTTTGACATCGCCGGCTGCACTGCCGTTACCAAGGCAACTCCTCCCGGCCTTCTTCCGCCCTGTCACGTTCCGGGCCGGAACCGCCGAGGTCGAACTGACCCATTTCCTCCTCCAGCTCCTGGAAGGACATTTCCAGCGGCCAGGCCTGGCACAGGGAAAGCTCGACCTGGTAGTCGGCCAGCTCCTCCGACAGCAGGTCCGCCCGGACGTCCACGTCCTCAAGGGGCTCCTGGAGGAAGCTTTCCACGAACGCCGAGGGCGAGGTCCCCTCTCCAACGGGCCTGCCCGGCAGCGTCAATATCACCACGCCTGCGCCGATCAGGACGGCCGCGGCAGCCGCGGCGGCCCATCGAGCCCAACTGCTCCTGGCGCGGCCGCGGCGGGTCCGCACGAACCGGACGTGGACGCGATGGAGCGCCCCGGACGGGACCTCTACGTCCAGTGCTTCCCCGACCCGCTCCACGCCGGCGGCGATCTCCTCGGCCAGCGCGCGCTGCGCGCCGCTCAGCTCGACGTCCTCTCCGTCCAGCCAGCGTCCAGCCAGCTCGTAATCCCGTTCACTTTGATTCATCGCCGTCTTCCAGGGCTACCCGCAGGACCTTCAGGGCCCGGTGCACCCGGGCCAGGACCGTCCCGATCGGGCAATTAAAGATTTCGGCTATTTCCCTGTAGCTCAGTTGTCCAAAATGCCTCAGCAGTACCATTTGTCGCGACTGCTCCTCCAGGCTCTCCAGGGCCGCGGCCAGGTCGGCCCTCATCTGCTCTCGAAGGAGCCCGGTTTCCACCGGCTCCTCGTGGCCGGCGATGGCCTCGGCCAGCGGCGGGCGATCGCCGATTTCGGCTTCCAGAGAAGCCGCCGGCACGGCCGTCTTCGACCGGCGAATCCGGTCCCGCACCAGGTTGGCGGCGATGCTGAACAGCCAAGGCTCGAACCGCCCGCGGTCCTCATACGCCGGCAGGTGCCGGACCAGCCGCAGCAGCAACTCACCCAGCAGATCCTCGGCATCGTGATGGGAGCCGGTCGCCCGAAAGAAATATCCGTACAATCGCGGGCCGTAGGCCGCCAGGAGTTCCTGATAGGCTCCCTCGGCGCCAGCCCGTGCGCCGGCGATCATGGCGGAGGCCTGTTTACGGCCTCCCCGATCCTGCCGAGAACCCATGGCTTTTCTCTACCTCGCTTAACGTAGCGGCCGCGGAGCTATTGCGTCCGGCCGACGGTGTCTACTTTTGCCAGGCCGCCGGCCGTCGGATCGAACCCGGCGGTTGAAAGACGCCCTTCGCCCAGCCATCAGCGCGACGGGCGTGCCGTTAGTTGCTCGACGAGCCTGCGGCCCATTTCCCCGGCCCTGGCCAACAGTTCGGGCCTGCGGCCAGCCGCGTCGGCCGGTCCCAGGTTGCCCTCGGAGAGGATCTCAACCGGCTCAAAATCTCCCATCCACTTGAGGTACCCGGCCAGCCTCTTGGCCACGTCGTAATAGTCGTCTCGGGGCTTGTCCTCGTAGGTCACAATCACCGCCGCCGCCCGGGTGCCTTTCAGTTGCGGGGCGATCTGGCCCTCTCGGTAAGTCAAATGGTAACAGCGGTCAAAGAAGCTCTTCATCTGCCCGGAAACGCCGTCGAAGTAGATCGGCGCCGCCAGCACCCAGATCCGGGCCTGGTGCAGGTCCGCGAGCACCGGCGCCAGGTCGTCGTCGATTTTGCAGGCATCGTCGGCAGCGCACCGGCCGCATGCCTGGCAGCCGTGGAAGGTCAGATCGTTCAGATGCACCACCCGCGCCTGCGCCCCGGCCGATTCGGCCCCGGCGATGACAGCCTTCAAAAGCGTCGTGGAGTTGCCTTTGCGGCGGGGGCTGCCGGCCAGTCCTATCACCTTCATCATCGCCTGTCTCCTTTGACGCTCCGCCCGCCCCGGTCAACGTCCAATGTGCACAGCCCGCAGCTTGCCCCGCAGCCTTTACCTGCCCGCCGCGCTATCATACAATTTTCTAGTACGACCTCACAGGCAGTTGGAGGTCTGCACTGACGAAATATGGGCAGCGGCCCGGGGCGCGTGGCGTCGGTCGGGCCTCGGGAGGTGGGCTCAAGCCATGAGATCCAAAACACCAACGCGGCACATCGGGGGCGGATGGTTTTGGGTGACGGCCTGGGGGCTGGTGGCCTGCGCGGCCGGCTGCGGCGGCACCCCCAGCGTCTCGGACGGCTGGAAAGACAGCGCCGCCGAGATCGCCGCCGGGATCACCCTTGGCGCCGAGCACGGCTGTGTTTTCTA
>Ga0307379_10005606_pt1 | contig 17458 bp, 11 predicted proteins | sample UN2MG_FD_202237 | JGI IMG/M metagenome (GOLD analysis project Ga0307379, IMG submission 202237) | Soil microbial communities from Risofladan, Vaasa, Finland - UN-2 | ecosystem: Environmental > Terrestrial > Soil > Coastal area > Acid sulfate soil | place: Finland: Risofladan, Vaasa | collected... | reverse complement strand
ACGCAGTCGGCCACCAGTGTCCGGGGCCAGCACGTTCAGAAGCTTCGCTGCGACGAGCTTGAGCTGTTCGACGAGGATGTATTCGAAGCGGCAAAGTTCACCACGCAGAGCACGCCGGAAATTACAGCCGGCATGGAGCTTATCAGCACGATGCATAAACCTTACGGCCTGATGCACGAGGTCGTGACATCTGCTCCGAAGTTTGGCACGCCGGTCTTCAAATGGTGCGTGTGGGAAGTGATCGAAAAGTGCGTTGGCAGAAGCTGCTCGCAATGTCCCTTGTCGGAAGACTGCCGGGGCAGGGCGAAGGCGGCGAACGGCTATCTTAAAATCGACGACTGCATTACCCAGATGCGCCGGGCCAGCAGGGCGGGCTGGGAGACCGAGATGCTCTGCGCGCGGCCGTCACGGCAGAATGTCGTCTTCGATGAGTTCGACCCGGCCGTACACGTTGGAGCCGTCGACTACGAACCGAATCTTCCGCTGTACCGGGCGCTTGATTTCGGATTCGTCAATCCCTTTGTGTGCCTGTGGATTCAGGTTGACGATGCCGGCGTTGTGCGTGTGATCGATGAGTACATTCGCAGCAGGGCGACCATCGACGTGCATGCGGTTGAAATGAAGAGCCGCACGCCGGTTGCGGAAGAAAAAGTTACGGCGACGTTTTGCGACCCGGCGGGTAAAAGCGTCAACGATGTCACCGGCACCAGCGCCGTCCGCGAGCTGCGGGCGTTGGGAATTGTGGTGCGATTCAAACGCAGCGGTATCCTGGAAGGCATCGAGCTGATCCGCCGGGCAATTCGTTCCGGGGATGGGAAAAGCAGCCTGATTGTCTCGCCGAGATGCCCCCGCCTGATTGAGGCAATGGAATGCTACCATTACCCGGAATCCGCCAACACCCCCGGCGAACTCCCGCAAAAAGACGGCCTATACGACCACCCCATCGACGCCCTGCGGTACTTCTTCATAAACCACACCCACCCTCCCAAAACCACGGCCCGGCTATATTAGAGGCTGGAAATGAAGGATGAGTTCATAAAAAATGAAAAATATTCTGTTTTTCAGAAGAATAATTGCGCAAAAAGCCGATTTGTATCGTATAATATTCTGTGTAATAGAAAATGGAGGTGCAAGCATGAACATTGGAGCAAGATTAAAAATTGCCAGAGATGCTATCGGTTATACATTGGAAAAGGCTTCAGAGGAGAGCGGAATAGGTCAATCCTCTCTGAGCGAGTTCGAAAATGACAAGCGCGAGCCGAAATTTTCACACCTTTGCAGGTTGTCGGAAATCTACAAGAAGAAGGTCGAGTTTTTTCTGACAGATGAATTACCTGCCGTGAATACTATGCTCTGGCGCGAAAAGCCTAATGTCGAAGGGGAGAAGGAGAGAACACAGGCAGAATTCCGTCAGCTCTGCGAACAGTACCATAGCCTCGAGATACTTACTAATGAAGTAAAAGAAACCGAACTACCCCAGTTGGATATGAGTCGCGAGAAGTTTGACTATAGGCAAGCCAGTCTCCTTGCGGAACGGTTCCAAAGAGAATTTTTGCTTGGCGATATTCCAAGTGCTTCATTGAAGCAAATATTGGAAGAGAAATTTTATATCAAGATATTTCATTTGCCTTTCCATGGGAGTGCGATTTCTACATTGTCGGAGAACTTTGGCGCAGCTATCCTTCTGAACAAAGATAGTAAACTGTGGCGTCGCAACTTTGACCTCGCTCATGAGTTGTTTCATCTATTAACCTGGAGTGTTTTCAGGGTAGACGGCTCAGGAGGCGATGAGCCGAGTGAATATGAGGAGAAACTCGCAAATGCATTCGCAAGCTGGTTATTACTACCTACCAACGCTGTCAAAGACAGAATAGAGACAGTCAAAAGCAATGGACACGAGGTTAGTTTTAATGCGTTGGATGAGGTAGCAAGAGAATTTGGAGTATCATTGGAAGCTTTACTGTGGCGTATGCTCTATCTGTATAACAAGCCTGTCGAAGAGATTGAAAAGTATGTTGAACAGGCTAAAAAGGTAAAGACGAGTCGACCCTTGCGTCGTTCGGATGAGCCGGATAAGTTGCCGGAGCGCTACTGTAGCTTGGCGATGAGAGCTCTCAGAGAAGGCAAATTATCTCTGATGCAGTTCGCAAATTATATGGATTTGAGTTATCAACAGGCCCAACAGTATATGACGGAAGATGAGGACTTCACGGATGAAAAAGTTTCGATTTCTGTTGCTTGACGCCGGGCCAATAATCAAACTTTTTAGCTTGGGCATTTGGGACGATTTTATCAAACATTGTGATGTCAGCATGTCCCGAATAATTGCGGATAATGAAGCTCTCTACACAGAAGATGGCACAAGACGAATTGATTTAAAAACTTATGAAGAACAAGGCCTTCTCAAGATTCTCGATGTAGAGACATCTACGGTCAAAATTTTCCATGACAAGTTTGATCGACTATACAAAGTCGATATTCATCCTGGCGAAAAAGAGACATTAGCCTTTCTGTGCGATTCGGTTGACAATTGGTTAGTATGTTCAGCAGATGGAGCTGTTTTTAGGGTGCTCGGTCTTCTGGGTAAGGCGAATCAAGGAATTTCCTTGCAGGAGATTTTGCAGAGAATCGGTTTATCTGTATCTGAAAAACTGGAATGGAAATACACCAAGGCATTTTGCGAAAAATGGAGTCGCAGAGGTCAGATAGATTCTATTCAAGACATAGGTCTAATATAGCCTTGCCAATACTGGCGCTACATCGTTGGTCAACAATTCGGATGTGCTTTTATTATTATTTAATCGACGACCTGCGATGCTTCTTTATTAACCATGATTAAGATGGTTACACGACTTTACTGATGGCCATTCATCGAGCAGGATGACGGACAATATACAGCATAAGTATATTATTGCCGATATTTGCTGAAAATCACTTAAGACGGCAAAGCTTTTGTTCGATATTGATAACAATCGCAGGAGGAAACTTGGAAGGGAAAACCCCAGCCGAATTGAGCACATAAAAAGGAAACAGGGCTGAGGTGCGGAGGGAGAGGAAAAAGCGAGATATCCTCAGCCCTGTGAATGTGCTCATTCAATCTAACTATTAATATATCATAAAGCTCTACGTAAAGCAATACTATTTTTAAAAAAATTTGTTCGTTTCAAAAAAAAAAACTTCGCTACAAAACATTCTAAATCGCCTACTATCAAAAGCTTACAAAATCACTATAGCTTTGGGCTTGTGTTTTGTCAATGAGATTATTAAAATTTTTTTAATGAATCAGTAATATTTTAGCACAAATGAAAATTTGAGGACGACTATGCTCACAGATAACATTCTTGAACTGGTAGGCAATACACCGCTTCTGCAATTGAAGGGCGAAAGAATTTTTGCCAAGGCGGAATTTCTCAATCCCGGCGGGAGTATCAAGGACCGCGTTGCCCTGGCGATGCTCGAAGCAGCCGAGCGCGACGGCAAACTTAAAAAAGACTCCATTATCGTCGAGCCCAGCAGCGGCAACACAGGTATAGGCCTGGCATTGGTCGGACATCTGATGGGCTATCGCGTCCGAATCGTTATGCCTGAGGGAATGAGTGAAGAGCGGAAGAAGCTCATTAAAGCCCTCGGCGGAGAACTTGTTCTGATTCCCGATGAAGAAGGCATTGCCGGAGCAGTTCGCGCAGTCGAGCAAATGGCCGCTGAAGACCCGCGGATTTACGTGCCGCAGCAATTCGAAAATCCGGAAAATCCCCGCGTTCATTATGAGCATACCGCACGCGAGCTTTGGCGGCAGATGGGCGGCAATATCGATTGCTTTGTCGCCGGCGTCGGCAGTGGCGGAACGCTCCAGGGCGTAGGAAAATTCCTAAAGGAGCACAAAAAAGATGTCAAAATAATCGCTGTTGAGCCGGAGAACTGCTCGGCTCTCTTGGGGCACGAGCCGGGCCTGCACCAGATTCAGGGCATAGGCGACGGTTTTATTCCCGCCATACTGGATGTTTCAATGGTTGATGATGTGGTGGAAGTTTCCGACGATAATGCGATTCAGACGACCCGGCAATTGGGCACGGATTTCGGCTTGCTGGTCGGGATCAGTTCAGGCGCCAATGTCTGGGCGGCGCGCCGGCTGGCTGAGAACATCGAGGGCAATATCGCAACCGTCTTACCGGACAGGGCGGAACGCTATTTCAGCACCGCCTTGTTATGATTTTTTCCGAAAGTGTTTAATAATTGTTGATTCTTGCCTTTGCCATTCTGAGCGGAGCGAAGCGTTTGCGTCAAAGAAGCAAAATCAAGAAGCTTAACTTCGCCGCGCCCCATTCAGGATGCCAAAAACCCTATTAATGGATTCTTTTAAAAAAAAGAAAAGGGCTGAGGCAAGGAGGAAAGGAGGGTTTAAAAACCTCAGCCCGTAATCCATTACCTGCTAATACGCCGCGCTCCGATAAAAGTTCGCTCGATTTATTGTCCAGAAAATTATTTCGTTCAAACCTGCAAATTTTTGCTGCTAATGCGATATTTCGGGCAATTATTTTTTGCCATCACAGACGTTAAAGTATTTGGAAATCCATCAAAAAAAATTTGTGCTGTATTGAAAGTTTGCGCAGAGAATCACCTGCTCTTTAAAGATATGTTTGGCTTAAAGTCTTAAAAATAGGGATAAAAAAAAGGGGCTGAGGTCAGGAGGAGGGGAGTGAAGTTTAATACCTCAGCCCGTGGCTTTGTGCTAGTTCATACGAGCCTTGTTTACCGGAGTTCATTTTCTGTAGAAAAACATTTAACTATTTAAAAAAAATATCCATAGGGTCGGTTTTTGCTTCAAAATTAGCCCAAAACCGGCAATAATAATATAGAAAAATGCATTCCGGCAAAAAATTTAAACACAAATAGAAACGGGGAATTGAGTCATGCTGTCTTTGGCAGTGTGATAAAGCGGGTATGTAAATTACGTTAGATAAGGAATTTTAATGAAGCCTATAAGACTGGTTTATATGGTTCTGCTTTTGATGGTTGCGGGTCTTGGATGCCAGAAGAAAGAATCTGACTCAGAGGGCATAAGAATCAATCCATCTAAGGCCCGGGGCGAAGCACTCCGTCGGACGCTTTTGCACTTGGCGCCCAACGGGAAAATGGCCAAGCGGCTTATAAACAAAGGTGCCGACGTCAATGCGAAAGACAGCTTTGGCATGACGCCATTGCATACGGCCGTCATAGCGAATCGCAAAGATGTTGTCGAAGTGCTTGTTGCCCATGGAGCCGACATCAATGCAAAGAGCCGCCGCGGCCAGACGCCGCTCTTTTGGGCGGTAACCAAAGGCCGCAAAGATATGGCCGAATGGTTAATCGCTCACGATGCCGACGTCAACGCAAAGGACAACTACGGTATCACACCCCTGCACAGCGCAGCACACGCAGGCAGTGTGGACCTGGTCGAGCTTCTTATCGCTAACGGCACCGACGTGAATACAAAAGACAACGAAGACCGAACTCCTATGGACTGTGCACAAGATTCAGGCCACACCGAAATCGTCAAACTGCTGCGCAAGCATGGGGCAGAGGAATAGTTGAAGCACCAGATAGCGAGGGATGGAATTATGAAGAGTATACTTTCAGCCTGTGTGTTTGTACTGCTGTGTGTAGCTTTATCAGTTTCCGCCAAATCCGGTGTCATCTACAGGAATCCGTGTGTCCACAGGATTAATGAAGTTTCAGGAAATTCCAAATACAGTAGAACCTGCCAAATACCGTCAAACGCAACTGGCAAAAGTATTTATGAAAAGTGTCTGTGGATAACATTTTTCCCAGATTCCACATATCGGTAGGGTCTTGTTTCTGATTGCAGGAATTTGTGTCTGGTCGTATAATGATAATCGGTAAGTACTGCTTAATTACTACGCTGCTGGAAGGGAAGCTGTGGTGCAAAACTTGGGAGTACGCGATATGCAAAGAAGATATAAAACAAATCTACTTTTTTATGAATCAATTCTAACATTATTCTTTGTTGTTCTTTTTGTTTTATCTGTTAACGATGGGACCTTTGCTGAGGAAGTATCTTCTGAGGATGACTTTCGTGTTGCCTGGCTTAAGCAGCATGTTATTCCGCTGCGGAGCATCGATCCAAACGACGAAGATTTCTCGGACTTGGAACCTCTGGCGAAAGCAATCGGGGATGCCCGCATCGTGCAGCTTGGCGAGCAGACGCACGGCGACGGGGCTACCTTCCATGCCAAGACCCGACTCATTAAATTCTTGCACAAGAAACACGGCTTCGATGTGCTTGCGTTTGAGAGCGGGTTGTATGACTGTCGCAAGGCCTGGAAACTTCTGCAAGGCGGTATGAAGCCGTATGAGGCTTTCAAGCATGGTGTCTTTGGGATATGGACAGCTAGTGAGCAGGTCAGACCACTCATAGAGTACTGGGGTCAAGTAGCAAAGAGCGACCAGCCACTCGAATTGTGTGGTTTTGATTGTCAGTTTACCGCAAGAGCCTCCCTTGACTTTCTTATTGAAGATGTGAATACCCTGTTGAACAAGCTCGACACCACTGCTCTTAATGATGAACAGTGTGCTGATATTATGGAAACGCGTACTAAATTGTCTGGATTCTTTGGACAATTACGTAATCTACGTAATCGAAGTCAAGAGGAACTCAAGTTGTTATACGATGCATTATCTGTGTGGCGTAAGGCTCTTGATACCGCTCATCCTTCAGACGCCTTGCCAGAAGGTGAGTTGGCCTTCTGGCGACAGTTCATGGCCAGTACTTCCACACTTGCCACTATGTTAAGCGAGCCTGATACGACGGTTAACCTTCGAGATCAACAGATGGCTCGCAATCTCATTTGGTTAGCCCGGACAGCATACCCTAAGCGCAAGATCATTGTTTGGGCCGCATCGAGTCATATCATACGCAATCCTCCGTCTGATTGGAACAAGACTACGATGGGCCATGAAGTCTGGAAAATACTTGGCAAGGAAGTATACACGATAGCTTTCACTGCCGCAGAAGGTTGGTGGAAGGTGATGTCCGTGAGGATGGCTGAGCAATTGAAGTCGCCAGCGGCCGGCTCACTTGAGGACCTCTTTGTACAAGCAGGCTACGAAAATGCCTTTGTTGATTTCCGCGGTCTTGGCCCCGACGGAGCATGGCTCAGAAAAAAGTTAATTGCTCGGCCAACCGGTTATGTTAATGTAGAAGCTAACTGGACCGAAATGTTCGATGCGATGGTCTTCACTAAGAATATGATTGGGAGTACCATAGCTGGCCAGGAAATAATCATTATTCCTCCTATCTATGAAGCTGCTGAAAGGGGTGATTTGGATAAGGTCAAAGCATTTATTGAGGAAGGCACAGACGTTAATGTGAAGAGTAATAATGGCAGTACACCACTGTACTTGGCAGCTTATGGAGGTCATATGGATGTGGTCGAACTGCTCATTGCCAAAGGAGCTGATGTCAATGCGTCGAACAATTGGGGCTGGACGCCCCTGCACACCGCTGCCAATCAAGGCAATCGAGACATAGTAGAACTTCTCCTTGCCAAAGGTGCGAATGTTAACGCCAAGCGTATGGCCGGTTGGACACCCCTGCACCAAGCGGCTGATGGAGGCTACATAGATGTGGCAGAACTGCTCATACGCAGTGGCGCTGATGTGAATTCTAAGAAAGAAGACGGTAGTACTCCTTTGGATTTGGCACAAAAGGCAGAGCACAAGGAAATGGTCGAATTGTTGCGCAAGCACGGTGCGAAAGAATGACAAAGATATGGGGAATTCAATAAGAGGAGAAATGGTAAATGGCGACAAGTGTTTTCGAAGATAAGGTTGCCAGGCCGGATGATAAGATGCTGGCCGGGGCGTTGGGTAAATCGAATCGGCTATGGCAGGAGAATGAATCTCCCCGCCGCGAGCATCGGGGTATCGGAGTGGATTAACTCTAACTCTTCGCCGCAAGCGACGGGGAATTCACCCCAATAGAGATTAAAAAGCATCTCAAGGCCGAGTATGGTGAGTTGATCAATAACTGATGAAAGGATTTTATGATGTTTTATTATGACATTAGAAATCTCAGGCGGTGGTCTGCTATTGCTGTGGTGATTTGTGTGTTTTGCTCATTGGCGGTAGCGGGATTTCCGGAGTTTGAATATCACCTGATCGACCGGATTGGCAAGCAGATGGGGCAGAGTTCGCTGGTGGATGTTGACAAGGATGGCGACCTGGACTGGATTACCGGTTGCAATAACGGGACGATATGGTGGTTCGAGTACAAAGCCCCAGATGACTGGGTCCGCCATACGCTCGGGCAGGATGCTCTGACGGATGTTGGCGGTACGGCTTTCGATGTGGATGGCGATGGATGGGTCGACCAGGTTTCCGGCGGGACCTGGTACCGCAATACCGGCAAACCTCGCGAGCGGGAATTTGTAAGATACTCGAATGGTGTGATTGAAAAATCGCACGACAACGTCGCGGCGGATATGGATGGGGACGGCAGGCTCGACGTCGTCGCGATGAGCGACCGCAGCGCTTTGTACTGGTACAAGATTCCCGCCGATCCGACGAAGCAATGGCAAGGGCACAAGATCGGCCCTGCGGTTCATGGCGCGATCGATCCGGCCGGCGTCGGAGATATCGACGGGGATGGTGACAACGACGTGGTTCGCACCAATATCTGGTTCGAGAATGCCGACGGCAAAGGTACCAAATGGATCGAGCATAACAACATCGATTTCGGCCAGCCCAAAGCGAGGTATCCCCTGATGACAAAATCGTGGATCGTCGATCTCGACAAGGACGGTGACAATGATGTCGTCGAGGCCGAAGGCGACTGTCTCAGCGGTCGCGTAGCCTGGCATGAAAACGCCGATGGCAAAGGCGGCCTGTGGAGAAGGCACATGATTGCGGACAAGGCCGGCCAGGATTATCATTCGCTCGCCGTGGCTGATTTCGATAACGACGGCGACCTCGATGTTTTCTCCGGCGGCGGGCCGTTAACAGAGAGCCTGCCGCACAAGTGGTTCATCTGGGAGAACAGGGACGGCAAAGCGGCAACGTGGGTCCAGCACGAGATCCTGAGCGGCAAGCGCTGTCACGAAGCCAAGGCTGCGGATGTCGACGGCGATGGTGACATAGACATTTGCTCCAAGCCCTGGAACGGCGACGAGCATGTTTACCTTCGCAACATGCTCAGGGAAAATTCCTCGAAATAAAATCGTGCAATAAGAGGCGAATATGATAGCATTAAAAGGTTAATTGAAACTTTGTAGGAGACGATCGGATGTCGCTGAAAGTTTTCCGGCCGGGAGCCAGGCCGTTCTGTTTTGTGCTAATCGGTGTCACTCTGCTTGCAATGGGCCTTCCTCCTGCCCGCGGTGCAGAGTACTACGACAATAAATCCCTGGGCAGGCGTCTGTCATCCCTTGCCGAGGGAAATTCCTCGCTTGTGCGCGTTGACAGCATTGCACAGTCGATCGGCAAACGAAAGGTCTGGCTCATCGAGCTTGGCAAAGGAACCAAACAGGATCGCCAGATGCGCCCGGCGATGCTCGTTGTCTCTGGGATCGAGGGCAACGACCTGATCGGATGCACAGCGGCGGTCACCTGGGTCGAGCATCTGATTGAGCAATACCAGGACGACGCCGAAATCGCCAAACTGCTTCAGACAACGACCATATACATTGTGCCGCGACTTAATCCCGATGCCGCTGAGCATTATTTCGCCCGCCTTAAACTCGAAACTTCCTCAAACCATAAGCCCGTCGATGACGACCATGATGGTCTGCTCGATGAGGACGGACCCGAGGACCTTAACGATGACGGGCTTATTACATGGATGCGAATCGAGGATCCGGAGGGCGAATACATCCTCGATCCGAAAGACGACAGGCTGCTCTTGAAGGCCGATCATCTCAAGAGCGAGGTCGGTGCCTGGCGCTATCTTCGTGAGGGCGTCGATAACGACCACGATGAGCGATGGAATGAGGACGGCCCGGGCGGCGTCAACTTCAATCGCAATTTTCCGTATGGTTATAAATTCTTCGCCGAAGATGCAGGCGTCCACCAGGTCAGCGAGGCGGAGACTCGGGCGCTGGCGGATTTTGTAATCGAGCATCCGAATATCGGGATAGTTGTGACCTACGGCTCTGCGGACAATCTCTCGAAGGCTCCCAAAGGATCGGAACCAGCCGGCCGGCAAGAGCCAAGTTTGTCTTCTTTGCCGCATGACATCATCTGGCGCAGCGATCCCATGAAAGAGATAAATCAGGACGATGCGGGATACTATCGCGTGATGGGCGAACTGTATCGCGAAGCGCTCGGCCTGGAGAAAGAGCTTGAGGGCGCTTCGGTGCCCGGCGCGTTCAGTGACTGGATGTATTACCACCGGGGCAGGCTCTCGCTGGCGGCAAAGGCGTGGAGTCCTGCCGTGGCCGTCGAGCTTTCAAAAGCTGCCGGCAAAGAAAATAAAGATCCGAATGAACAGGCAGAAGACCAGGAGCAGCAGGATTCCGAATCGGAGTCTGAGAAAAGTAAAAAGAGTTCAGACAAAGATGCTAAGAAAGACGAAGATAAGCGTAACCAGCAGGAGCGTGAAGAGCTAAAGTGGTTCGACGAACACTCGCCGGAAGCCTTCGTCGAATGGCAGCCGATCGAGCATCCCGATTTTCCCGGCCGGCGTGCCGAGGTCGGCGGGTATCGTCCTTTCGTCCTGACGAATCCTCCATCGGAGTTGGTTGGCGAGATTGCCGCCAAACAAGCCGATTTTCTGACGAAAGCGGCGCAGCGGCTGCCGCGTATAGGCGTGCGAAAGATCGAGTGCCGCCATCTGGGCCGGTCAGTTTACGAGGTGAAGATTCAGGTGGAGAATACCGGATTTTTGCCGACTGTTCTGGAGCACGGGCGAACGACGCGCGAGGTAAATCCGACCCGGCTGGTGATGGAACTGGACGATGAATCGTTTCTGTCAGGAAGCCGAATTACGAATCTGCCGGCAATCAGGGGTAGCGGCGGGATGGTCGAGCTTCGATACATCGTAAGAATACCGGAGCGGGAGAAAATCAATTTCGAGATCGTTTCGATTTTAGCCGGGAAGGTCAAAAGCTCGATCGAGCTGCCGAATGCCGAATGACTCGGCAAATAAAAATATTTCAGGATATCAGAGGTTTTTTATGAAGCACCGAATCGAACTTAAACGCTGTGTCGCCGTTTTGGTTTTTTCATGCACAATTTCAATGCTTGCCGGAATAGCCCTTGCCTCAGACAGTGCCCGCAAGCTGAGAGTTGGCAATCCCGCCAGGCATTCGTATCCTGCGCTGGGGGCGGGCAGCGAGCGCAAGGTCCGGGTAGCGTGGAACCGGTACTACGATCACGCTGGGCTTACGGCCATCCTGGTCCGTCTGAATAAAGCCTTTCCCGATTTGACCCGGCTGTATTCGATAGGCAAGTCAACCCAGGGGCGTGATATATGGTGCCTTGAGGTGACGGCACGGAACGTCGGCGACCCGGACCGTAAGCCGGGGATGTATATCGACGGTAACATTCACGGCAACGAGGTCCAGACCAGCGAAACGGTGGCCTACACAGCCTGGTATCTCTGCCATCAATACGGCCGGCTCGAAAAAGTAAAGGAGCTGCTCGACGAGCGGGTTTTCTATCTTGTGCCGACCATCAATCCCGACGGGCGCGATTCCTGGCTTAGTCTGGGAGGCCGTGCGAGATCCGGGCTTGAGCCGACGGATGACGACCGCGACGGCCTGGCCGATGAGGATGACAGCGAGGATCTCAACGGTGACGGCGAAATTACCATGATGCGAATCAAAGATCCCCAAGGACGTTTCAAGCTGCACCCGGATTATCCCGAGCAACTGATGATCAGGACCAAGCCGGGCGAGGCCGGAGAATATAGCCTGCTTGGCTGGGAAGGGATCGACAATGACGGCGACGGCGAGATTAACGAAGACGGCAGGGGAGGTTATGATCTCAATCGCAACTGGGCGTACGACTGGCAGCCGGTTTATGTCCAATACGGGGCCAAGGATTATCCGTTCAGCCAGCCGGAGACGCGTGCAGTTGCCGAGTTTGTGCTGGCCCATCCCAATATCGCAGGAGCCCAGTCGTATCACAATTCCGGCGGGATGATCTTGCGAAGTCCCGGCCGGGAGGGCGGCGAGATACAAGGCGGGGACGAACGAGTGCTAAGCCTGATCGGAGAGCGCGGAGAAAAAATACTGCCCTATTACCGTTCGATGACCATCTGGAAAGACCTCTACACGGTCTGGGGCGGCGAGATAGACTGGTTCTACGGAGGCCGGGGCATTCTTACCTTTACGAACGAGCTTTGGACCTCCAGGAACCTGTACAAGAGCTCCGAATCGTTCTCGGATGAGCAGGAGGCCGAGTTTATAAAATATGTTCTGATGGGCGACGGCATTGTTCCCTGGCAGCGATACGAGCATCCGACATACGGCACGATTGAAATCGGGGGCCAGAAGAAGGAATGGGGCCGTGTGCCACCTTCGTTTTTGCTGGAAGAAGAGCTTCACCGGAACATGGCTTTTACGCTGTATCACGCCGATATGATGCCGCTGCTGGAAATCAGCGAGGTGAAGGTCGAGCCGCTCGGCGAGAATTTGTTCAAGATATGGGTCACTATTGAAAACAAGCGATTAATCCCGACGAGGACCGGCCAGGATGTGGCTCACCATATAAGCCCGCCGGATATCGTTTCGATCAAAGGCGATCATCTTCACGTCCTCTCAAGCGGACGGATTACGGATCGATTCTTCAAGCGAGTTGCGGCCGTCGAGCGGCGTCCCGAACGCGTGGAATTGGACACAATCGAAGGCATGAGCGCCGTCCGCGTCCAGTTCGTAGTCGATGGAAAAGGCGAGTTTACCATAACCGTCGATTCCGCCAAAGCCAGCCCGCTAAAGAGAAACCAACTACTACCTTCGAACTGAGCGGTTTTTCCTGCTGTGCCTGGTCGCACCTTATCTGGCCCGGCTGGTTGTGGCAGTCAGGCATCAAATATCAAAAAGCCGCTATTGACGAATCAGATTTGTTCGGCTATGCTGTCTGGGTGGTATTTCCGCGCGCGCGGGAATCCGGGATATCTTTTTTATTAAGAGAGATTTTGTAATGCTCAAGAGAACACATAATTGCGGCCAGCTTCGTTTGGAAGACGCCGGCAAAAAAGTTGCGTTGGCGGGATGGGTACATTCCTATCGCGACCACGGCAATCTGGTTTTCATTGACCTGCGTGACAGGGAAGGTCTGACGCAAATCGTTTTCGACCCTGAGACTCAGCCGGAAATGCATAAACTGGCAAAGACGGCCCGTTGCGAATGGGTCATTGCAGCCGAAGGCTTGGTTCAGCCCAGAAGCGAGGGGATGGAGAACCCGAAACTGGCGACTGGTGAAATCGAGGTTGCCGCCGAGAGGCTGGAGATTCTCAATACATCGAAGACGCCGCCGTTTGAGATGGATAACGCCGAGAAAACGGGCGAGGAGCTGCGCCTGGAGAACCGGTATATAGATCTTCGCCGGCCCCGGATGCAGAAAAAGCTCCGCACGCGGCACCAGGTGACGATGATTGTGCGGGATTATTTCGACAAGCTTGGTTTCTGGGAGATCGAGACGCCGATGCTGGCCAAGAGCACGCCGGAAGGGGCGAGAGATTTTCTCGTGCCGAGCAGGTTGTCCCAGAACTGCTTTTATGCGCTGCCGCAATCGCCGCAGCTCTTCAAGCAGATTCTCATGGTCAGCGGTGTCGATAAATATTTCCAGATTGTGCGTTGCTTCCGCGATGAAGATCCACGGGCCGACCGGCAGGCCGAGTTTACGCAGATCGATGTCGAGATGAGCTTCGTCGATGTGAACGATGTCATCGCCGTTCACCAGAATCTTGTGGCGCGAATCTGGAAGCGGATTCTGGATATAGATGTCCCGATGCCGATGCGGCGAATGACTTACAAAGACGCGATGGCCGATTACGGGACCGACAGGCCGGACCTGCGTTTCGATATGAAGCTCAAAGATATTTCCGATCTGGCCAAACAAACTTCGTTTAACGTTTTCACATCGACTATTGAAAAAGGCGGAATCGTCAAGGGCCTCTGCGCACCGGGCGGCGATAAATATTCAAGAAGCGATATCGAAAAAACGCTCACGAGTTTCGTCGGCGACTACGGAGCCAGGGGCCTGGCCTGGTCCAAGGTTAAGTCCGAAGACGGCGAGCTTTCACTGCTCGGCGGTACCGCCAAGTTCTTCGGCCCGGATTTGCAGAAGCAGCTATTCGAACGATTCGGGGCGAAGGATGGCGATTTACTTTTGTTTGTCGCCGACAGCGAAGAAGCTGCCAACAAGGCTCTGGCGCCGTTGCGGTGCAAGCTCGCCCGCGAGTTGAATCTATACGACAAGGGCCGATTCGAATTCGTGTGGATTGTGGATTTTCCGCTGTTCGAGTGGAACGAGGACGAAGGCCGGTACGATCCGTTGCACCATCCGTTTACTTCTCCGATTGAAGAGGATTTGGAAAAGCTCGAGACGGACCCCGGAAACATTTGTTCGCAGGCTTACGATATCGTCGTCAACGGCTCTGAAATCGGTGGAGGCAGTATTCGTATCCACAATACGAAAGTGCAGCAGAAGGTCTTTGACCTGCTTAACATTTCGAGAGAGCAGGCTCAACAGCGATTCGGATTCTTTTTGAAGGCGCTGGAATACGGCGCTCCGCCTCACGGAGGAATCGCCTTCGGTCTCGATCGTATGGTCATGCTGCTGACCGGCACAGAGAACATTCGGGATGTTATCGCCTTCCCGAAGACGCAGCGAGGCCAGTGCCTCTTAACCGATGCCCCGAGCGAGGTGGACCAAAAACAGCTCAACGAACTTAACCTGCGAATGCAAAGGCACTCGCATGTAGTCGAGCAGAAAACCGAAGAGCAGAAGCAGTAGGTGAGGGTCTCCATTTCGCATAAAACAGCGAAATGGGAGCCCGACAGCAGGTTCTGAATTTATGCGTATAAATGTACGGCACATTTGGCAACGGCTCTTGAAGTATTTGCGGTTCTGGCCTTTGCCGCTGGCGAAGAAGGTTCAAGTCACCTTTGGTGCCGCGGTGCTTTTGGTCCTTACACTGGCGCTTTCGATACCTTATATTTGGATGGGTCAGCTTATAAAAAAAGACCTGCTCGATACCGGGCGTTCCAGGTCGAAGGTGATTCTCGATAGGCACTTCCAATTGAAAGAACCCGGGCGGACTCTTCTGCCGCTGGATAGTACAGGGCAGGTTTGTGACCCAAATGACGCTGAGATATCCTGGATTCTCTTCACGGAAAAAGATGAAAGCATGCTCTCACTGCTTGATAAAAAGGTCAGAGACATGACCGAGACTCTGGCAAACGACCCGGACCGGTATGAAGATATTTTGCTTGATAGGCATCAAGGTCGTCTGGAGAGCCATTACGTTCGAGTCTTCAGGGCGACCGGTAACTGTGTAAGCTGCCATAATCCGCAGGGTTCCGCCAGTGCCTTTGCGCCCAATAAGCTGATCGGTGCGGCGATTATTCGAAACCGGGACCTCGCCAGTGAAATCAATAAGACAGTCTTTATGAATCGCATCTGGATTATCGTGGCCGGCCTGATCGGCGGCGCCGGCGCGATAGTCGTTTTCTACATGATAACCCAGCGTCTGATCCTGCGGCCAATCCGTCAGTTACGGGCGCTGGCAAACAACGTCGCAGAGGGAAATCTCGAAATAAGAAGCTCAATCGCCACCAGGGACGAATATGAAAAGCTGGCCAAATCGTTCAATCACATGCTCGATTCGCTGCAGGCGATGCAGGAAAAATTACGTCAGGCGAATAAGCAGCTCGATGCCAAAATCGCCGAGCTTTCGGGGCGGAATATCGAGCTGTTCAAGGCCAACAAAATCAAAGGCGAATTCCTGGCTAATATCTCACACGAATTCAGAACACCGTTGAATGCGATTTTGGGCTTTGCCCAGGTCTTGCGGGATAAGCCCCTTCTGTTAAAAAAGGAGAAGGCGCAAAGGTACGCCGAGAATATTATCACCAGCGGCAACAGCCTTCTGAATATGATTAACGACCTGCTGGAGCTGGCGAAAACCCAGGCAGGAAAGATAGAGTTGCATATAGGAGAAGCTTCTGTAGCCGATTTACTTGAGAGTCTTCTCTCTCAGTTCTCACTCCTTACAAAGAAGAAGAAAATCAAGGTCAAGCTGATTGTCCAGCCGGATTTGCCGCTTCTTGTCACGGATGTCGGCAAGGTCCAGCAGATACTCTATAATTTCGTGAGCAACGCGGCGAAGTTTACTCCCGCGCGCGGCAGAATTGAGATTGAAGCTCAATTCCCGTCACCGGGAGCGAAGGACACGGGGCCCGAGTCGCGAATGATACGGATTGCCGTAACCGATACCGGCTGCGGAGTTGCCGAGTCTGACAGGGAAAAGATATTTGAGAAATTTCGCCAGGTTGACGGCTCACTGACCCGCGAAACGACCGGCAGCGGACTGGGGCTTGCTATCAGCACCGAATTGGCCTCGATGCTCGCAGGCAGTATTGGGATGGAAAGTCCGCCGAAGGGACGCAGCGATGGCTCTACGTTCTGGCTCGATATCCCAATTACCCTTACAAAGGAAGAAAACAAGACTACTTCAAAATAAAGTTTATATAAAGCAGCACATAACTGTTTTATTTCGACAATGTCGGGTTAGGAGAAAATCATGCGTTGGATATATTTATTTTTATTTCTTCTGTTTGTGGTGGCCGGTTCGGGTTTTGCAGCCGGTCTCGACCAGACTCATCCGTTTTCCATTCACGACATGCTGGCGATGGATCGGCTTTCCGATCCGCAGGTTTCGCCGGACGGCAAGTGGATTGCTTTTGTGCTGCGCAAAACGGACCTTGAAGAAAACAAAGGGCGAACCGACCTCTGGCTGGTTGGTGCCGATGGGACTGCTCTTCGCCGGTTGACATCTCACAAGGCGTCGGATTCGAATCCCCGCTGGGCGCCGGACGGCAAATCGATCTGGTTTGTGTCCGCACGATCCGACACTTCACAGGTTTGGCGTATTGCGATTGACGGAGGTGAGGCCGAGCAGGTGACCGAGCAGCCTCTTGATGTGGGAAATCTGATTGTAGCTCCTGATGGCCGGCACATTGCTTTTACGATGGAGGTTTTCCCGGACTGCAACACGCCGGGCGAGACAAAAGAAAAGCTCGATGAAATCGAGAGCAGAAAAACGAGCGGACGAATCTACGAGAGTATCTTCGTGCGTAACTGGGACACATGGAAGGATGGCCGGCGTTCGCATTTGTTCGTGATGCCCGCAGCGGGGGGCAAGGCCGCCGATGTGATGAGCGGTATGGACGCAGATACGCCATCCAAGCCGTTCGGCGGTCCTGAGGAAATAACGTTCACTCCCGATGGCAAGGCC
>Ga0307379_10005605_pt1 | contig 17459 bp, 20 predicted proteins | sample UN2MG_FD_202237 | JGI IMG/M metagenome (GOLD analysis project Ga0307379, IMG submission 202237) | Soil microbial communities from Risofladan, Vaasa, Finland - UN-2 | ecosystem: Environmental > Terrestrial > Soil > Coastal area > Acid sulfate soil | place: Finland: Risofladan, Vaasa | collected... | reverse complement strand
CTCAACGCCCTCAACCTGGAGGGGGGCCTCGAGGCTTGGGTCGAGAAGGGCCTGCCGATCGATCCGCCCGACGGTGAGGTCGCCCACCCTCGCCACGACAACAGCTAGGAGAGCTCGAGTGGAGTCGTCCAACCCACCCACCGACCCCGGCCGCCAGCCGCCGAACACCGGGACACAGCCGGTCGAGCCGGAGAGCCAGCCCGCTTCGATGGCGCAGCTCGACCGCAAGCTCAATACCCGCACCTACATCGGCGCGGCAGCCGCTGTGATGGCTCTGGCGGCGGCAATCGTCGCCATCGTCCTCGCCCTCGACGCTCAGGACAACTCGGCCAGCAAAGCCGATGTGAGGCGGATCGAGCAACAGCTCAGCGGAGTCGCCAGAGACGCCAGCGCGGCCGAGGACGCCCAGGCCAGCATCGACTCGCTGAGTGAGCGGATCGACGCACTCCAGGACTCGGTGGACGCCGCAGCCAGCAGCAGCGATGAGCAGAAGAAGCGACTCGAGGTGGTCGAGGGCGATATCGAGGATCTGCGCCAGCAGGTCTCGGACCTGGAGTCCTCCTCCGGCAGTGGCGGCAGCTCACCCGGTGGCGGCGGCAACAGCGGCTGACCCCGACACACTTCTCGGTCGAGCGGGGACGGTGACGTTGGCGTCCGCCGGTCCCACTACATTCGGCTCGATGGTGGTTGTGCGGTGCAGCGCGATCACCGCGGCAACGGGGCGCTGAGGCGCCCAGAAGGAGGTCTCAATGGCCGAGGGATACTGCGTCAAGGAGCGCAAGAAGGTCGAGATCAAGGATCCAGAGCAGATCACGATGAAGAACGGACGGCCGGCGGTCACGGGCACGTGCCCGAGCTGCGGCACGAAGATCTTCAAGATCGGAAAGCTCGAGGCCTAGGAGCCGCCACCGCTCAGAGGCCGGTGCCGCCCCGGCGGCGACCGTGCAAATAGCCGACCAGAGCCTCGGCCACGGTCGCGTCGAATTGTGGGCTCGGGTTCTGCCTGATCTCTGCGATCGCGTCTGTTGTGACATTGCGACCCGGCAAGGACGCTCCGAAGTCATCGTGTGGCCGGCGTCGCGGCGAGGATGATCCGTGCGCTAGCGACACGGCCTGAGATCACATCTCGTGGGCCGGCTCGGGCGCCACCTCCTCGGCCTGATCATCGCTCGAGTACACCGCGGCCCTCCCCCCGCCGCCGGCACGCGCCTGCTCGAGCGCCTTGCGGGCGCAGGCAAGCAGTCGCTCGGGACTCTGCTTCGGTCTCAGCGCGGCGATGCCGACCGAGACGCTGAGGCCGCGAATCGGACCGGCGGGGAGATCCTCCAGGGCGGGCAGAATCCGCTCGCCGGCCTGCAGCGCCGCCTCTGATCCGGTCTCCGGGAGCAGGATCGCGAACTCATCGCCGCCCATCCGACAGGCGAGGTCGTGCGCCCGGGTCATATCCGAGATCGCCTGGGCGAGGGCAACGAGGACGGTGTCGCCGACCCCGTAGCCGTGATTGAGGTTGATCGCGCGGAAGCCGTCGATGTCGATGATCACCAGGCCGAGCGGGCGTCGATAGCGATGCGCGCGCTGCACGTCGAGCTCCAGCTGCGGGCGGAAAGCCCGGAGCGTAAGCAGGCACTGAGTCAGATGATCTCGCCTCGCCGTCTGGGCCAGCTCCGACTCCAGCTCGGCTATCCGTTTCCGCGCTTCGCCCAGCTGGGATTCGAGGACGTCAGTTTGCTTCGAGCGCAAGCTCATTCCTGTTCTCTATCGCCCACGGTCGCCGACCACTTGAGCCCCCCGAATCGGGCCTCCGTGCGGATCTCGCTCATCGTCCATCAGCGACCCCGGAGGCGGCCACCGAGCACGCGTTGCGCAGGCGGCCGACGCATCAACCCCGCCAACCCACCCCTGCCGCTGGTGACACGTGACGCAATCGGTGGAAGAATGGAACCTCTTCAATGTCGGGCCCGCAGAAACCGCTCGAGCTGATTCTCGCCAGAAACCTGGTGACCAGCATCGCCACGCCGGCCTTTCTGGTCGGCCGCGACGGCACGCTGCTCTTTTATAACGAGGCGGCGGGAGCCCTACTGGGAGTCCCGTTCGAGGAGATGGGCAGGATGGAGCCCGGAGAATGGATCGGCTCGTTCGGCCCATTCGACGGTGACGGCAACCCGATCCCGGTGGCTGAGCTGCCCCTGACGGTCGCGCTCCGCGACGGTCGCCCGGCGCACGCGAACTTCAACATCCGCTCGACCAAGGGCGAGCACCACGAGATTGCCGCCAGCGGGATGCCGATCATTGGCAAGGATCACGGCGCCTCCGGAGCTATCGTCTTCTTCTGGCCACTCGACGAGGACCGCGCCCGGGCACTCGCGACCGGCAGTCATGAGGTGAGCAGATGAGGGTCAAGATCTGGGGCGCACGAGGATCCGTGCCGGCTCCCGGGCCCGAGATGAACCGCTACGGCGGCAACACCTCTTCCGTCGAGGTGACGCTGTCGACCGGAGAGACATTGATCATCGATGCGGGGACCGGCATTCGCACTCTCGGCTTCTCGCTGCCGCCGGACATGCCGCGGATCAACATCCTCCTCACCCACCTGCACCTCGACCACATCCAGGGGCTGATGTTCTTCCCTCCCTGCTTCCGAGCCGAGTCGACGATCCGGATCTGGGGGCCGAGCTCGCCGGAGGCGTCGCTGGAGGCGCGCATTGCCCGCTACATCTCCGCCCCGCTCTCTCCTGTGGAGGTTCGAGAGCTTCCCTGTGACGTCTCCTTCCTTGACGCCCCCGCGAGCGAGTGGAAGGTCGGCGGCGCGACGATCCGAGCTGAAGCCGTGACCCATCGAGGGCCGACGCTGGGCTTCAGGATCACCGACGGGGACACGACGCTCTGCTACATCTCCGACCACGAGCCTGCTCTGGGCGCGCCGCTCGCGCAACTCGAGCCGGAATGGATCTCGGGCTACAACCTGGCTCGGAACGCCGACCTGCTGATCCACGACTGCCAGTACACAGACGACGAGTACCCGGGCCACGAGGGCTGGGGCCACTCGCGGGTGACCGACGCCGTCACCTTCGGCCGCCGGGTGGAGGCAAAGCGGATGCTTCTGTTTCACCACGATCCCATGCACACAGACAGCTTTCTCGACGACCTCCACATCGCAGCCCGGCAGAAGTGGGCTGAGCTAGGCGGCGACCCGGCCCAGATCGAGATCGCGCGCGAGCGCGATGAGCTGCAGGTCGGCCCGGCGCCGGCGAAGCTGCCCGAACGGGCCAGCGCCCCGGCCGACAGCGCCCAGGCGCACGCCGAGGCCTGAGCGGCCACCACCGGGGCCCGGCGCCGCGGCGCTTGTTCAAGCGGTAGGCAGGCGCCGGCGAGCCACGCGTACAAAACCCGGGCGTGAATTCTGGACGGCGGTCCAAACATGGCCCCCGGCGGCCAGCGCACACTGAAGCGGTCCGAAAACCGCGACCGCCGCGCACCCGTGCTCGGCGGCTTAAGGAGGAAAACCAATGACCAAGAGGCTCAGCCTCGCCGCCCTGATGGCATTCGCGGTCTCGCTGGCGCTGCCGGCGTTCGCGGGCGCACAGGACGAGGTCACCGCGGAGGCGCTCAAGAGCGAGCTCGACATCACTTGGGTGATCGTCGCCGCTGTCCTCGTCCTCTTCATGCAGGCCGGCTTCCTGTTCCTCGAGATCGGATTCTCGAGACAGAAGAACGTCGGTGCAGGAGTGGCGAAGATTCTCGTCAACCTCGGTCTCGTGACGCTCGCCTGGTGGGCGGTCGGCAGTGGAATCGCATCGGCAACCGGAAACAAGGTCTTCGGTACCGACGGATTCTTCTTCTCTCACGGGCAGGACATAGCCGGAACGATCGTCGGCGGCACCGACTCGGCGTTCATGCTGTTCGGGATGCTGTTCTGCGCCGTCTCCCTGGCGATCGTCTGGGGTACGACGCTGGAGCGGATCAAGTTCAGCGCGTACGTGATCTATGCGGCTGTGTTCGGCGCGATCATCTACCCGCTGGTGGCGCACGGCGTCTACGGCGGTGGCGTGCTCGCCGATGTCGGTGGCAAGCCGGTGATGGACTTCGCCGGCTCCTCGGTCGTCCACCTGACCGGCGCGGTCGGTGGCCTCGCGGCGTTGCTGCTGCTCGGCCCGCGCATCGGTAAGTACGGCGCCGACGGCAAGCCCCGGGCGATCCCTGGTCACTCGATGCCGATTGCCGGACTCGGCGTGCTGATCCTCTGGGTCGGCTGGTACGGGTTCAACGCCGGCTCGACCTTCGGCACCACGGATAACTTCTTCGCGGAGGTGGCGCTGACGACTCAGCTCGCCGCTGCCGCCGGAGCGCTGTTCGCGATGCTGGTCGTCTACATGAAGACGAAGACGCTCGATGTCGGCATGGCCGGCAACGGCGCGATCGCCGGCCTCGTCGGGATCACCGCCGGATCCGGTTACGTCGAGTTCTGGGCGGCACCGATCATCGGCGCGATCGCCGGTGTGGTCGTCGTCTACGGCGTGCTGACGCTCGAGAGGTACCTGGACGATCCGGTCGGCGCCCTCTCGGCGCACGGCCTGGCCGGCATCTGGGGCACGCTCGCTGTGGGTCTGTTCGCCTCACCGCGGCTGATCCTCGACGGCGCCGCTCCGGGCGTCTGGTACGGGATCACCGGCGATGCATCGTTCGGCTCGACGCTCGGGCAGCTCGGTGTCCAGGCGGTCGGCGTCGCGGCGATCTTCGCCCTCGTGTTCGGCCTCTCGTACGGCACGTTCGCTCTGCTCAAGGCGACGATCGGCATCCGGGTCTCCGAGGAAGAGGAGCTCGCGGGTCTGGACATCTCCACACACGGGATGTACGGCTACCCGGAGTCCTTCATTCCGCAGGAGGAGTACCCGGTGGGTAAGTTCCAGCCAAGCGTTGCTGGAACGCCGGTTGCCGCCCCAACGGCAACCGCCATGAGCGCGAGCCAGTCGTAGGAAGGAGGTACGAAAATGAAGAAGGTAGAAGCATTCATCCGCCACGAAGCGTTCGAGCCGATCCGCCAGGAACTGCTCGAGCGGGGCATCCCCTCCCTATCGATCACTGAGGTCAAGGGGTCCGGACGTCAGAAGGGCGTCGTCGAGCACTATCGAGGTGCGAGCCTGACCGTCAACGTACGGCCCAAGCTCAAGATCGAGTGTGTGATCGACGATTCCGAGAAGGACATCGTCGTTGAGACGATCCTCAAACACTCCCGAACCGGATCGGTCGGGGACGGCAAGATCTTTGTCGTCCCGGTCGAGGAGGCAATCCGCATCCGCACCGGCGAGGAAGGCGAGGACGTCCTGCAATCGCACGAGGGAACCGAGATTCCGGCCGGCTGAGGCCGAGTCCAGGATCCCCTCCGACAGCTGCGAGCCGGCCCCCCGTCCGGGGCCGGCTCGCAGAGTCGGAGGGGGCCCAAGGTCTGCTTCGGTCCCACCGCGAGGCTGGCTGCGAAACCCCCGATAGTCGGGGCAAACGCAGCCCGGATCGCCAAGCGCGCCTCAACTCCGAGGATCTAGTCGAGGAACTCGCGGCGGGTGCGCTCGGCGGCCTCGCGCGCCTCCTGCTCAGTGCGTTCGCGAAGCTCGGCCTCCAGCTCCTTCCGGCGTGACCTGGCTTTCTCGTCCGCCCGCCGGGCGGCCGCGGCGGTCTCGCGCTGGGCTTGCTCGCGGATCCGGCGCTCGAGCTGCTCGGCGCCCCGTTTGAACTGCTCGTGGGCGCGCTGCTGTGCCGCCTCGCGGAGGCGCTCCTGCTCCTCCACGAGGCGGCGTTGCAGCTCCACCTCAGCCTCTCGCGCGGCCCGTTCGCGCTCCCGTTTGGCCGTCGCCTTCTGCTCAGCGAGGAGCGGCACGGCCTCGCGGGCCAGCCGCTCTTCCGCCTCGAGGCGGGCCTCGGCCTCGACCTCCTTGGCGAGGTGCTCGGCCAGGCGCGCGAGCTTGGCCTTGGCGGCGCCGAGACGGCCCTCGGCTTCCTCCGCCCTACCCTCGGCTTCCTCCGCCCTACCCTCGGCGGCCGCGGTGCGCTGATCGATCTGCTCGGCGACACCCTTGCGCAGGGCTTCAGCCTCGGCGTCGAGTTGCTCCTGCCGGCGGCGCAATTGCGTCTCGACCTCCTCTACCCGTTGCGCCAGGCCGGACTCGACCTGCTCGCGGACACGAGCGGAGGCCCGCTGTTCGAGCTGTGCGGCGGCGGCGCGGAGCTTCTTTTCAGCCTGCTGTTTGAGACGCTCCCTCGCCTTCCCTAGGCGTTGCTCGTAACGCTCAGCGGCGTCACGGGCGGCTGCCACGGATGCCTCTTCGGCCTCGATGGCGACGGCCTCGGCCGCCTCGGCCCTTTGCTCGGCGCCCCGGCGCCCCTCGACCGCCTTGCGGGCCTGGGACTCGGCTTGGGCGGCGCGCATCGCCGACTCACGGGCTTCGCTCGAGATCCGACGCACATCTTCGGCGAGCGCCTCGATGCTGCTGCGTCGCGCCTCCTCGATCTCTGACTCGACGCCGGCTAGCGCGCCACGAGCGGCCGCAACCTCCTCGGGCAGGTCAGAGCTTCGGCTATCGGGTCGGCTTTTGGCCTGGTCCTCGGGCATGCTGCGTCAATACAAGCGGATTTCAGCGCCGACCCTATATGGCAGGGGACAAATCGTCTCAGGGGAGGGGCGCTCCCGGATCGCCCTCGAAGGTGCGAGCCGCGATCAACGTCAGCAACGTCGTCAGAAACACGAGCATGATCGAGAAGGCGACGAGACGTGGCATCTTTGCCGCGTGGGCGTAGACGCCAAGGAAGAACCCGACGCCCATCATGACCGCGTAATAGCTGGAGGAGTCCGGCAAGAGGTCGCCCAGCAGGAGGTAGTTCATCCCCGCATTATCATCAGGCCCTCGATGGCTGATGCAACATACCCTCCGACGGAAGGCCAGCACACCGTCTCCGAGACGCGCGCGTCCCTCGCCTCAGTCGGCTATCTGGCCGACGAATCGGCGGCCCTGGTCACCCACCTCGCCCAGCGGCTCGGCAAGCCGGTGCTGGTCGAGGGCCCCGCAGGCGTCGGCAAGACCGAGCTGGCCAAGGCGCTCTCACGAGCAACCGGCCGCGAGCTGATCCGGCTCCAGTGCTACGAGGGCCTCGACGAAGCCAAGGCCCTCTACGAGTGGAACTACCGCAAGCAACTGCTGCGAATCCAGGCCGAGGCAACCGAGGAGCGCTCGGCCGGCGACTCCTTCGATGAGATCTTCACCGACGAGTTCCTGCTGACGCGGCCGCTGTTGACGGCGATCGCCTCCGAGGAGCCGGTGGTGCTGTTGATCGATGAGATCGACAAGACCGACCAGGAGTTCGAGGCGATGCTGCTCGAGGTCCTCTCCGACTTCCAGATCTCGATCCCCGAGCTCGGCGTGGTCGAGGCGACGACGCACCCGATCGTGCTGCTTACATCAAACAACTCGCGCGAGCTGACGGAGGCACTCAAGCGGCGTTGCTTGTACCTCTGGCTCGACTATCCGGATGTCGAGCGCGAGATCGAGATCGTCCGCCTCCACACCCCGGACCTCGACGAGGCTCTGACCCGGCGGCTGGTGGAGATCATCCACATGGTCCGTGAGCTGGACCTCAAGAAGCCACCCTCGATCGCGGAGTCGATCGACTGGGCGCGGGCCCTTCTGCTGCTAGGCGCCGATGACATCGATGCCGAGCTCTTCGCGCAGACGATGAGCATCATCGTCAAGCACCGGACCGATATCGACCTGGTCGCTGACCGGGTCGGCGTACGGCTCGCGAACGGGCTTTCGCCGCAGGCCAACGGCGGCGCCGCCGGCTAGCTGGGCAGCTGACGGCATGGCCGATCCGCCACCGCTCCCGGAAGGGCTGGCCCCGAAGATCCTCGCCTTCTGTGAGGAGCTGCGCAAGGAAGGGGTGGCGGTCGGCACCTCGGAGATTCTCGACGGCTTCGCAGCGATCTCGGCCGTCCCCTGGGAGGATCGGACCGACTTCCGCGAGGCCCTGGCGGCGACGCTCGCGAAGTCGCCGGATGATCGCCGCATCTTCGAGCTGATCTTCGACCGCTTCTTCTTCCGAGCACCGGAGCGTGAGGCCCTCGAGCGCGGGATCGGCGAGGGAGAGCGCCGCTTCGAGGGCGGTGACAGGCTCGACCTCAACGAGCTTGCTGAGATCGTCCGCCGGGCGATCGCCGAAGGCTCTGACGCCGAGATGCGCGACCTCGCTCGGCTCGCGGTCGCCGCCTTCGGTCGCCAGGGCCAGGGGTCGGGAGTCGTCGGTGTCGACGTGCAGAGGATCCGGCGCACGCTCGGGCTGCAGCCGGGTCAGCCAACGCCACCCGTCGCCGAGGGTGAGCAGGAGGCGCCGCCGCTGGATCGCGACAGCCTGCGTCAGTTCGAGGGCCACCTGCGACGCGAACTGGAGCGGGCGCTGATCGAGCGCACCGAGCAACTGCCCCCGGCTCGGCCCTTGGCCGAACTCGATCGTGCCCTACCGACGAGCGCCACGCAAGACCTCGCCGCCGTCCATCGGGCGGTGGCCCAACTCAAGCGCCGCCTGGCAACACTCGGCCACGAGCAGCGGGGGCGCCGGCGCGGCCGAACGGTCGACATCCGCCGAACGATGCGAAGCTCGCTGGAGACGGGCGGCGTTCCCCTGCAACTCCGCTACCGGCCAAAGCGGCCGCGCCGGCCCGAGATCTACGTCCTTTGCGACGTCTCGACCTCGGTCACCTCCGCCAGCGTCTTCTTCCTCAGCGTCCTGCACGCCCTGCACGACTCCTTCCGCAAGCTCCGCAGCTTCGTTTTCATCGAGCGCATCAGCGAGGTCACCGAGACCTTCGACAAGGAGCGTGATTTCCGCAAGATCAGCGAGGCGATCAGCCGCGACGGTGGCGTCGCCGACGTCTCCGGCTACACCGACTACGGACGTGTCTGGAACGAGTTCCTGACCGAGATCTCCGGCGACCTGGACCCCAGATCCACGGTGATCGTGCTCGGCGACGCGCGGACCAACGGGCGGGACCCCCACCCCGAGGTGTTCGGGCGGATCACAGAGCGGGCCGGGCGGACCTTCTGGCTCAACCCCGAGCCACGCCTGTACTGGAACTACGGTGACTCGGTGATGGCCGCTTACGAGCCGTTCGTGACCCGCGCCTTCGAGTGCTGGACGACTCAGCACCTCGAGGATTTCGTCAACGTGATCGCCGGCGGATCGATCGCGGCCGACCGCTGAGCGGCGTCCCCCCGCTCGGTCAGGCGCCCCCGTCGGCACCGCCACGCGGAATCAGTGATCTAGACTCCCATGTGCAACCAGGGGTGCTCGCGGGAAAGCGGGCTGAGATAGCGCCCCCTTCCCGATCGAACGCCCGGCGCTGACCCTTTGAACCTGTGCGGTAATGCGCGCGGAGGGAGTATGAGCGCGACAGTCTCCGGTCCGGCCGAAGCATCAACACCAATAGCAGCACCCTCCGCCGAAGCCGAGCTGGAGTTCCGCTCGGTGGGGCACGCCTTCGGCGCGGTCGAGGTTCTGGACGGCCTCGACCTCAGCCTCGCCCGAGGCGAGACGGTCGCGATCGTCGGTCCCTCCGGATGTGGCAAGACGACGCTGCTGGAGCTGGCTGCGGGATTGAGCGAGCCTTTGGCGGGCCGGGTCAGCGTTGAGGGCTGCGAATCCGTGGATGGGCGGCTCAAGCGCTGTGCCTACATGCCCCAGCGCGACCTCCTCCTACCCTGGCTCACGGCGATCGACAACGCGGCCCTCAGCCCCCGTCTGCAGGGCCTCTCCCGCGAGCGGGCGCGCGAAGCTGCGGCGCCACTGTTCGAGCGACTCGGACTCGGTGGGTTCGAGCGGTTTCGGCCTGCCGAGCTCTCGGGAGGTATGCGGCAGCGGGTCGCGTTCGCGCGCACGTTGTTGACAGGCAAGCCGCTGCTGCTGCTCGATGAGCCCTTGGCGGCGCTCGATGCGATCACCCGGGCAGATCTGCAGGAATGGCTGATCGAAGCCCTGGAGGCGGAGCCGCGCACGGTCCTGCTCGTCACCCACGACGTCGAGGAGGCGCTCTACGTGGCCGACCGGGTCCTCGTGCTCTCCCAGCGGCCCGCTCGCGTCGTCCTCGAGGAGGCGAGCCCGGCCGGTCGGCGGCAGGGACGGGCCGAGACCATCACCGACTCCCGGTTCGTAGCGACCCGTGAGCGGGCGCTGCTCGCCCTGGCCGGTGAACGCGGACCGCGATGAAGCGCACCGCCGACATCCTCGCGCCCCTGCTTCTGCTGCTGATCCTTCTGGTGGGCTGGCAGTTGGCGGCTCGCTGGGAGGTACTCGCCGACCTGTTCAAGATCGAGCCCTTCCTGATCCCCGCGCCGACCGAGATCCTCAACTCGCTCTGGCAAGACCGCGAACTGCTCGCCGACAACGCCTGGGTCACCTTCCGCGAGGTGGTTGGTGGCTTCTTCGTCGCCCTCGTGCTCGGCACGTTCTGCGCTGCCGTTCTGCACGTGTCGCCGCTTCTGCGTCGTGCCTTCTACCCGCTCGTCGTCGCCTCGCAGACGGTTCCGATCATCGTCATCGCGCCGATCTTCGTCATCTGGTTCGGTTTCGGGACGGGCCCGATCCTCGCCATAATCGCCCTGATCTGCTTCTTTCCGATCACGGTCAACACGCTCGACGGGCTCGCGACCGTGGATCCGGAGCAGCGAAAGCTGATGCGCACGCTCGGCGCCGGCCGCCTGCAGACCTTCACCCGGCTGGAGGCGCCGACGGCGCTCCCCTACTTACTCAGCGGCGCCAAGATCGCCGTCGCCGTCGCCGTCATTGGCGCAGTTTTCGGGGAGTGGAGCGGGGCCAGCTCGGGCCTCGGCCATCTGATCTTGACCGCGAACTCCCAGCTGCTCGTGCCGCTTGTCTTCGCCGCAACGTTCGTACTCTCGATGATGGCGATCGCATTGTTCGCGCTGCTGGCACTGTTCCAGCGTCGCTTCGCCTGGTGGGGCGAGCCGGGCGGCGGACAGTCGCGATCTTCGACTTGACAACGCAACAAACCCCAGGAGGACATGTGAGGAACCGAAAACGCCCCGGATCGGCATCTAGGCTCGTTCTCATCGCGGCCGTGATCGCAGCGGCGGTCACCGCGATCGGCTGCGGCGAGAAGTCGGAGGACACGACCGGCAACGCGACCGAGGAGTTCGACCTCGCTCTCGACTTCTTCGTCAACGCCGATCACGCCGGGATCTTCACCGCGCTCGAGCGTGGCTACTTCGCGGATGCGGGCCTTGAGGTTCGACCCCGGGTCCCGGCCGACCCCTCAGCGCCGATCAAACAGGTCGCCACGGGGCGGGTCGATCTCGCCATTTCCTATGAGCCCGAGGTGATGCTCGCCCGCGATCAGGGCCTCGACGTTGTCGCCGTCGCTGCCCTGATCCAGGAGCCACTCACCTCGTTGATCTCGCTGCCGGCCGCGAAGGTCAAGGAGCCGGCTGACCTCAAGGGCAAGACGGTGGTCACGGCGGGAATCCCGTACCAGACCGCGTATCTGGACACGATCCTCCGCAGCAACGGCGTCGACCCCAAGGACGTCGAGCAGGTCGACGTCGGACTCAATCTCCTGCAGCCGGTGCTCAGCGGCCGCGCCGATGCGATGTTCGGCGGCTTCCGCAACGTCGAGGGCGTGCAGCTTCAGCGCGCCGGCAAGAACCCATCGGTGGTGCCCGTCAACGAGCTCGGCATCCCGACCTACAACGAGCTGGTGTTGGTCGCGCGCGGTGACCAGGTGGCCGAAGACCCGGAGCCGCTCCGCCTCTTCATCGCGGCCCTGCAACGCGGCGCGGTTGATGCCCGCGACGATCCGCAGCTCGCCACCGACGCCCTGCTCAAGGCTTCTCCGGAACTCGAGCCGAAGTTGACGCTGGCCGAGGTCCGTGAGACCCTGCCGCTGTTCTTCCCCCGGGCCGAGAGGCCCTTCGGATGGATGGACCCGAGCGAATGGACCGGCTTTGTCGGGTACATGGCCGATCAGGGTCAGATCCAGCAGCGGCTCGGCACCGAGGAGCTACTGACGAATGACCTGCTGCCGGGGGAGATCCCCGAGTGATCCACGGGACTTGATGTCAGGCTCAGGCGGCCTCGAGTTCGGGGCGCGGCGGGTGGTACTTGAGTGGCTTGCCGCGATCAGCCGACGCCGTATGCGCGACCAGCGTGAACAGGCCGGCCCAGCCACGAAACGGGGCGAAGGGCGCGTAGAAGCTCTCGACCTCGGCGACGGTGGCCCGGCGGTCCATGCCGATCAGCCGCGGCACCAGCTTCAGATAGGCGAGGTCGCCGGCAGGTAGCGAGTTGGCCTCGCCGCGGCCCTTCTGGCCGAGCACCTGAACGGTCCAGGGGCCGATCTCGCTGATCGCCAGCAGCCGGCGGTCGTGGTCGGGGCGTTCGAGGTCCACCCGGCCGGCGGCGACCTCACGAGCCACCTTGATCAGAGCCAGGGCCCGCTTCGGGGCCAGATCGAGGGCGGCCAACTCGGCCGGCGCTCGGCCGGCGATCACAGCTGCCGGCGGAACATCACGGAGTGGACGCCGACGATCAGGTGGCAGCGCGGCCGGGCTCCAACGGGCAACGATCCGACGTTGGATCTGGTGCGCACGCTCGACCTCGACCAGCTGCTCGGTCACGGCCCAGGCAAGGGACTCCCACGGCCACAGACAGCGGCGCACACGCAGCCACGGCAGGCGGCGGATCGCCGGGCCGAGCAGCGGGTCGCGCTTGAAGCGAGCGTAAAACTCGCCGTAGTCGTCATCGACGCCGAGCGCACTGCGGGCCCGTTCGATCGCGACCTCGAGCTGTGCGCGCTCGGCCCGAGGCGATGGCTCGGCGGCTTGCGGGCGTGAGCATGGGCCTCGCCGATCCGCACCAGCCCGGCGCGCCGCAACCGCGCGCCTACCGGCGGCGAGCCAGGCCGACTCGACAGGCAACGCCGCGATCCGCACGGTGCGTTCACGCGGTTGCTCCCAGGCGCGGATCAGGACCGGCGAGCCGTCGACCCGCAGGAAGCGCTCGAAGACGCCGTCACGAACCCTCGAGACACCGTCGGGTCCACCGCGTGCGGGCAGCCGGAAGGGCCACGGCGGAGTCAGCTCGGCAACGATTCCCGCGCCGACGGTGACTGTCGCCATCAGCGATCGAGCAGATGTACGTCGATCAGGAAGGAGCGACTGGCGAGCACGCCCTCCGTCTTGCGGCCCCGCCTGATCACGCGGGTCGGGTGCTTGCGCTGAGCCCGCGACTTGACGGCGGTGACCGCGGCGACGGTCACCGCCCCCGCGGCAAGGCCACCGGCCGCGGCGATCGCGACAACCTTGATCTCACCCCGCCAGGCATCAAGCTCGGAGGCCGTCCGCCGCTGTGGCAGGGGCCGGACGGCGTATTCCTCGCCTACGACCTCCGCTACGGGCTCCTCGACCGCATCCGCTTCGAGCACTTCGTCGCTCACCGCGTCGAGTCTACGCGGAGGCGATGACGCTCGCCACTCTGAGACACTTTCGAGCATGGACACCGACTCCCAAGTTCGCATCGAGACCGACGTCTTTGACAAGGCCCGCAATCACGATCGACGCGAGCAGCTCGAGACAGCTCGGCAGGCCGACATGCTCCCCTACTTCCGGGTGCTCACCTCGCAGGCGGGTCCGGTGGTGGAGATGGAGGGGCGGGAGACGATCATGCTCGGCTCGAACAACTACCTGGGCCTGACCGGCGACGAGCGGGTCAAGCGCGCCGCCCGCGATGCCCTCGAGCAGTACGGGACCGCGCTCACGGGCTCCCGCCTGTTGAACGGGACGATCCCGCTGCACGTCGAGCTCGAGACCGAGCTGGCCGAATGGATGGAGACCGAGGCGGCGCTGGTGTTCACCACCGGCTATCAGGCGAACGTGGGCTGCATCGGCACGATCCTCGGCCCCGGCGACACAGTCATCTGCGACTCCGGCGACCACGCGTCGATTCTCGACGGCTGCCGGCTTTCGGGGGCGAAGCTGCGGCCCTTCAGACACAACCGCGCCGACAAGCTCGAGCGGATGCTCGAGCGGGCCGGCGGCGACGGGGGTGGGGTGCTCGTCGTCGTCGACGGCGTCTTCTCGATGGAGGGCGACATCTGCAACCTGCCTCCAGTGGTCGAGCTCTGCCGGCGCTACGGCGCCAGGCTGATGGTCGACGAGGCGCACGGGGTCGGGGCGATCGGCGCGCGCGGCGCCGGCGCCTCGGAGCTGTTCGGAGTCGAGTCGTCGGTCGATCTGCGGATGGGGACCTTCTCGAAGAGCTTCGCCTCTTGCGGCGGCTTCATCGCCGGCCCGGCCGAGGTGATCGAGTACCTGCGGATTGCAGCGCGAGCCTTCCTGTTCAGCGCAGCGGCGGTACCCTCGGCCGTCGGCGCGGCGCTCGCAGCGCTGCGCGTCATCCGCTCCGAGGGGCCCGAGCTGATGGCGAAGCTGCTCGACAATGCCGCCTACCTGCATGCGGGTCTGACCGAGATTGGCCTCCGTGTCGTCGAGCCGACCGAGTTACCCGATGGCAGCCGTGCGTTGACGCCGATCGTGCCCGTGATCGTCGGCGACGACATGGTCGCCGTCGCCTTCTGGAAGGCGCTCTACGACGCCGGCGTCTACACGAACGTGGCCCTGCATCCCGCGGTCCCACCGAGTGGCGCGCTGCTGCGAACCAGCCTGATGGCGACCCACGAGCGTGAGCATCTCGACCGGGCACTCGAAGTCATCGGCCGAGTGGCGACCGACTTCCCTGATCTGCCCCGGATTTAGCTTCTCCGTACTCAAGTGGTACAGCTCGGATTAGCCGGCGCCTACCCCTCGATGGGGTAGTTTTCTCTTGTCCGGATATTCACATGGCGGTTTCCGTCCTCGCCGCCGGAGAAAAACTAGCTGTTAGCGAACCTCGCGGGCGGAAACAACCCACCGGCGGCCCCGCGCCTCCCGGCAAGCCGCTAGGTTGCGATCGCACCGTACGCACGGGGTAGGGAGCCGAGGGGGAAGGTCAACTTGACCTCGCGGCTCGTCCGGCCAAAGGGCCGACCTGGACGTTCGGTGATCACGACTAGACCCCGCCGGTAGATCTCACCAAGAGGAGGAGTGAGTATGGAAGCTGCCTCTACGGCTGCGCCCGTCGCTGTCCCGCAACACCTGGAAGCGCTCGAGCACGCAAATCGGGTCCGCCTGGCCCGAGCTGCCCTCAAGCGGGCGGTCCGCGCAGGAGAAGTGGAGGCTCACGAAGTGGTTCGTTCTTGTCCATGGGAGGCTGAGACGATGTCCGTGTCGGAGCTGCTGAGAAGTCAGAGCCGCTGGGGAAGGACGAGGACTCGGAAGTTCCTCCTACCCCTAGCCGTCAGCGAGAACCGGCAATTGGGCCGGCTGACCTTGCGACAGCGTTCGATGCTCTCCGGAGCCCTCGAGACGAAGGCGAAGGCGAAGGCATAGGAGACGGCGGCCCGGCTTTCCGCCGGCTGGTCCTACCACCTGATGAGCGCGGCCTGGGCAGAGATGCCCGGGTCGCTCCTCTTTCCGGCCGACTGCGTCTACTGCCGCCGTTTCAGGCTGCTGAAGCGAAACGCGTAGCCGCCGGAGCGAGCGCTGAAAACACGGGTCAGCGCCACCGCCGCAAGGGCGAAGACGGCCGCCCCGATCCCCGCACGCACGATCGGCGGCAAGCCATCGGGGCCGGCCGTGTAGAGCAATCCGAGCGCAACGGCGGCCGAGACCCCGGCGAGGATCCCCGTGTGTGAGCGGTAGCCGGCGAAGTGCTCCCGGATCGAGAGTTCGAGGCCGCCGATCGAGGCCAGCGCGAGCCCGGTAACGATGAGGATCGATCCTCGGCTTCCGCCGACGACGAGCAAGCCGAGAATCAGCATCACGATGCCGACGAAGATCGCCAGCTCCACCAGCGGGAAGCTCCCCCAGGGTGCCTGCGGAGGCTCGTCCTCGATGTTGCCGCGGCGGGCCCTTGCAGTCGAGCGGCGGGTCGCTGCCGGCGGGCGGGCGGGCGCGGCCTCGAGGGGCTCGCTCTGTTGCTGCTGCTGGGGTGGCGCGCCCTGACGGCGGCGCTGCTTGCGACGCCGCTTGCTCGACTTCGAGGCCATTAGAGGACGCTCCAGGGACTGGTGATGGTCACTACTGAGACTGAGACGTTGGCGCGGGTCCCGGCATCAGCCGGGCCCGCTGGCTAATGGACAGCCAGAGGAGAGCTTGACCCTCCACCATCCGAGCAGCATCCCGAGAATCCCGAACCGTGGCCGCGAGTGCCAGTGCTTGCAGCCTGGCTCGGCGACGTCCTCGTTCGAGACCCGGACCCAGCGGTACTGCTCGGGGTCGGCGATCATCCGCTCGACCAGCGCACGACTGGCCTCCTCGGCGTCGGCTCGGCGGGCAATCTCCGCCTTAGCCTCGGCAAGACGGTGGGCGAGTCCATCTCGGATCCGCTCCAGCTCACCGACCCCAAGGACCCGCGGCCCACCCGCGGCGCCCACCTTCCAATCGATCCCGCGGCGCGGGAAGGTGGAGGCGAAAAGGTCCACGAGTTCGCGCTCCAGGCGGGCTATCTGACGCCGCAACTCATCCCGGGCGACGCGGTAGGTGGCCGGCCTGGGGGGCGAGTCCGAGGGGGAGATTCCAGCGAGTGCCTCGACAGCCGTCTGCCGTGGCGGTTCGAGTTCGAGAAGTTCGCGCATCTGCGCGGCCCCTTCCAAGTCGCGGACCTCCGCATTGTAGCCGTCGTCCCGCCGGCCCGCGACCGGCAGGCCGTCACTATGAAGTTGTCGCAGAACCCGCGTCTGCCCACGTGGTCCTGGGCGTCATCCGGGTGCGCGGGGCTTTGAGACGGCTTCTAGGTCGTCTTCAGCGCCTGGAGGGCGAGCCAGAGAGCTTCCTCGACGGCGATGTCCGGAACCCCCTTGACCTGGATCGAGGTCAGCAGCATCCGCTCGGTCCGCCTATTGACTCCCCGGCCGGAGGCGATCGCCCCAAACAGCAGCGAGATCGGCCGCCTCTGGTCGGCGACCACCAAGGTGCCCGGGGGTAGCTCTCCGGGCCGCCCCTCGAGCACCTCGCCGGCTTGACTTGGCCGTAGGCCGAGTGGCGGCTCGACCCGGTCCGCGTCGAAGGCGCCAAGCGCCACCCCCGATTCCATGATCGCGATCGTCAGCGCGTCGTCGAGCAGGTTCTGGCTGACGAAGCCGCCCTTCTTCATCCTCTCCAGCGCGATCGCCTCGACCGGGGTCGGCTGCTCGTCGGGATCGAGTCCGATGTGGCGAAAGAAGACGCGATAGGCCCAGGGGATCGGGCGCTGGCGGAGGTTGATCGCCTGTGGTCCGGCAAAGCGGTTCGAGAGGAGTCGCAGGCGTTCCTTCAGGGCCCGATTGCTGCGACCCGAGCCGCGGCCGACGTACACATAACGGAGCGCCA
>Ga0307379_10005603_pt1 | contig 17466 bp, 24 predicted proteins | sample UN2MG_FD_202237 | JGI IMG/M metagenome (GOLD analysis project Ga0307379, IMG submission 202237) | Soil microbial communities from Risofladan, Vaasa, Finland - UN-2 | ecosystem: Environmental > Terrestrial > Soil > Coastal area > Acid sulfate soil | place: Finland: Risofladan, Vaasa | collected... | reverse complement strand
ATCGGGAAACCTTGTCATAACCCCTTACAGTAGTGACTGCCAGCAACCAGCGTCCTACGATCTTCGTTCTGCCGGGGACATCCTCCTGCCAAAGGGAACCTGTACGCTCGTCCCAACCCTTGAATGGGTCGAACTCCCCCATGATCTTGCCGGAACACTCCGCTGCAGATCTTCGTTTGGGAGGCGGGGTGTTCTTCTGGGTGCAGGTTTTGTCGATCCGGGATTTCGCGGACAATTGACACTCTGCCTGACCAATCTGGGAAACGATGATCTTTTTGTCAGGATGAATGACCGTGTTGTACAGATGATCCTTCACGAAGTGCGGGAGGGTCACATGAGTTATTCGGGCCGCTATCAGGATAGCCGGGGAGCCGTGGAGGCAAAGTGACCATGATCCATACAGAAAGAAAATATATTGAGATTCTTCGCATCCTCAAAGAATACCAGGATCCGATCGGAGCAAAACGGCTCTCGGAACTGATGGCTGAACGGGGTTTTGTCCTCAGTGATCGGGCGGTTCAGTACTATCTCAGTTATCTTGACACAATAGGGTTTACGAAAAAAATCGGCAATCAGGGCAGGATATTGACACAGGCCGGACTGGATGAGACGGATAACGCTCTCGTTGATGACCGGATCGGTTTTGTCATCTCAAAACTCGAACGCTTAGCGTACCGGAGCACGTTTGATCCGGCAACCAGTACTGGTGATGTGGCATACAATCTCTCTATTGTCCCCATAGAGTCATTTGAAAAAGTAAAATCCGCATTTGATGAGGTTGTGAAAGCAGGTTGCGGTTTCTTTAACTCATACCGGGTTATCGATCGTGACCCGCGTATCCCTTCAGGATCAGTGGGATTTATTACCATCTGTAGTATCTCCATGGATGGCGTTTTCCAGAGAAATGGCATTCCGGTAAAAATGGCCTATGGGGGATGTCTTGAGATAGTGCAGGGTACACCAAAGCAGTTCAAAGATCTTATAGGTTACCGTGGAACAACCATCGACCCTCTCGAACTTTTCATCTCTTCAGGACTCACCTCAATCTCAGGTTTCACACGATCGAAATCCGGTGTCGCACTGGCAAATGTTCGTGAAGTCCCTTGTTTTGCGAAAAAGAAAGTCGAGGAAACGATCCGCCTCATGAATGGATGTGGCTTTGTTTTTCCTATTGCAATGGGAAATCAGGTCTTTAACCTGCCCGTAAATCCCTTCCGCCTCTCGATAGTTGCCTTCAGTGGTCTGAATTATATTGGAAACACCGTAGAACACGATATTGAGATTACTACTGAGATCGGTGCTGGCAACATTCAGTTTTCAAAAGTGATGGAAATCAACTGATCAGATCCAGGAGATATCATCTTTTTTGGAGTTTTTTTTCTCGCGTTTGTTGAGCGAATCGGATGATTCGGTATCATGATCAGCGCTTCCAGGTTCACTCTCAACAACCTTTGATTCCTCAGGGGTTTTTTTCGATTTTAGATTCGTATGCATGAGGGCCGAATCCCGTACCTGGGGAGCAGTTATCTTATGGATGCCTTTTCCCTCAAAAATCGCGTCCTTTGATTTATACGCAGAATTCTTAATGCCGACTTTCAACCCTTCAGAATCGGGTTGCCGGGAATATACATCAGGACGCTTTATTATCGAGAGATCATCATCGACATAGGCCTTCCCATTCTTATCCTCATGAATATTTTCCTCCTGCATCACTGGATGCACCTTCCTTTTTTGCAGGATAATCGTTCTTTTCTCCGGTAACTGCTGCACGACTTCTGCCGGAGTCGGGGATTCACGCGCTTCTTTGAATGGCGTATTTTCTGAAATTTTCCGGTTTGATCTGATGATTTCAGCAGAGTGTGCGGGGTGTGCTGACACTCGTGGTCCTGTCTTTGGCGTACGACCAGAGATTGCCATTATTCTTTGTCGCTGCAATTCTTTCTCAATTCTCTGCCGCTCCGTCTCCTTGGTTCTCGTTCGGTCATCGCTGGAACGCGGCTCGTGTTTTTCATCCAGGCCCCGGGAATCTGTGCCATAGGAGGATTGTTTGCTTTGTGGTGTTCCATGAACTGATGATACGGGGGTGGAATGCCGGGGTGCGGGTTGTATGGTTTTATTATCATTATCATGGGCCACAATGACCCGATGCCGTGGTTCAGGAGGGCTCGCCATCGCTGGCAGGGTGCCCGCATCGTCTACTCGTACCCGGGAAGTGGTCTCATGAGACGTATGAGGTTTCGTAGTGAGAACATGAGCAGTCTTTTTTACAGCATCCGTTGAATCTGGTAAGGTTTTCCGCGGTAACGTATCCCGGGGGGGAATTACGCGTTGGGGCGCATCAGACTCACGTGTATCATTATCCTCTGCCTGATGCGAAAAGCTTCCCCCGGCGTATATGACGGGGTCATCACTTTTATGTGCTTTACCTGGCAGAACAAGCATCTCATCTTTTAAATTCTCTTCTTCTCGTCTGGTTGAGGTTACCATGGTTCCGCTGCGGACTCCGGACTCTTCAGACATGGTGATTGTATCAGAGTCTGATTGCTTTACTACCGTAAAACTATCCGGATGACTGGATTTATACTGGCTCTGAATTTCTTTGAGTTCGGTGATGCGGGGAATATTTTCAAGGCCTGAGAGCATGATGATAATTGCCACATTTTTTGTATTCATCACGGGATAATCCCCGGATCGCGTCTCCAGTCCGGCAATACTCCTGTCAATCCATTTACGCACCGTCATATACCCTTTCAATGAGAGTTCATGCGATGGACCGGCGATAAGAATTAATGCCTTGTGCGCGCTCGTCATATCACAGGGAGTCGAAATCTCGTGATAGATCGCCTGCTTTGCAAGGTCGACGATCCGTGAGGCTTTCTTTATATGCTCATCAGCGAAAAAACCGGTTGGGCGCCAGTTGGTTAAGAAACTCAATGGATTATGGGGGAGACGCTCAACCGCATACCCGATGGAAATGTACCCCATTCCCTTCATCGTATTGAGCACCTCCCCGGAATCCAGTACAACCTCCGCGAGATCAAGTCCCCCATCTGCCTTGAACTCCCCGGCTCTCAGGATCAGGCTGATCCTCCTGACAATTGCGTCGTTCAGGAGTAAATATGTGGCAAGTTCCGGAGAAATCTCTGGCTCACTTTTCCCAAACCCGAGTTTTTCAGCGAGGCGCTTCTCTTTTTTTACGAGTGTTGATCGATGCGCCCTGGTTTTTTTATACCAGGTCTCATTATCAAAGAGGATGACCCCGTCAAGAAGGGGTGACAGCATTTCGATGTCATCTGCTGCTTTCGCTGAATGACGCTCACCTTCAGCAAGACAGGGAAGAGTGACAAGACCAAAGATTGGCTCTGCAACTGATGAACGAAGTGCAGCGATGACATGTGGTGCAATATCCACCATACTGCCGCCAAGCCCGCAACACACAAAGATTGCATCAGTCTCTCCACTCTCAATATTCTGGATACGTGCAACAATCTCACCGATATCAATTGTGGCGGTCTGAGTTTCTCCTTCCTCTTCCGGGTGAATGCCAGGGTCCAAAGATGGGAAAAATAGTTTTGCGTTCTCTGGCAGACCTCCCAGCTGTGATAAGGTATCCGCATGTACATCTATCGCGAGTGCCTGGACGCATGCCACTTTACTGCTGCGTCGATCAGTCGTATAAAGACTGTTGACAATCCTGCAGCCTGCGCCGCCTAATCCTAAAGCAAGTATGCGCATTATCAATCCCAATTTAAACCCTTTAGGGCTCCCTATCCTTTAATGTACTATAGGTGCTGGAAGTTCAATATCTTATAGTGTTTGGCTTTGTAGTGGGGAATAACAGGTTAGAATCTCTTTAATAAAAATAATGGTAATCCTGACACTAAAAACCTGACACTAAAAAAGACGAAAAAAGCACACTTCTGGTGAGATCCTGTCGTTATACATTCAAATTCCTCTGCATTTTTTTAACGGGATTCAAATGATTATAATTAGTATAATGGAGAAAACGCCAGAGGGACGACTAAATGTGCATAACCCGGTGCGTCTCCCTCCGCTCAAGGACATCCCTGTAGATCAGGTATGAAAAAAACGGTAAAATGGGCATATTTTGGGCGGATAGAGCAATAGGGTCAACGCAAAATGATAATTTATTTAAATGTGTGGACGGTAATACTCCATGAGGTGAATAACCCTTGACATATGGAATTGAATTTGTACCAGGAAATGTCAATGTAAAGCAAGTTGTCAACTTTTGTAAACTTGCAGAATCCAAAGACATAGATTTCGCATGGATCACAAACCACTACAACAACCGCCACTGCTACCCCGTCCTCGCAGCAATTGCAATGGCAACAACGACCCTGAAAATGGGCCCGGGTATCATGAATGCATTCACGGACACACCCGCCGCAATGGCATCGTTCTTCTGCACATTAAATGAGATGTCAGACGGACGCGCAGTGCTCGGTATCGGACCCGGCGACCTCTCGACGCTCCCGAAGCTGGCAATCAACGCCGATAAGCCAGTTGGGCACCTTGAGGAAGCTATCGTGCAAATCCGCAAGCTGTGTGCCGGTGAACAGGTGAACAAGACCGGCATGAAGTTCTATGACTACGACGGCGCGAAGCTGACCGGTGTCAATCTCCCCGGAAAGAAGGGTGTCCCACTCTACGTCGGTGCACAGGGCCCCAAGGTCCTCGACCTTGCAGGAAGAGTTGGAGATGGTGCACTGATCAACGCATCCAACCCCAAGGACTTTGCCATTGCAATCCCGATCATCAAGGCAGCAGCTGACAAAGTCGGCAAGAAGAACTTTGATATCGGTGCATACACCGCCATGTCCATTGACAGGAGCGAGAAGAAGGCACGCAATTCAGCAAAGATCGTTGCCGCATTCATTGCAGCCGGCTCTCCGGAATCACTGCTCACCCGTCACGGACTCGACCTTGCCAATGTTGCAAAGATCAAAGCAGCACTGGGGAAGTTCGACTTCAAGACGGTCGGAGAACTTGTCAGCGACAAAGAGATCGATGCATTCACCATCGCAGGTACCCCTGAAATGGTGAAGGCAAAGTGTGAAGCTCTGACTGCAGCAGGTGTCACCCAGATCATCTTTGGCTCACCGCTCGGTCCGGACATGACCACATCTATCCGCCTCCTCGGCAAGTACGTAGTATAACCAAAAGAACACAATACCTGCCGGGAAACAACCCAAAAGGCAATGATCCTGGCAGATATTCCCCATCTCTTTTTATTTTCATTTTATGGTGTCTGCGTCATGAGCGAAAAAATCATGAGCAGTAAACCGGGCTCCGATGGCCTCTTCATCCGATCCATAGCCTGTACATAGAAAGGATGACAGGGTCGGGGAACTCGCCATTCTGGACCATGATGAGGGTACCCCCAACGTGCCCTGAAGTAGGGGGGACACCCGTTAGATCATGAGGGACTCTCCGACCCATACCTCCCTTAGTGGCAGGGATCCCCTGGGAGTACCTCTCCCCCTATAATAAAGGAGGTACCCCCACCACCGCGTATGGGATGACGGCTCCCACACACAAAAAGAATGGTGGTGATTCAGTGTCGTACCGGAAACTCTCTGAAAACTCCCACGGTTCGCAGATTACCGTGCAAACGACTATCTGATCATGCCGGAAATATACTCATGAACAGGTATGTTTTCGGTCAGGGAAGTTGTCACCAGCAGGGGTACATTACAGTATCGCGAAGAACATCTCACCGGACTCATGTGCAGGATCAGCCCGGACCGGTTAAAAAGACATATCGATCAGACATTATTCATTCCTTCAAATGCAGAGGGTTGCCCGTTTTGCCGCGATGCCGTTTTTTCTGTCACACCCACATTTCCCGATGGCAAACGGATCATCCGTGGTGAGAGTGTTACTTTCCCGAACCTGTTTCCTTTTGGGGAAGGTCACGTAGTAACCGTTATCACCCATGAGCACGCTGTAACTGCCTTCAGCCGGCAACAGATAGTGGATGCTCTCCTCTCGCAGATAGATGCACTTCGGCTGGCGGATGGCTATGCCAGCATCAACTGGAACTTTCTGCCATCGGCAGGTGCGAGCCTTGTGCACCCCCACATGCAGGGGTTGTCAGATTCATGTCCATCCCGTATTGTTGACGCGTATATCACCGCAAGCGAGCAATACCGCAGGGAACAGGGCAGGAACTATTGGGAAGTAGTAAAGGAGGAGGAAAAATCTTCTGATCGGTATCTGTTCGGAGATGAAATTCTCTGGTCAGCCCATGCAGTGCCGGTTGGTGAGCGCGAAGTGAGGGGACTACTCCCGATATCCACGATTGATGAAATGGAAAACTACGTGGATCTCGCGGCACGGGGCATACTTGAAATCATTTCACTATACCGGAAATTGGGTACTTATGCATTCAATATGTCACTGTTTTTTGATAAGAAAGGGTGTGATCATGGATTTCGTACATTCTGTTCTATGATCTGCCGGATTAACCCTAACCCTTCATCAACGAGTGATTCAGCGTTCATGGAACGGCTTCATCTTGAGCCGGTTATATTGACGCTTCCCGAAGACCTTGGAAAATTCTATAAAAAAGAAAAAAATTAGTGAGTTACTCGTATTTTGCAACGAGTTTCTTCTTGGCGACAAGCGTGCCGTCTTTCTTGTGGGCCTGGCGCAGAACGCTGTCGCCTGCCTTCTCGAGCTCGCGGGCCTCGTCACAGAGCAGTGCTGCAACCCTCATCATCTCGTGAGCGCTTGCAACGATCGGGATGTATTTCTCCCATTCCTTGGTCATGAAGCAGCCCTTGACGTTCTGGCCTGCAACAGCCATCGCGATCTCGTGGGCGGCGCGTGCCTTTGCAAGTGCGAAGGGGTTGGTGAATTCACCGTCGACAGCTCTGTCTGTGGTCATGATGAGCTTCGGGAGCTCAATTGCATCGCCTTTCTTTCCGGCCTTGACCTGGTCGATGACCTTGTCAAGTGCAACCTGCATTTTGCGGAATGCACCGGTCAGTGCCAGCACTTTGACGAGGTTCCCGTTGTAGTCGGACATCTCGACGGGGTCAAGGAACTCGCGGCGTGCACCGATCATGGAGTCTGCCTTCATGATGATGTACCCGAACTTGCTTGCCTTGACGCCTTCCCATTCCTTCTTCGTGGTTACATCATCGGTGATGATGACAACCGGGATACCTGCTGCAGCGAGCTGTTCGCGGGCACCGGTTGGTCCGGGGAGAACCCCGTTGGGGGAGACTACAATACAGAAGTCAGGTTGATATGCCTTCAGGTTAGAAACGACACGGTCAACATCAGCCGGCTCGAGTTTTGTGCCGCTGGTCGCCATGAATGTCTGCATGTCTTCACGGTCTGCTCTCTCATCGAGAAGCAGCTCTGCCATTACACCGCTTGCAATGTTGCCGAGTTTGGCAACTCCTACTTTTACAACCATCTTTATCACCTAAATTTTTTTTATAACACGTTATTATGACCCGGTATTCATATAAACATTTTGAATTGTCCTCTTTCGCCGGAAAAGTATTAAAAGAACAATCGAAAAAAATTATCGAATAACAATTTTTTAGAGTACAAAAGAATATCTTAAGGAAGGCATACCGATAGTATGTTTGTGTTTGGCATAGTTAACGAAAAGTGTTTAAGTTTAGATAGAAGATAGAATACTATGAAAGATGGGCTGCTCACCGAACGCCAGATGGAGGTTCTCAGGTACCGCAAACAAGGGCTGACCCAGCAGCAGATTGCAGATATTATCTCCACATCAAAAGCGAATGTCTGCACCATTGAAAAGAGCGTCATGGAGAATATCCGAAGGGCAAAAGAAACCCTTGAATTTCTCTATACGCTGGATGCCACACACCTGTGTACTATCCCATCAGGGACTGATCTTTTTGATGTACCCGCTATTATTTATGGTGAAGCAGAAAAAATTAACATAAAAGTGATGTATGATACAATCTCCCTGATAAACCGGTTAAGAGAGTCGCGCCCGCAGTGCTGCAAAGCACGCTGTGTATGTGAAGATATCGTTGTGTATATCACCGATATCGGGGAATTGTATTTTGGATGAAAGTAAAATGAAAGCAAAATGAAAGCAAAATGAAAAAACGTAAATGTATATTTTTTATCACAAATTTTCCATAAACTCTTGAGATTCCCAAGTAGCATATATTTATATCCTTTTTTATGCAATAATTAAGGAAGCCGATATGAGATTATCCTTAGCTGTATTGATGTGCTGACATGATGGGAAGCACATTTTCGAGTACAGCATACGGCGGAACCAGACTTCCGGACACAGGGAAGACGGTTGTGCCGTGGGTAAGCCTCGATTGGTGAACCCCGCGTAAACGCGGGGTCAACCCGAGAAGGAGTTGTGATTCGTCACAACAGGCTGACTAAGTGGGATCTGACCGGTACGCATGGGTCGACGTTCATGCAACGAGCCCGTTCCAGCTGCTTCAAACATGAGGCAGACGGATGCGTATATTTGTCAGGATCTTCTTTCGCGAGACAGGAATGCTGGTGCACATCAGCTCCCGGATGAGGAAAATATCATCCATATGTCCGTAGCCGGAAAAAACTGGATAATCAATAATACATAAAAAATCCGCACATGCGGACCAGTGTATTACGTATGTTCTCCGGTTTTTTCTCTGGCGTCGCGTGTTGGCATCTTAAGCAAGGTTATCACACAGTCTCGGATTAATCGTAATTCGTGTCACAATGGGAACAACCCACACGCAGAAAAAGGATTGATTAACACATGCCAAAAACGAACAGACCACGCCGTGGTTCTCTTGCATTCAGCCCAAGAAAGCGTGCAAAGAGCCCGATCCCGAAATATCAATCGTGGCCTCTCTATGATGGGGCACCGGTACTACAGGGGTTTGCTGGATATAAAGTAGGTATGACGCATGTTATCATGGTAGATGATCACAAGAACAGTCCCACAGAGGGCAAGGAAATTATGGTGCCGGTCACCGTTATTGAAATCCCCTCGATGAAGGTCGCTGCAATTCGTGCCTACTCCAAAGATACCTATGGCAAACATGCGCTGACAGAAGTCTGGGCCGACCAGCTCGATACCGTGCTTGGTCGCCGGATCACCCTGCCAAAGGACTATGACAAAGAGGCTGCGAAGAAGAAATTTTCGGATGCAGTTGCAGCAGGTACTGTTGCCGAGATCTACACGGTCTCCTACACACAACCCGCAATGCTATCGGGTGTCCCCAAGAAAGTCCCCGATCTTATGGAGATCAAGGTGGGTGGCGGGGACATCAAAAAGCAGTGGGAGTTTGCACAGGGTATCCTTGGAAAAGAGGTTTCGCTGAACAATGTCATCAAGACCGGAGCATATGCCGATATTACTGCGATCACCACCGGTAAGGGTACGAATGGTGCTGTAAAGCGCTGGGGTATAGCGCTGCGTAAGCGCAAACACGCCGTTGGTGGAAAGAAGCGCCATCTCGGTACTCTCGGACCCTGGAATCCTCATCATGTCATGTGGCAGGTACCCCAGATGGGTCAGCTGGGATTCCAGCAGCGTACAGAATTTAACAAGCGTATCTTAAGGGTTAGTGAAAACTCCAGCGAGATCACACCCTCCGGTGGGTTCCTGCACTATGGTGTACTTAGGAGCCCGTATGTCCTTGTCAAAGGTTCTGTTCCCGGCCCGGTAAAACGGCTTGTGCGTATTCGCCCGGCGATGCGCATGGGTGAACATATTGTCAGGATGCCGACAATCCAGTTTGTAAGCGTCCAGAGCAAACAGGGATGATCAGAGATGAAAGCACAGGTTAAAACACTTGATGGCGGAATCGCGAAAGATATTGAACTTCCGGAACTCTTTTCCGAGGAGTACCGCCCCGATCTGATCAAAAAGGCAGTCATGGCCCTTCAGAGCACGCGGCGCCAACCCCATGGAACGAATCCATTTGCCGGTATCTGTTCTTCAGCAGTAGGCTGGGGAAGTGGTCGAGGTTCATCGCACGTGCCCCGTATCAAGAACGGTTCACGCGCTGCAAAAGTTCCGCAGGCAAAAGGAGGCCGTGAAGCACATCCCCCGAAGGTTGCCAAAATCCTGATCAAAGAGATCAACCAGAAAGAAAAACAAAAGGCATTCCGTTCGGCTGTAGCTGCGAGTATTTCTGCGGATCTCATCCGCGGTCGCGGTCACCGGTTCGATGGCGCTGTCCCCATTATCCTTGAGGATAAGTTTGAGTTACTCGACCGTACGCAGGACGTCATATCAGCACTTACCACTGCAGGTGTCTATCATGACATCGAACGGGCAAAGGAGAGCAAGAAAGTCCGTGCCGGAAGAGGTAAGATGCGTGGTCGCAGGTTCAAGCAGAGAAAGAGTCTGCTCATTGTCACCGCTGAAAAACCGCTGCGTGCAGCACGCAACCTTTCCGGTGTCGATGCAGTGACTGTTGACCAGCTGAATGTCGAGCACCTTGCACCAGGTATGCTGGCAGGACGCCTGACTATCTGGACCGAGAGCGCCCTTGTGCGCCTGGAGGGGAGATAAATGGCTCTGAAATACCCGTTTGTCACGGAAAAAGCAATGGTCCTTTTAGAGAACCAGAGCAAACTCCAGTTCCTTGTCAGCCGTGAAACCTCCAAGAAACAGATCAAACGTGAAATAGAAAAAGCGTTTGGACAGAACGTCAAAAGCGTTCGCACGCTCATGACCATGCACGGTGAAAAGAAGGCAACTGTCAGCTTTGAGAACGAAAAAGCCGCCGAGGAAATTCTCAGCCGGCTTGGCATAATGTAGGTGGGAACATGGGACATCGTATTACAACACAAGCCCGGGGTAAGGGAGGCCCGACCTATCGAGCACCATCCCACCGGTACAAGGCCGAACTGAAGCACATCGGTGATGATACCCAAAAAATCACGGGAAGTGTCATCGATATTGAACATGATCCGGCACGCAACGCACCGATCGCACTCGTCAGACTCGAGACTGGTGCTAAAGTGTACATGCTGGTCACTGAAGGTCTCGGCATTGGGGAGATCATTACCTGGGGAGCAAATGTTGAGGTAAAGAACGGAAACACGCTCACACTCCAGAATATTCCCCCCGGGACATACATATGCAATATCGAAGCACGCCCGAACGATGGCGGCAAATTTGTCCGTGCATCGGGTGTTCAGGCAGTTGTTGTCGACAGGATTGAGAACCGGGTTGGCGTCAGGATGCCCAGCGGCAAGACCAAATGGTTCAACCACCGCTGCCGTGCAACCATCGGCATTGTTGCCGGTGGCGGTCGTGTCGACAAGCCGTTTGTGAAAGCAGGCAACAAGTACCACAAGATGCAGAACACAGCATCAAACTGGCCACGCGTCCGTGGTGTCGCGATGAACGTCATCGACCACCCGTTTGGTGGTGGCGGTCACCAGCATACCGGTCGCCCCAAGACGGTTGCCCGGGGAACATCGCCGGGAAGAACGGTTGGTCACGTGGCTGCACGAAGGACAGGTAAGAGCAGGAAGTGAAGGGTATGGCAGCACCTAAAAAGACACAGAAGAGAATGCCAAGACGGCGTGAAGAGTTCACCTATCGGGGATACAGGATTGACGAGCTGAAGGCGATGGGGATAAGCGAACTCCTCCCGCTCATGACGGCCCGTGCACGCCGCAAGATAGTACGCGGATTCTCCCGTGGTGAAGAGACATTGCTTGAAAAGGTTCGTGAAGGTGACGAGAAGATCAGAACTCACCTGCGCGAAATGATTGTCATGCCCGAGATGGTGGGCAAAACCATTGAGATTTATAACGGCAAGGAATTCATGAAAGTCGAATTTCAGCCGGAGTCTGTCTTCCACTATCTTGGTGAGTTTGCACTGACAAGAAGGAAGGTCGCTCATGGTAGTGCCGGTATCGGTGCAACACGAGGCAGCAAATACGTTCCGCTGAAGTGATGAACATGGCACGAATTGATTATTCACTAAAAATCAGCGGTGACAACATCGCAAAAGCGAAGGCTAACGAACTTAATATGTCGCCCAAGCATTCGATCGAAATTGCCACGTTCATCAGGCACCAGCGCGTGAACGATGCAATCGCGTACCTGAATGAGGTCGTCGGTTTAAAGAAAGCAATCCCGTTCCGGAAATTTAACCGGAATGTGGCGCACAAACGCGGTCTCCCGGGAAACTGGGATGCAGGCAGGTACCCGGTAAAGGCATCAAAAGCGTATATCCGGGTCCTTGAATCAGTAAAGAAGAATGCTGAATATATCGGTCTTGACGCAGACAATCTTGAGATCATTCATGTATCAGCAAACCGCGGTCGCGCCCAGAAATCATTCTTCCCCCGTGCAATGGGACGGGCGACTCCCAAGGTCCGTGAAACCGTAAACCTTGAAGTTGTGGTCCGTGAGGTGGTCTGATGGCGGTAGAACAGAAGTTTATCTCAGAAGGTGTGCGGAAAGCCCGTGTTGAAAAGTACCTGACAAAGGAATTGAAACGTGCAGGATACGGTGGCATGGATATCGCCAGAACCCCTCTGGGAACACAGGTGACCATCTTTGCAGAAAAACCAGGTATTGTTATCGGAAAAGGGGGTAAACTGGTTCACCAGCTGACCCTGAACCTTGCTCAGAATTTCGGAGTTGAATCTCCCCAGATTGAAGTTCAGCAGGTTACAAATCCCAGCTTTAACGCCCAGATTATGGCAGAACGGCTGGCAAATGCCCTTGAACGAGGTTGGTACTTCCGTAAAGCGGGGTCAAGTATTCTTCGCCGGGTTATGGAGTCCGGTGCGCTGGGATGTGAAGTCGTGATTGCCGGTAAATTAACCGGATCCCGTGCCCGTACCCAGAAGTTTACTGAAGGGTACATCAAGCACTGTGGTGAACCGAGTAACACCATTGTTGAGAAAGGCTATGCAGTAGCTATCAAGAAACTCGGTGTTATAGGTGTCCAGGTAAAGCTTGTTCCTGCCGGTGCGAGACTACCGGATCACTTTACAATTATTGAACAGGAGAAGAAGCGCCCGGCACCTATAGCAACCGTCACTGATATTGGGGACGTTGACTCTGATGAACCAGCCCTTCCCGATGAAATACCATTCCAGGAGGAACGGTAATGGCAATATTACGAGCACGGGATGTCCAGCAGCTTTCTGAAGTAGAACTGCAGGAACAGATGGAAAAACTCCGGATGGAGCTCGTCCAGCATTACGGTAAAGTAAGTGCCGGTGGCGCAACAGAGAACCCGGGTCATATAGGAGAACTCCGGCGAACAATCGCCCGTTTGATGACTGAGCAGAACCGCAGGAGAAACGTATGATCTCTCCCCAGAATGTCCTCCGGTATGAACTGATCGGACAAGACGTTCTGGTATCGGCAGCTTCAAATCCCCTTCACCGGGGACTTTACGGGCGCATCATCGATGAAACAAAAAACCTGCTGATAATTGAGACCCCAAAAGGGGTCAAACGCATCCCCAAGATGCACAGCAGATTTCAGCTGCACCTTCCAGGCAGTGAACTTGTTGAGATAGATGGATCCGTGATGGTTTTAGCTCCTGAAAAGAGAATCAACCTGCACGAAAAGAAGAGGATAAAATAATGGCACTAAACATTGGATTGAACGTTCAGGCACCAAAACAAGAATGCCAGGATGTTAATTGTCCGTTTCACGGCACTTTACCGGTGCGCGGCCAGGTGATCACCGGCAAAGTCGTGAGCGACCGAATGATGGGAACGGTCGTAGTTGCACGTAATTACCTGCACTACATCCGAAAATACAAGCGGTATGAAAAACGCAGCTCGAAACTTCACGCCCACAACCCTCCCTGTATCCAGGCGAAGGTTGGCGATTTGGTGAAGATCGCTGAGTGCAGACCGCTATCGAAAAGCACAACTTTTGTTGTTGTGGAGGTACTGCAACCATGAAGGCAAAGCAGTCCACCATTCCTCGCGCACTTGCCACCGGGACTAAGCTTACCTGTGCAGACAATACCGGTGCACGTGTAGTACAGATAATCTCGGTCTTTGGCTACCATGGAGTACGCCGGCGTCAGCCCAAGATGGGACTGGGAGATCTTGCCACAGTATCGGTCAAGAAAGGAACACCCGACATGCGCCGCAAGCTTGTGCGTGCTGTCGTCATCCGTCAGAAAAAGGAAATCCGCAGACCTAACGGAATGCGGATATCCTTCGATGACAATGCAGTTGTTGTTGTGGATGAGAAGAATGAGCCAAAAGGGACAGAGATCAAGGGACCGATAGCCCGCGAGGTAGCGGAAAGGTTCCCCAAGCTCGGTTCCATGGCAACGATCATTGTGTGAGGTGTGCAGTATGGTAAGAATTGAAAGCGAACAGCCAAGAAAGCAGAGAAAGGCGCGCTATCAGGCACCTTCACACGTGAAGACCAAATATCTCAACGCCCCACTTTCCGCTGTGCTCAAGGAAAAATACAAGAAAAAGACATTGCGTGTGATCAAGGGAGATACCGTTAAGGTAACCCGTGGAGATTTTGTTGGCGATGAGGGACTTGTGGATGCAGTCGATACCAAGAAGTCAAAAATTGTAGTCCATGGTGTTTCGTTAACGAAAGCCGATGGAACCGAAGTTCCTCGTCTCATCGATGCGTCAAATGTGCAAATCACCAAGCTGAATCTCACCGATACGCGCCGTCAGGAAAAACTAGCGGAGGCTGAATAATGTCAGACCATCTGAAGCGACTCAACGCCCCGGAATCGTGGCACATCGCAAAGAAAACCAGGAAATTCATTACGAAAACAGCGCCCGGACCGCACAACGCGAATGCAATGCCGGTTGCTGTCTGGCTCCGTGACCATATGGGTTTTGCCCGGAATTTAAAAGAAGTCAAACAGATCCTTAACCAGAATGATCTAATTATCAATGGAAGGCCCTGCCGTGACGCAAAGATGGGCATTGGTATTTTTGATATTATCTCGTTACCGAAGATCAACAAATTCTACCGCATCCTGCGTGACAAGAATGGTCGTCATGTCTCCATTGAGATTGATGCAGAAGCAGCCAAGACTCGTCTGTGCAAGATCAAAAACAAGACCACTGTTACGGGTGGTAAGGTTCAGATCAACATGCGGTACGGAGCAAACCTGCTTGCTGATAATACCTACAAAGCCGGTGATTCGATCGTTCTTTCACTTGAACCCGAAACACGGTTCAAAATAGTCGACCACTTCTCGTTTGCTGTCGGTAATATGGCAATGGTAACAGGTGGTCGTCACTCAGGAAAGGTCGCACGAATCGTTGATATCGTTAAAATACCGGGCAGCGTGCCCAATAAGATCATCTTAGAGGATGAAGCGACAAAGACACGGTTTGACACGATCTTTCCCTATATTTACGTAGTCGGTAAACAGACATCCGCAATAGCAACCTGGGGGATTGAACAGTGACCTCGATGCGCGATATCTATATCGACAAGGTGGTTGTTCACATGGGGGTTGGCGAGAGCGGTGAAAAGCTCGTAAAAGCTGAAAACATCATGAAGACGATCACCAAACAGACCCCTATCAGGAGCATTGCCAGGATGACTCAACCGGCATTCTCCATAAGGAAAGGTGCCCCGATCGGATGCAAGGTCACACTCCGGGGCAAATCAGCCCGGGATTTTTTCTCGACATCGATTGGGATCATCAACAAAACGGTCTTTGAGAGCCAGTTCGACAAGAGCGGAAACATCTCATTTGGTATTGAAGAACATATGGATTTTCCCGGCATGTCCTACGACCCACAGATTGGCATCTTTGGTATGGATGTCAATGTCGTACTCGAACGAAAAGGCATACGGATCACCCGCAGGCGCATGGAGCAGAAAAAACTCCCGGCAAAACAGCGCGTGAAAAAAGAGGATGCGATTGCATTTCTCAAAGAACAGTACCAGGTTGAGGTGCGCTAATGGCTGGAGAACAGAAGAAGATCTATGGTCGCGGTGCGAACGAATGCAAGATGTGCGGGCGCAAACAGGGACTCGTGCGCAGATATCATATCATGTTCTGCCGGCAGTGCTTCCGCGAGTGGGCCCGTAAAATTGGATTTAAAAAGATGAGCTGAAGGTGAATGCACAATGACACGAAGTAATCCAATAGCAGACGGAATGTGTTCCATAAAAAATGCCGGTGACACCGGTAAGTCCGTGTGCATCATCGAACCAGCGAGTAAACTTCTCGGCGCAATGCTCCGCATTATGCAGGACGCCGGTTACATCAGCAGTTTCGAGTTTATCGATGATGGCAGGGGTGGGCAGCTTAAGGTTCACCTCCCGGGCAAAATTAACCGATGTGGTGCGATATCCCCGCGGTTTTCGGTACAGATGGATGAGATGGAATACTGGGAGAAGCAGTACCTGCCCGGAAAGAACTTCGGGCTTCTGATACTTTCGACCTCGCGTGGTGTACTATCACACGAACAGGCGAGGAAAGAGGGTATCGGTGGCGAACTTCTCGGGTATGTTTATTAAAAGGTGCGAGATTATGTCAGCAGTCAGAATAGTTAATATTCCCGAGGGTGTAACAGCCCATCTGGATGGCTCGCAGCTTCGTGTGAAAGGGCCAAAAGGGCAGCTTTCACGTAACATGCGGTTCCCCCAGGTAACCGTTACCTGCGAAGGAAATGAGGTTACTATTTCAACCGAGTCCAAAAGAAAAGAGATGGCGGCGATGGTTGGGACACTGGAGGCGCATACCAAAAACATGTGCCGGGGTGTCAGTGAAGGGTTTGAGTACCGTATGAAAATGGTCTACAGCCACTTCCCGATCCAGCTGAAACTCCAGGAAAACAGGCTTGAGATCGCCAACTTCCTTGGTGAGAAGAAGGCGCGTTACGCACGGATTGAAGCGGGTGTTACAGCAAAGATTGCAAATGATGAAGTTGTGCTCACGGGAATCGACCGCGAACTGGTCGGTACCTCTGCAGCGAATATTGAGCATGCAACTCATATCCGCAACCGCGACCCGAGAGTCTTCCAGGATGGCATCTATATTGTTCAGAGGGGCTGAAGATCGATGACCACTGAAATAAAACGGTTAATCCGGGTGCGTACAGACAAGGGTGCAACCTTCAAGCGTGACGGATACGGCAAGAAAAAGCAACTGTCAGATTCCTGGAGAAAGCCCCGTGGACAGCATAACAAGCAGAGAGAGCAGAAAAAGGCAAAAGGAGCCCTCCCCAAGCCCGGGTTCGGAAGCCCGATTGCGGTACGCGGGATGCACCCCAGCGGATTTTTCGAGGTATTGATCTCTTCGGTAAAGGAACTTGAGGGCATTGATCCAAAGACTCATGCGATCCGGATAGGAGCAACAGTTGGTGAGCGCACACGTGTTGGTCTCCAGGAAAAGGCAATCGCGGAAGGTTTCAAAGTGCTGAATGCCCGCACGGTAAAGACTGAACCAAAACAGGAAAAGATCCGGGAACCAGCAAAGGTGGCGGACAAAAAGCAGA
>Ga0307379_10005600_pt1 | contig 17471 bp, 14 predicted proteins | sample UN2MG_FD_202237 | JGI IMG/M metagenome (GOLD analysis project Ga0307379, IMG submission 202237) | Soil microbial communities from Risofladan, Vaasa, Finland - UN-2 | ecosystem: Environmental > Terrestrial > Soil > Coastal area > Acid sulfate soil | place: Finland: Risofladan, Vaasa | collected... | reverse complement strand
AACTAATAAAGAAATAAAAAGCAAAGGTTTTACAAATTGGGAGGGTATCACTAATAAAATGTACAATCCAATAAGTCATTTAGATGACTGCAATCTTAATCATTACAATTTACAGTTGAGTATTTATGCATATATTGTTAAGAAGCATAACCCTAAACTTAAAATAGGAAAGCTTACTATCCAACATGTGAATTTTAAACAAGTTGGAGAAGACTCTAATGGTTATCCAATCAATGAACATGTGAATGGTGAACCAGTATTGGAAAAAATAAAAATTTATGAATTGCCATATTTAAAAGATGAAGTAATTTCTTTAATGATGTGGATTAAAGATAACCAATAAAATATGATAGTAAGATTATTTGATATAAAAAATAGTAGTTTAGTATTAACTGAACATTGTTATGCTTTACCTTTCCTTAAAAAAATTATGGATGAATATCCTGAGACAAATTTATCTGTTTATAAATATTTATTTTATATGACATGTCCAAATCCTGATTTAAATCCTTTTTTTAATTTACCAGAACATGAAAAGGAAGACATTATTATTGAAGAAATTAAACTTGAAGAATCAACGGAAGATCCAACAATAAGATATGCAATGGCAATGTGTGAAAAACTTTATCAAACACCAACTTATAGAGCTTATGTAGGTATAAAATCTATGTTGGATAGATTGGCAAAGTACATGGAAGTTACAGCTATTGAACATGGTAGAGATGGAAATATAAATTCAATGGTAAATGCAGCTGCAAAATTTGAGTCTATCAGACAATCATATAAAGGAGCATTTACAGATATGAGACAAGAACAAGATAGCTCTGTACGTGGTGGTGCAGGTTTAGCATATGACCAATTATAAAAACAACAATTATGGCAGAGAAAATTATTCCCGTAGGGCAAAAATTATTAATTAAAGAAATAAAAGCAGCTTCTAAAACTCCATCAGGACTTATTATTCCTGAAATAGCACAAAAAATAACTTTTAGAGGTAAAGTTATTGGTATAGGAGATTCAGTTAAAGAAATAAAAATTGGAGATATAGTTCAATATGCAGAACACGCTATGCCTACTCCAATGAAACATGATGGGGAAGAACATTTATTATTACAAGCTGGAGATGTATATGCTATCATAAGAGATGAGTAGAATTATACCCATATTTGAAAATCATAAATGGTCAACTAGAGAGTTTGATTCAGATGATGATTTTAAACAATTTTTAGAATCTATTTTTAAAGAACCAGGAGAATACAACTTTGATAGTACTGCATGGCTATTTAATGAAGAAGCTAAGAGATTTAATTCAGAAGGCAATTATTGTAATAAACCCTTTAGGTCAAAAGATTTTACTGCTTATTGGGAGGATCAAAAAAATAAATGTAGGACTGGTGTAATATATAAAAGTGGTGATAATGAATGGTATCTTAGCAGAGATTATTATATGTGGCTTAACTTTTTACCTATTTTTGATAAAGAAGAAAAAAAATATGGATTTGCAAAAGTAAGAGATGCGCAGTATCATATGGCTTTATATGAAATAATTGCAGAGTTAAATAATCAACATGCTGCAATTCTTAAAAAAAGACAGATAGCATCTTCTTACTTCCACATGGGAAAAATTATTAATCAATATTGGTTTGAGGAAGGCTCAATATGTAAGATAGGTGCATCACTTAAAGATTATATAAATGATAAAGGATCTTGGAAGTTTTTAGAAGAATACAAAACATTTTTAAATGAGCATACTGCATGGTATAGACCAAGCAATCCTGAAAAAGTTTTGCTTTGGCAGCAGCAAATTGAGGTCAAAATAAATAATAGAAAAACTTCAAGAGGTCTTAAATCAAAGATACAAGGTGCATCTTTTGAAAAAAATGCTACTACTGGAGTAGGTGGACCATGTACATATTTTTTTCATGAAGAGGCTGGGATTGCAAAAAACATGATGCAAACCTATGAATATTTACGCCCAGCAATGTCTTCTGGTATGATGACAACAGGTCAATTTATTGCTGCAGGATCTGTTGGTGATTTAGAACAATGCAATCCGTTAAAGGATATGATATTAAATCCTTCATCAAATGATATTTATGCTGTAGAAACTAATCTGATGGACGCTGATGGTACAATTGGGATGGCAGGTTTATTTATTCCTGAACAGTGGTCTATGCCCCCTTATATAGATAAATACGGCAATTCTGAAATAGATGAGGCAGTTGCTGCAATTAAAAATGAAAGGGTAAAATGGAAAAATGAATTAAGTGGTGAGCAATATCAATTAAGAATATCTCAAAAACCACTTAATATAGCTGAAGCATTTGCTTATAGAAAAGAATCTGTATTTCCACAAGGAATACTAAGCAAACAATTAAAAAAGATTGAAGAAAAAGAATATCCTTATGAGCTCATAGAACTTGACAGAGATCAAACAGGTATTACCGCCAAGCGTACAAATAAATTACCTATAACTGAATTTCCTGTAAATAAGAAACAACAAGATAAAACTGGAACCATTGTAGTTTGGGAAAGACCAATTGATAATCCTGGTTTTGGAGCTTATTATGGATCTATTGACCCCGTGTCAGAAGGCAAAACCACAACATCAGATTCATTATGTAGTATATATATTTATAAAAATGCTACTGAAGTAACTAGAGATATTGGTGGTGGTGATGTAGAACAATTTATTGAAGGAGATAAAATTGTTGCAGCATGGTGTGGGAGATTTGATGATATTAATAAAACACATGAAAGATTAGAATTATTAATTGAGTGGTATAATGCATGGACTATAGTTGAGAATAATATTTCATTGTTTATTCAACATATGATTGCAAGAAAAAAACAAAGGTATTTAGTTCCAAAACAACAAATACTTTTTCTAAAAGATTTGGGATCTAATAGAACAGTTTATCAAGAGTATGGTTGGAAAAATACAGGAACATTATTTAAAAGTCATTTAATCTCTTATGCAATTGAATTTTTAAGAGAAAGCATTCATGAAGAAACAGATGAACATGGATCGGTTATGTCACAGACATTAGGAGTGGAAAGAATACCAGATCCCATGCTTATAAAAGAAATGTTAGCTTACTACCCGGGATTAAATGTAGATAGATTAGTTACATTTGGTGCATTAATAGCTTTTGCTAAAATACAGCAATCTAATAGAGGATATTCCAAAAGGCGTGAATCAGAAGATAATTCTTTGGTAAATCCAGAAAAAATAAGTAAATTAAAGTATAGTAGTCCGTTTAAAAATATTGGACGTAAAAGAGGTTTGGGTGGATCTAAAATTAAAAGATCCGGATTTAAAAACATTAAATAGAATAAATCAATATGAGAGTATTAAATGCCATGCAAATGAAAAACGGTGCCACTGCAGAAAGTGGGCCTACATTTTCTAGTCTTACCCAGCCAGTTCAATTTTTACCATATTCAAAAAAAACAGATGATTGGGCAGCTTGGAATTTAGATTGGTTAGAGCTTCAAGGTATTGAGTTTTTACGTGTAAATTCTAGAAGGCTTCTTAAAAATTATAAACTTGCAAAAGGCATAATTGATAAAACAGATTATATTGTTGAGCCTGACAATGAATATAAAGATTTGATGGATACTTTAACAGCAGAAAATGATTCAGCTTTAGAATTAAAATTTTATCCAATAGTACCCAATGTTATTAATGTACTAACAGGTGAATTTGCAAAAAGGTATTCTAAGGTTCAATTTAGAGCAGTAGATGATACATCTTACAATGAAATGCTTGAACAAAAAAGAATGCAAGTAGAAGAAGCATTGTTAGCAGATGCAGAATCTAATTTAGTTCGTAAGATGATTGAGATGGGTATGGACCCTTCTTCAGAAGAAGCTCAACAACAATTATCTCCAGAAGGATTAAAATCATTACCTGAAATAGAAGATTTTTTTAGCAAGTCTTATAGAAGTATGGTTGAAGAATGGGCTTCTCATCAACTTTCAGTAGATGAAGAAAGATTTAAAATGCAAGAACTTGAAGAAAGAGGCTTTCGTGATATGCTTATTTCAGATAGAGAATTTTGGCATTTCCGCATGCTTGAAGATGATTATGATGTAGAATTATGGAACCCGATATTAACTTTTTATCAAAAGTCTCCAGATCAAAGATATATTGCAGATTCAAATTATTGTGGTAAAATAGACCTCATGACTGTATCTGATGTAGTAGATAAGTTTGGATATTTAATGGATGAAAAACAATTAAAGTCATTACAAAGAATTTATCCGGCAAGGTCAGCACAATACCAAGTTAATGGTTATCAAAATGATGGATCATATTATGATGCTACAAGATCTCATGAGTGGAATACACAAATGCCAGGTTTAGGTTATAGACAATTTACATCTAATTATTGGAATGATCCTGCAAGAGGTGGTGATATACTCAGTGAAATATTAAATGAGAATGAAGATGTATCCATGTGGGGTGAAGGAGACTTGATGAGAGTTTCAACTATATATTGGAAAACACAACGTAGAATAGGTCATTTAACTAAAATAGAAACAGATGGTGAAGTAACTCAAGAAATAGTTGATGAGACATTTATAATTACTAAAAAAGCCGTTTATGATACTTCAATATTTAAACAAAAAAATAAAGAAAATTTATTAGAAGGTGAACATATTGATTGGATATGGATTAATGAAACATGGGGTGGAGTAAAAATAGGACCAAATTTACCAGCCATGTGGAGATCTACAATGGGTGATAACATAAATCCTATTTATATAGGTATTAACAGAACTAAACCAGGAAGACTACCTTTCCAATTTAAAGGTAATAATACTCTTTATGGATGCAAGTTACCTGTAGAAGGTAGAGTTTTTTCTGATAGAAATACTAGATCTACTTCATTGGTTGATTTAATGAAGGCATATCAAGTTGGATACAATATGGTTAATAATCAAATTGCAGACATCTTAATAGATGAATTAGGAACAGTTATAATGTTTGATCAAAATGCTTTACCACGTCATTCTATGGGAGAAGATTGGGGTAAAAATAATTATGCAAAAGCATATGTAGCAATGAAAGATTTTCAGATGTTACCTCTTGATACATCTATTACTAATACTGAGAATGCTACTAATTTTAACCATTATCAAACTCTAAATATGGAGCAGACTAATAGGTTAATGTCTAGAATTCAACTTGCTAATTATTTTAAACAGCAATGTTTTGATGCTATTGGTATTAATCCACAACGTCTTGGTGGAGCTGTATCAGCACAAACAGCTACAGGAGTTGTACAGGCTATGCAACAGTCATATGCCCAAACAGAAATGTATTTTGTTCAACACTCAGATCATTTAATGCCAAGAGTACATCAAATGAGAACTGATTTAGCACAATATTATTATAGTACTAATCCAAGCGTTAGATTATCTTATATATCTTCTGAAGCAGAAAAAGTTAACTTTTCTATTAATGGTACTGAATTATTACTTAGAGATTTTAACGTATTTGCAACTACAAAAACAAATCATAGAGCTATACTAGAAAATCTTAAACAAATGGCTCTTACAAATAATACAACAGGAGCAAGTATATATGAACTTGGTAATATTATAAAAGCTGATTCAATTGCTGAAGTAACAGATATACTAAAAGATTCTGAAACAAGAATGCAACAGCAACGTCAGCAAGAAATGCAACAACAACGTCAAATGCAAGAACAACAATTGCAAGCTAAAGCACAAGAAGAGCAGCAAAAGTTACAAGTTGAGATTGAAGAGAATGCTAAGGATAGACAAAATGATATTACAATTGCTGAGATTAGGTCTGCTGGTTTTGGTTCTATGGCAGACATAAACCAAAATCAACAATCTGATTTTCAAGATGCAATAAAAGATATTAGAGAAACAACTCAATATCGTGAACAAATGAATCTTAAACGTGAAGAGAATAGTTCTAAATCTATGATGGAAAATACCAGACTTCAAGTTGAAAGAGAAAAGATAAATGCATCAAAAGAAATAGCTAATACAAAACTTCAAATAGCTAAGGAAAACAAAAATAAGTATGATTCAAAAGAATCAGATAAAAAATAATTAGCGTTAGCTATATACTGCTAATTATTTTTGTTTTTATACAAATATTATAAGTTTATAATATAAACTTTGCGTATATTATATATGTAATGAATATTAATTATTAAAACCAACATAATTATGAACACAACTCAAACAGAACCCGTGAAAAGTAACGTAGAAAAAGTTGACGTTAATTTAGATGAAATATTTAATGGTGCACCTAGTGGTGATGATATTATTTCACAAGACTCTGATAAACCAAAAAATATATTCAGCGGTTTAAATGAGAAAGCAGACATGTCATTTGCAGATCCAGACAAGGATGATAAAGATGATTTAAATGCAAAACTAGAAGAAAAAGAAGATGCTAAAAATGATGAGGTTGTAGAAAATGCAGATAGTATATTAGATGCATTAGATGGCAATGATGAATCAGAAGAAGAATGGGAACCAAAGAAAGGTAGAAAATCTATTAAAGATATATCTGATGTTTTTTCAAAATTAATTAATGAAAATAAAATAGTACCATTTGATGATGATAAAGATTTATCTGAATATAGTGCAAAAGATTGGGAAGAGCTTATTCAAGCTAATTTAGAAGAAAAAGCAAATCAAGTAAGACGTGAAACACCAAAACAATTTTTTCAATCTTTACCTGAAGAATTACAAATAGCTGCAAAATATGTTGCAGATGGTGGTAAAGATTTAAAAGCATTATTTTCTACATTGTCACAAGTTGAAGAGAGTAAAAGTCTTGATGTTAAAAGTAGCAATGATCAAGAAAAAATTATTACTCAATATTTAAGTGCAACAGGATATGGAACTCAAGAAGAGATTCAAGAAGAAATTGAAATATGGAAAGATTTAGGTAAGCTTGAACAACAGGCAAATAAGTTTAAACCTAAATTAGATAAGATGCAAGAAAAAGTTGTTGCACAAAAACTTCAAGAACAAGAGTTAAAAAAGAAACAACAAGAACAAGCATCAAAAGCATATATGAAAAATGTATATGATACACTAAAAGATGGCACGTTGGGTGATCTTAAAGTTGATAGAAAAACGCAAGCTATGTTATATAATGGTTTAGTTCAACCTAATTATCCTTCAGTAAGTGGGCGTAATACAAATTTATTAGGTCATCTATTAGAAAAGTATCAATTCATTGAACCAAATTATACACTTATATCTGAAGCTTTATGGTTATTACAAGATCCTGTAAGTTATAAAGCTAAAATTATGGATAAAGGCGCACAAAAAAGTGTTGAACAAACAGTTAGAAAACTTAAAACAGAACAAGCAAATACAGGCGGATCTTCTTTAGGTGTTAGTAAAGCTGAAGAACAAAATAGAAGTTTAAAGAAAAAATTAAGTAGACCAACAAATATTTTTAAAAGAATTTAATTAAGTAAATTAAATATAAACAGAGTAAAATAAATATTAACAATTAAAAACAATCAAAAATTATGGCAACTCCAGTTTTAAATAATGGAATTTTCCTGCGTGATACAAGCTATAAAGCTAGTTCACATGTTGATTCTTATCACCTTACCCAGATGCTTGGTAATCCTGAGCCTATGGATATGGGACCAATTGATTTATGGGCAATGACCCAAAAGGTTGAAATGCCTTTATATCAAATGGCTTCTTTTGGTGGTAAAAATACTATCATGGTGGACAATGCTAGAGGTGAGTACAAGTGGCAAACTCCCATTGCACAAGATCTTCCTTACATTGTAGCAGACATTGAACCAGCTAATACTAATAAAGGTATTGATGGAACCTACTTTAAAATTAAGATCAACAAAAGAACATTTGGTCATGGTGATATTATCACTTATGACAAGTATAATGGTCTTGAATTATACATTACAGCAGATGATATTATTCCTGCAGGTGATGGTTTTATATACACTGTACAGTTAGTTAATAACAACAACAGTGCAATATTAGACAATAAATATCTTGCAAAAGGAACTAAATTCTTTAGAAAAGGTTCTGCAAGAGGTGAATATGGTGAAAGGTTTTCTGATATTGAAACAGGATCTGGATTCCGCGAATTCTACAATTTCGTAGGGGGAGCAGAAGCACACGTACATTATTCAATTTCTAGCCGTGCTGATCTTATGATCAAAGGTGGTTTGAATGCTGATGGTACAGTACCAGTAACTGAAATTTGGAGAAACTTTAATAATGATCCAAATAATCCATCCGTACCAAGTATTGAAGGTTTAGTAGCAAATATGGGTAAAGCTGGTGCAAGAGAAGCATTTGAAAATGGAACTCTTACACGTACTTTCATTACAAATATGGAAGCAGCACACTTATCTAAAATTGCAACGGATATTGAAACTTACCTAATGTGGGGTAAAGGTGGTAGAATTAAGCAAGATGGGCCAGATGATATTAGATTATCTGTAGGTTTATGGGCACAGTTAGATAACTCTTTCAAAAGAGTATATAACAAGTCTTCATTTACTCTTGACATGTTTAAGTCTGAGCTTTACAACTTTTATCAAGGTAAAGTTGAATTTAAAGGACCGGATCCAAAAAGATCACTTGTTGTACAAACAGGTATTGGTGGTATGCAATTAATCAACAAAGCAATTGCTGATGAAGTGTATGGTTCTGGTTTAGTTCAAAATGCATCTGATATAGGAGCTGTTAAAGGTTCTGGTATGGATTTAGATTATGGTTTTGCTTACACAAGCTTTACTATTCCTTTCTTAGCTAATGTTAAGTTTGTATTGAATCCTGCATTTGATAACTTAAATACTAATGACATTGAAAATCCATTAATTGATGGAAGACCTTTAAGTTCATTTAGTTTTATTATTTTTGATGTAACTGATGAAGGAAATGATAACATTCACTTGTTAAAACTTTCTTGGGATAATCAACTTAAGTGGTTCTACCAAAATGGTACTATGGACTACATGGGAAGAACTCAAGGATTTGCTTCTACCGGACAGTTTAATGGATATAGAGTTTATATGACTCAAACTATGCCAGCTATATGGGTTAAAGATCCAACTAAAGTATTAAAAATTGTAATGAGAAACCCAGTTACTGGAGGATCATTCTAGAAATACTAAAACAAAGAGGAGGGTTTAATATTCCCTCCTCTCCCTGTTTTTATTTTTAACCTTTAAAATAAATGATCATGGCACTAGATATTAAAAGACAAAACAAAACATACGAGTTTTCAAATTCAAGTGTTTCTAAAATTATTGCATCTAAAGCAGTTGGAATAGATGTTGTTGATAGAAATTATTCAGATAATGCGGCAGCAAAAGCAGCAGGATTATCCAAAGGTGATTTTTATCATAATGCAGGAGATTTGAAAATAGTAATAGATTAAAAGTCAAAAGACTTAAGTCAGGTTAATCCTGACTTTAGAAATATTAATAATAAATTGTACATAATTATGTACATTTGACTAAGGATAAACATTATTAAATTTTAAAACCAAACAAAATGGAAGATTACACTATTGTTGAAAAGTATCAACACACAAAAAAAAGCAGCACAATTGCTATTAGACCTTATTTTAATTCTGGCAAAGAAAATATGGGATTAGAACAATATGGTTTAGCTTTACATGATGGAGTATGGCATCAAGAAAGTTTAGCTTGTTTAGAAATGAATGGGGTAAAAAGATATATTACAGGATTAAATGAATTTGCTCCTGAAGTAAAAAAACTATCTCCTGATAAAAAGAAAGCAAAAATTGAAGAAATTAGAAAAGTGGTTTCTGAATTAGAAGCTGAATTAGCAGCCAATGTTGTTGAACCAAAAGATAAAGATTTTTGGAATAAACTAACTGTTATGAAACCAGATAATTCTAAATTTTGGGATAAAATATCTTTAAGATGTGGTAATGATCCGGTATTTTTAGATCCGGATTCTGATCCTTATGATAAAATTAAATTGTATGCTATTAAAGCTGGTGGATTTTCTATAGTTGCTAAATCATTGGCAGAAGCAAAAAAATCACAAAATGAACCTAAATTTTATTTAGATACTGTAGAAGAAACATTAGTTACTAGAACTGAAACAATAAAATTAAAAAATAAATCAATTTCATTATTGCAAAAATTATTTGATACAAATACAACAAAATTAATGTATGTTGCTAAAGTTGTAGATGTGGATAGTGTTCAATACACTAAAAATACTCCTAATGATATTATGTATGAAAATATGGATGCATATATTTTAGGAGAAGGTAGTGAAAGTAACAAAAAACGTGCAGCATCTAACTTTTTAGAAGTTGCTCAATTGGATATGGAAGAATTAAAAATTAGAGCACTAATTAAAGATTCTTTATATTATAGATTTTTGTTAACTAAAGCAAGTGGTTGGATAGAACCTATGGACAGTGGAGTTAGATTGGGTAAAAGACCTAATGAATGTTTAGAATTTCTAAAAGATCCAAATAATGAGGAAGTACTTTTATCTTTATTAGATAAAGTAGAACCATATTGGAATTCATAATATATTGAAATGGAAAATAATACACTCTTAATAAAGCTTAAACAAAGATTAAATAAACTTGATAGCAATGATTATGACAACATTGAGTGTTGGCAATTTATTGAAGCTTTTAATAAAGCGCAAATAGAGTGGTGTAGGCGTAATTTACATGGTGGAAATATGTATAAGGAAGGAGATGAACTATCTAAAAAAAGAATAGATGATCTCCAACCTTTACTTATTGAATTATCATTAACTGGTAATCAAACAGATACATATTTTGAAACTAATAATTTTCCATTAAATCAATATTTAGAATTTAAAAGAGTAAGTACTCAGGCTAAAGATGATTGTTGTAATCCTAGATCTATGACAGTTTATTTATCTGAAGAAGCAAACGTTCCTTTACTATTAAGAGATCCTTTAAAGAACCCTAGTTTTGATTGGGGTGAAACATTCTGTACAATGTTAAACAACACAATAAGAATTTATAGAAAAGATTTTGATATTGTTAATCCGGTGTTAACTTATTATAGAAAACCTACATTAATACAAATTGAAGGATGTGTAAACCCATATACTGGTCAAGTTAGCACAACAAATGTTAATAGTGAATTTAAAGATGATCTAGTTGAAGTTATACTTGATGATACAGTTGCATTAATTGCAGGTGATATAGAAAATACATATCAACAACAAAGAGGTTCACAAGCTGCAGAAAGAAATAATTAATGTATAGATAATTTAAAAAATTATTGTATATTATTATAGTAACAATGATGTTGCGAACAGAGTAAACTGGTAAAATCATTTATATATAACTAGTGAAGGTGATGGTCTTCACACAAATTTTTTATTATGGCTTATTTTAATAATGCGTTTAACAAAACGTTTATTGCAGACAGTACGCTTCAAACGGCTGGAACTGCAACAAGTGCTCTTACCGGAGGACAATTAGCTTTAGTTGATGGATCTGATTTTGAATCTGTTGCTTTAGCTGGAGGTGGTGCGGTACCAGCAATTACAGCAGGAGCATTGGCTTATGTTGTACAAGGATCTTTTTATTCAAAAGATACTATTGGAAATAACCCCGGTCATGGTGGTTATAAAGAATCAGTAAAATCTAAAGGAATTAATCCTAGATATATTACTAGATTATGGAGAACAAACTGTCTTACTGCAACGCAAGCAACAGCAAGCCTATCATTAGGTTCAGAATGTGCGCCATGTGGTAAAACTCAATTTTTAAGAATTGATGTAAAAGGATCTCCTGCACTAAGATTTTTAAATCACAATGCATATGCAATTGCTGATTCAGCAAACGTATGTTGCATAGATGGTCAAGAGTTTATTGATCCTACAGTAGTAATTGGTGCAATGGCACAAATGGCTCTAGCTGATCCATTAATTAAACCATTTGTAGCAGAAAGTGACATAAATGGTGTAGCAACTGCAACATTATCTGCAGGTGGTTCAGGATATGCTGTAGCATCTGGTGTTGCTACAACCGGTGGTACTGGAACTGGTGCAAAAGTTAATATTGACACTGTTGCTGGAGGCGCTGTTGCAACATTTTCAATTGCTAATGTAGGTAGTGGTTATACTGCTGCTGATGTACTGACAATTTCTGGTGGTGGTGCCGATGCAACATTTATTGTTAGTACAGTAAGTGCTGGTGGTGTTATTGTTTCTGTAACAGATGCAGCTGGTGAAGTTGTACAATCAGTATATACAATTGCACAAACTCAAGATGGAACATATACTCCTTCTACAACACCTAATGCAGTAGGAGCTAAAGTATCTGCTGAGGTTAAATTTGTAGGTGCATATGTTGATACTGTTTTTGGTAATTGTTCATTTGATACAAGAGATCACTACAATGCCGAACCTGTTGAAATTATTGTTTCTCAATTGGATGAAACGGGTAATCCTTGTAATGATTGTGGTGTAGCTACAAAAACTCCTGGATCAATGCAACAAACACAAGGTGAAGAAGTAATTAGAGATTTGCTAATGTCTGAAAGATATCGTCAGAGTCCTTATAATCAAGGAAATGCTGATAGTGGTAGAATTAGAGAAATTGAAATGGCAGATGAGTTACTTGCTGCTGTAGATAGAACTGCAACATATAGAGCTTATTATATTCAACACTCTGTTCCACGTTTTAATAACCCATCTGGTGTATTTGATAATGATCAATATGTATATAAAGTATATGTAAAATGTTCAGATACAGCTGCACAAGCACAACTAGATAATCTATTTGAAGATTTAGAAGCTTGGGCTGGGGATAATGGCAATAAAATTGTATTTGAAGATACAAATGCTTACTGGTAAGACAGTATAAAACATCTTAAATAATTAATTAGAGCAGGGGTATTAAACTCCTGCTCTTTTTATTTTATATATTCTTGTTTTTTTTGTATATTATCTATATAGTGTATTAAAGTAAATAAAAAATGGCAAGCAGACATATATTAAGTTTAGAAATTCCTACAGTATCCAACTGTGATTTATTATGCATTAAAGATACAAGTCAATATTCTAAAGATTTGTCTGTAGATTGCGAAGAATTGTTAATAACATTACCTGGATATTCTGTTCCGGTATTAATTAAAGTGGACAAAGACTTTGATATGTGTTTAACTGCTTGTACTCTTGCTTTGCAGACTGAAGATTGTGGGACAAAACAATCACAAATTCCTGATGGAATATATATTATTAAATATAGTGTATCTCCAAACTCTAAAGTGTATGTAGAATATAATCATTTAAGAGTAACTAAATTACTTACAACTTATTATGAAGTTTTATGTGATTTAAATGTGCAAGCATGTCAACCTAATTCAGATAAACAAGCATTATTATCTGAAATGTATTATATAAAAACAATGATTGATGCAGCAGTAGCTAATGTAGAATACTGTCAATCATCTGCTCAGGGAATGCAGTTATATAGATATGCAAAAGAAAGATTAAATAAAATTTCATGTCCAACAGGAAACTGTGGATCCAGTTCAAAATATTTAATTTAAACCAATAAGAATATGGCAAATTGTGCTCACTGTAATAAAGTATTTACTTGTGGATGTCAGAAAGCTAGTTTAGGAAATGGAGTAATAGTATGTAAACAATGTAAGGCAAAAGCTGAAGCAGACGTATCAACATCAAGAAACTTAAATTTAGAATTAGCAAGACAACAGATACAAGATTTAAAAAATAGATAAATAAAATATGGCAACATCAACTGTGGTAGCATCATCAAATGCAGTTCAAGAAAAAGAACTTAAATTGTTAAAGCAAATTAAGATTGAGCAGAATTTTTCTAAACAAGCATATGCAAACTTTAAATCAGTTAAGTTTGGTATTGCTTCTTGTTGTTATACAGATTTTGCAACATCTATAATTGAAAAACAATTATGTGATTGGCAAAATTCAGCAAGTAATAGAGTTGTAGTTGCAACAGAAATCACAGGTATATTTGTAGAGCCATTAATGAAATTAAATTTAAAGGCAAGCATGTCTTGTCCAGAAACTCCAACAAATGTTTGTACGGTAGTTGATCTGAAAGCTTTATTAATAGCAGATAGTACGTATACACAATGTTTTGAAACGGCTTCAGATGTTTGGACTATAACACATAATTTAGGAAAGTTTCCTTCAGTTACTGTAGTAGATAGTGCCAATACGGTTGTGATAGGTAATGTGGATTATACAAATAGCAATTCATTAGTAATAACTTTTAATGCATCATTTTCAGGATGTGTTTTCTTAAATTAAAAAATAACATCTAAATGTAAATAAAATGGCAGTACAGTTTTTAACAGGATTAGACGTTCAAGGCAATATAGACTTGAATGTAAATCAACTGCAGAATGTAGTGATACAACCTCTAGGTGCAGATCCGACTGGAAGTGCAGGTAGAATATATTACAATTCTGGAACAAATAAATTAAAATTATATAATGGAACGCAATGGTTAGAATTAACTACCGGTGCAGATGATGATACAACATATGACTTAAGTGGTGTAGGATCTACAAATGGAACAGCAGGTGTACGTCTTACTGGTTCAGATGCAACAACAGATGATGTATTAATTGTAGGTTCAGGAACAACAAATGTAACTAGATCAGGAAACACCTTAACAGTTACATCTAATGATCAGTTTGATGGTACAGTAACTTCTGTATCAGGTGGAACAGGTATAACAATTACTGGAATTGCAGTAACTAATCCAACTGTTAATATTGATTATACAGGATCTGATAATGCAATTTTAGCTGCAACTACAGCAACGCCTGTTGGTGCAGATACAATATGGTTTTCAGATGCAACTGATAGTACAATTAAGAAGTCTATTATTTCAGATTTACCTGGATTTGGTGCAGATGGAACAGTAACATCAGTAGGATTTACTGAGGGTGCATTAATTGATTTATCAGGTACTAATCCAATTACTTCTTCTGGAACAATAACAATTGGTGTAGACTTAAATGAGTTAGCAACTTCAACAAGTAATGCAGACGGAGATTTCTTTGCTGTTGTTGATTCAGCGGGTGTACAAAGAAAGCTTACTAAAGCAAATATAAATCTTTCTGGATTTAATAATGATTTAGGTGGTGTTACATCTGTTGGTATTACTGAAACAGGTACTGCATTAACAATTACTAATAGTCCTATTACTTCATCAGGTAATATTAATATTGCAGGTGCTGGTAATAACGCACAAGTAATTTTAGGTAATTTAACTTTAGGTACATACACAACTGGCACAGTAACTAATATTGCTACAGGTGCTGGTCTTACAGGTGGTCCTATATCATCAACAGGAACTATAGCTGTAGATTATTCTGCAACAGGTATTATTGATGATGCTGGTGCAATGTCAGGCAATGCAGAGGAAGATGATCTAATTTTAATTGGTGATGATAGTGAAGGAGGAGCTGTTAAAAAGGCTTATTTAGTTGATATTCCATTGAATGCATTTGGCACACCAAATAATAATGTATCTTTTGGATCACAGAAATTAACAAGTGTAGCAACAGGTACTGCAGGCACAGATGGTGTTAACTTAGGACAAGTGCAATCACTTGTAGCTGGAGTTGGTGTATTCCAAGGAGGATATGATGCAACAAATGACCCCGGAACACCAAATATTAGTGGTAATGCCAATGTTGCTTTAACAACAGGAGATTTTTATGTTGTAACTGCTGATGGTGATATTACATTTAGTGATACAACAGTTACTGTAGAAGTGGGTGATTTAATATTTGCAAATTCAGATATTTCTGCAAACTCCAATCCAGCATCTACAAATTACACTATTGTTATTCAAGATCAAAATATTGCAGGAGTAGGTGCAACAGATGGGGCAACTGAAAAAGGTGTTGCTGGATTTAGCAGTGCTTCTTTTGCAGGAACAGCAAGTGGATTTATTACAATTAAAGCTGGTGGTATTAGTGATGCACAATTAGCAAGTACATTTAACAAAATTATTGGTACTGATTCAGATATTGATACAGACGGTATTACTGTTATTGATCAAATAAATATGACTGATGGTGTAATTCAATCATTTACTACAAGATCACTGCCAGATGCAACAACAACTACAAAAGGTGTAACTCAAATTGCTACTCAAGCTGAAGTAGATGCTGGAACAGATACATTTAAATATGTTACACCGGCAACATTAGCTGCTTCAGTTAATAGTCAAGGTTATAGTGAAACTTTTCCAAGTATAACATCTAATACTCATTCTGTTTCTCCTGCAACACACGGACTAGGTACTGGGCCATTTATTGTACAGATTTATGATGCAACAACGGGAGTTCAAGTTTATATGAATAATACAGCAAATCCATCTACAGGTGCTATTTCATTATCCTGGACAACATCTGTGGTTACAAATACTTATAGAGTAAATATTCTAAAAGTAAATTAATTTTTGTAAATTTACGGAGAGGTTTATTGTAGATAGATTTCTCCGTAAAATTTTATATTTAAAATATGGCAATTCAATTTAAATCTTCATTAGACGTTAACGGAAGTTTAACAATAGGCACTACTAGTAATGTATTGTTTAACTACATAACATCTCTTGTTATGATTACACAGTCTGGCGGAAGTATAGTATTAGGTGGTGGGCCAGGAAATGTTAACAATAATGTTTATATAGGCAATGGAAATTTATTTGTACCTAACGGCAACGTTGGAATCGGAACGACTAGTCCTTCAAGCACTCTGCACGTTGCTGCTACAGGAAATGCAGAAATTTTAACCCAACGTTCATCTGGCGCTGGGGTATTGATTCAATCTCAAGCATCAGTAGGTGTATTTGGCACAAACACAAATCATAGGGTAGACTTAAAGACTAACGGAAATGCACGTTTTACTATTGCAACAGGGGGCAACGTCGGGATCGGGACGACTAATCCTGGAGCTAAGTTGCACGTTTACTCAGGATTAAGTGGTGCAACTGCCAACACAAACGCAGATGACTTTATTATTGAGTCATCCACAAACGCAGGTATATCAATATTGGGAGATGGTAACGAAACTCAATACTTAATGTTTGGAGATGCGTCTAATAGCGCTATAGGAAGGTTAACGTATAACCACGTTGATGATAGTATGGGTCTTTTTACCAATGCTACTGAAAGAATGCGTATCAACTCCAGCGGCAACGTCGGGATCGGGACTACTAGTCCTAGTACTAAACTAGAAGTAATCAGTGCCACAAATGAAGAAGGAATAGCTATAAAAGACTCAAGCGGAAACCTTAAATATAAAATTAGACAGTTTGGAGGTAATAGTTATTCTACTTTTTGGGATTCAACTAATACGGAAAAAGTAAGAATTACTTCCGGAGGTAGCTCATTTTTCAACGGAGGCAACGTAGGAATAGGAACGACTAGCCC
>Ga0307379_10005597_pt1 | contig 17472 bp, 10 predicted proteins | sample UN2MG_FD_202237 | JGI IMG/M metagenome (GOLD analysis project Ga0307379, IMG submission 202237) | Soil microbial communities from Risofladan, Vaasa, Finland - UN-2 | ecosystem: Environmental > Terrestrial > Soil > Coastal area > Acid sulfate soil | place: Finland: Risofladan, Vaasa | collected... | reverse complement strand
GAGATCGAGGGGGCGGTGGAGGAGCTGCGAGAGTCAGTGAACCTGTTTCCCTACAATCCGCTCATCTGGGGTGCGCTGGTGCGGTGGGTGCTGGCGGGGCGGGCGGTGGCGGGGGCGAAGCCGTGAGAGAGCGTCTGCCGGAGTGGCTGAAACCGGAATCGCCGAAGCGGCCCGAGCTGGACCGATTGGGTCGGAAGCTGAAGGGGATGGGGCTCCATACGGTGTGCCAGAGCGCGCGCTGCCCCAATGTGGGTGAGTGCTTCGGGCGGGGGAACGCGACCTTCATGATTCTGGGGGAGGTGTGCACCCGGGACTGCCGGTTCTGCGCGGTGGATCACGGGCGGCCGTCGCCGGTGGATCCGGGGGAGCCGCGCCGGGTGGCGGAGGCGGCGGCGATGCTCGGGCTGGGGCACGTGGTCATCACATCGGTGACGCGAGACGATCTTGGGGACGGGGGGGCGGGGCACTTCGCGGCGACGATAGCGGCGGTTCGCGAACTTCTGCCGGGCGCGAGGGTCGAAGTACTGGTGCCGGATTTCGGGGGGAATCGGGCAGCGCTCGAGGTCGTCATGGCGGCGGGGCCGGAGGTGCTGAACCACAATGTGGAGACGGTGGCGCGCCTGTATCCGGAGGTGAGGCCGGAGGCGGATTACGCGCGGTCGCTGGCGGTGTTGGGAGGGGCGAGGGAGATGGCGCCGCAGTCGGTGACGAAGAGCGGGTTGATGGTGGGCCTGGGGGAGGCAGAGGAGGAGGTGGTGGCGCTGCTGGGGGATCTGCGGGCGGTGGGGGTGGAGGCGGTGACGATCGGGCAGTACTTGCAGCCGACGCGGGGGCATTTTCCCGTGGCGGAGTATGTGAGGCCGGAGGTTTTCGACGGGTACGCGGGGGTTGCCCGGAAGATGGGGTTCGCCGCGGTGCTGAGCGGGCCTCTGGTGCGCAGCTCCTATCATGCCGGGGAGATGGCCGCGGCGGCGCGGGACCGGGAGGGGGGCTGGGAGCCAGGAGATAGGTTTTCTTAGATGCGCAGATTCGCGCGACTGCTGCCGTTCATGGCCATCCTGCTGCTGGGCGCGGCAGCGGTCGTGGTGTTTCTGCGGACGGGGCCCCTGGCGGATCATCTGCGCAACCTGATAGCGAGCGAGTTCTCCCAGCAGCTTCGTCGTGATGTCTCCATTGGGAGCGCGTCGCTGACTCTCTCGGGGCAGGTGACGCTGCGCGATGTGGTGGTGCGGAACGAGGACGGTACTCCCCTGTTGAAGGCGCCGGAGGTGGAGGCGCGGGTGGGGCGTGCGGGGAGCCCGATTCCGCTCTTGTCGAGGCCGACGGAGGTGCGATCGGTTCGGCTTGTGGGTCCCGAGCTGAACTTGACGCGGGGTCGGGACGGGAAGCTGAACATCAGCGATCTGTTCGAGCCCCGCAAGGAGCCAAGCAGGTTCCGCGGGTCGGTGGATGTGGAGAACGGCCGCGTGACGTTCGTCGATGAGGTGGCCGGAGGACTCGTGACGACGATTGAGGGCGCCGACGTCGCTGTGCGGTACCCGAGTGCGAGCAAGACGACCTTCAGAATCGAGGCTCCCGAGAACCAGGGAGCATTCGAGTCACTGGATGTTCGGGGGGAGAGCCGGTCGGACACGGGGGAGACGCGCCTCACGGGGTCGGTGAAGGGCCTGGACCTGCCGTACGGGCTGGCGCGGATTCCCGGCGCGGGGGTGGTAGCTGTCAGCGGCGGGAAGGCGGAGGTGGAGGGGGAGGTTCGGTTCGGGGGCGGGGAGGGGAAGCAAGGAAGCTTGGTCTATGATGTCGAGGCTCGGGTGAGCGGGGCCGAGGTGGGGTTTGCGTGGCTGCGGCGGCCGGCGAAGGAGGTGGCGGGGACGATTCGACTGGTGAACGGTGATCTGCGGTTCGAGGGTGTGACGGGGACGATCGCGGAGGCGCCGGTGACGCTGGAGGGAGAGATCCGCGACCTGTCGAGGGCGACGCTGGCGCTCGATATTACGGCGGCGGGGATTCGGTATCCGCAGCTTCGGGCGCTATTCCCGGGGCTGGCTCTGCCGGCGGGGCTGCTGCTGCCGAGCCCGCTGCGGGTGGAGGCGAAGGTGGAGGGGCCGGTGTCGGAGGTGAGGGTCACGGGGAAGGCGATGGTGAAGGTGGTGAAGTTCCGGGCGATTCCCTGGCACGACCTCGTCGGGCGGTTCGAGTACTCCGATGGGCGGCTGAAGATCAGGGGTCTCCGGGCGCACGGAAGCCCGCGGCAGTTGGAGGCCGAGGTGGAGGTGGACCTGAGAGAACGGGTGCCGAGGGGGGAGGGCACGATCACGCTGATGAACGTGCCGCTGTCGGTGCTGGCGACGATGGCCGGGATCGAGGGGGAATTCGAGGGCACGGTGGAGGCGAGGGTCGAGGGGAGGGTGGATGGCGGGAGCGTGGTGGGGGGGACGGTGGAGGTGGTCGGCGCGAGGGTGCAGGGGGTCGATCTGGGACGGCTGGCAGGGGAGTTCGAGTACTCCGACGGGGCGGTCCGGCTGCGGCGAGTGGTGGTGAAGGGGCCGACGGCGGAGGGGGCGCTGGAGGCGACGTTTTCGGACAGCGGGGCGTACGCCGTGACGGCGCTTTTGGAGTCTCTCGACCTGTCGGCGATCGGGCCGGCGGTTCGGCTGGAGGGGCTGAAGGGGCGGTGCTGCGCGACGATAGAGGCGGCGGGTGAGGTGAGGGCGGGGAGCGCGTCGGGCCGGGTGGTGCTGGGACCCGGGGAGCTGCAGGGGCGTGCGTTCGAGCAGCTATCGGCGGGGTTCACGGTGTCTCCGACGAGGGCTGAGATCCGCGAGGTCGCGCTGGAGCTGGGCGGGGGCCGGTATCGCGGGGAGCTGGTGGTGGATGACTGGAGAGGGCCGGCGGAGGCGGCCCGGATCGAGGGGCGGTTGGAGGTGGCGGGCGCGGAGGTGGGGGAGTGGCTGCCGGCGCGGCTCGGGGAGCTTGTGCCGAGGGGGGTGGTGGAGGGGTCGGCCGAAATCGCGGGCACGGTGGCCGATCCGAGCGTGGTCGTGGATCTGGGGATCGAGTCTCTGACGGTGGCGGGCCAGCCTCTTCAGGCGGGGCGGGTGCGGGCGAGGTACGAGAAAAGGGAGCTCGCGATCGATGAGGCCTCTCTCGGGATGGCCGGCGGGCGGGTGACGATCGAGGGGGGATATGCGGAGGGGACGGGGTTCGCGGTGCAGATCGTGGGGGACGATGTCGAGCTTGGGGAGCTGACGGACGCCTGGCGAAGCCGGCTCGGCCTTGCTCTGACGGGCCGGCTGACGGTGCGGGCGCGGGTCACGGGTCCGGCGAGCCAGCCCCGGGTGGAGTTCGGGGCGACGTCGGGGCCGCTGAGCGTGAACGAGGTGGATTTGGACGAGTTGGTCGTTGCGGGGCGGTTCGGGGAGGGGGTGCTTCGAGTCGACACGGGGGTGCTGCGGCGGGGAGAGGGTGTCGTGTCCGTGTGGGGCGAGCTTGGCCTGAGGGAGCAGACGGTCGACGCGGTGCTCGAGGTAGAGCAGGTGCGTCTGGACACGGTGATGGGGGTGGGGGACCGAGCGGCGTGGCGGCTGTACCGGGCGGGGGTGAGGTCGCCGTTCTTCAAGAGCTACTCCAAGATACCGCGGCCGCTGCGGGGGATGGTGGGGGCGAAGGTGCATGTGGTGGGACGGCTGGCGGAGCCGGAGGTGTCGGTCTCCTTTGGGCTGGAGGAGGTGGGGTTCAACGGGAGGAGCGTCGAGCACATCGGGGGGGATGTAACGGCGCGCTTGAGGATGGATGGAATCCGGGGCGTCTCGCTCGAAAACGGGGAGATCAATCTGGAGGCGACGCACGATATCGCGCGGGCTTCTCTCACGGGGGAGGTGTCGGTCGATGGCGAGACCAGCCTGCAGCTCGATGTGGGGAACCTCGACCTGCGGCTGCTGGGGCCGTGGCTCGAGTATCCGTTCGAGCTGGGGGGAATGGCCACGGTGAACTTCGATATCACGGGGCCGATCAGGCGGCCGGTGGTGCGGGGCGACGTATTCGTGGACGAGCTGAAGGTTGGGGAGCTGTCGCTGGAGGCGGTGGCGGCGAGTCCGATACGGATCCAGCGAGGGGTGCTGAGCCTGGAGGAGATTCGGCTCAGGAATGGGCCGATGGAGGGAAGGGGAACGGCTTCCTTTCCGATCTACGGTCTGAGTGCGCTGCCGCGGGCGGAGCTTCATCTGCGCCAGGCGAGCTTTGCGCCGCTGCCGGGGATGGTGCCGGCGGAGTTCGACGCGGACATCTACTTGGCGGGCAACCGACTCCGGCTGGAGGACGGCGGAGGGGAGACGGGTCCAGAGGCAGGTCCCGGGATCAGGGGAACGATGGGGTCGGGCAAGTTCTCAGTGGGGGGAGAGGTGGTGTTGACGGAGTGGAGTCTGGAGGGGTGGCAGAGGAATCGGTTCGACATCAGGGCGGAGTTGAAGAAGGCGCAGGTGGCGATGCCGGGGTTCTTCGATATGAAGGTGGACGGGCTGCTGGCGCTGAGGAACGATCCGGAGACGGGGGAGGCAGTGCTGACGACGGTGGAGGTGGAGTCGGGCGAGCACCGGCCGCTGGAGGTGTCGGAGGCGACGTTGGGTCTGCCGAAGGGACAGCTTGCGGCGCCGACGGGGGGCGGGCTGTTTGCGCCGAAGGTGGAGGCGCGGGTGGTGGTGGGGGAGGAGGTGTGGTTCCGATATGGGGCGGCGAAGCGGCCGACTGAGATCAAGGTGGAGGCCGCGAGCGTGGGGGAGGGAGGGGAGCTGACGGGGTATCTGGATCTGGGTGGGAGGCTCAACGCGTCTGAGCTGGAGGTGAAGGGGGAGTTCGAGAGCACGAAGGGTCAGCTTGCGTTTCCGAACGGGGTGTTGGCGCTGAGGGAGGCGACGGCCTGGGTGGAGCGCGAGCCGGGGCGGCCGCCGACGATCACGATCAGCGCGGAGGCGGCGGGACGGGTGGGGGATTACTACGTTTCGATGAATCCGTCGGGGCAGATCTACCCGTATGTGGGCCCTACGGAGGTGGGGCGGCCGACGCTGGCGCTGAATGTGACGTCGATTCCATATCTGGAGGAGGCGTATGTGATGGCGCTGCTGGTGGGGCCGGTGGTGGCGCCGACGCGGGGGGCGAGGCCGGACATCGAGATGCTGCTGTCGGACCCGACGAGGACGCCGAGCAGCGGGGGGGAGATCACGGGGATCCTGCTGCCGACGTTCGGGGCGGCGACGGGAATGCAGGAGATGTCGCTGGACGTGGGGCTGTCGGGTCAGGTGCGGCTGCGGCTGGGGCAGCGGATTGCGCAGCGGATAGTCATCTCGTACGTGAGCGCGCTGACGGGGGCGTCGGAGTCGCGGACGCTGAGGTTCAACTACGAGATCACGCCGCGATGGTCGGTGGGGTATGGGGTGAACGAGCTGAACCAGGGTCGCTGGGAGGCGCAGGCGTTCGTGCCGTTTTGAGGCGGGATCGTCATCTCCTGAGAGGAACAGCGGCGGAGAGTCCGGCTCACCGGCGCCGTCACACAGGGTGCACTCACGTGAGGGTCTCGATCATCTTGACCACCTGCAACCGGCCCCGTTCCTTGCTTCTGTCGATGCTGTCACTCGCCCGGCAGGATCGACCGCCGGACGAGATCGTCATTGCCGACGACGGCTCCGGGCCGGAGACGGCGGAGGTCGTTCGTCGTGTGGGAGAGGAGTTGCCCATTCGCATCGAGCATGCCTGGCACGATGACCTGGGATGGCGCGTCGCGGCGACGCGGAACAACGGGGTTCGGGCGTCATCGGGCGAGTATCTGATCTTCGTCGACGGGGATGTGCTTGCCGACAGGGGGCTCGTCGCCGCTCATGTCGAGCAGGCCGGGAGAGGGAGGTTTCTGCTCGGCAACGCCCTGCGGCTCGACGAGGCGACCTCCGCCTGCATATCTGAGGATGATGTCCGATCGGGGAGGCTCGGCCTCCCTCTTCTGCAGGAAGCGAAGAGTCGTCTATCCAAGGTGCACCGGCGGAACCAGTGGCACCTCTTCCTGCGTCGTCTTCATCTCTGCAAGAGGCACAAGCCGAAGTTGGTGGGGTTGAATTTCTCTCTCTACCGATCGGATCTCGAGCGCGTCAACGGGTTCGACGAGGATTTCGTCGGATGGGGGCAGGAGGACGACGACTTGGGTATGCGGCTGATGCTGGCCGGAGTCCGCCCGAAGTCGATTGCGCCATGCGCCATCGCCTTTCACCTGTACCACGCGTCGAGCGCCAGCCCGGCATGGCACGACAGCGAGAACAGCCAGCGCCTGTTCCGCCTGGACAGGCCGACCTTCTGTGACAACGGCCTGGTCCGGTCCGGGGAATAGACTGCCGCTTCCCCGCCTCTCCTCAGAATGCTGATGCAGGCCGGCCGGGAGGCAGGGAGGAGGAAGTGGGTGGAGGCGGGCAAAGGCTAACCGAAGAACGGGGTGCGGGCACGTTGTCTGCGCCGGGGAAATATGGTAGACTCACCCCCGAACTTTGTGCCTGCTTGCGTGTCGAACCCAGCGGGTATATTGGCTGGGGAACTGGACGGAGCGGGCGAGTGCTCAGTGTGCGAAGCAGGTGTCCCTCAGTGGACGATCGTCCAGTCCAGGACGGCGAGCACGGCGGCCCTCCAGTCACCGAGGCCTTCGATGAGTTTTTCGATGCTTACGAGCAGAGGATCTTCAACCTGGTATACCGGCTCGTGGGCGACTACGAGGATGCCGCCGATCTAACCTCCGATACCTTCGTCCGCGCCCTGCGCGGGTACGAGAGGTTTCGGGGGGAGGCTCATCCGTATACGTGGCTGTATCGAATCGCAGTCAATCTATGCAAGAATTATTTTCGGCAACAGCAGCACCGCAGCCGCGTACACTCGTTTTCCTTGGATGCTCCGCTGGAGGGCGAGGAGGGATTCGGCGCGCGGGAGATCGAGGACGAGGGACAGGAGCCGCAGCGTCGAGCGGAGGCGCGGGAGCTGGGGGCTCAGGTGCAGCGGTGCCTGATGGAGCTGCGGGCGGATCTGCGGACGTTGGTCGTTCTCCGAGATGTTCAGGGGCTGTCTTACCGAGAGATGGCGGGCATTCTGGGGTGTCCGGAGAAGGTGGTGAAGTCGCGCTTGTTCCGCGCTCGGACGAAGCTGAGGGAGCTGCTGGAGCCCTATATGTCCGAGTAGCATCTGGCGGCCGACCGTGGGGGAATGGGGTGAGAGACTGGCATGCCCGGTTTTGGAGGAGATGATGGGTCGTCCTTTGCCTTTCGTGCTGATGTTGGTGCCAGCGCTGCTGTGCTCGGCCGTCCGGGCGAACGCGGCGGCCCCGGAGGAAGGTCCCTCGGTGAGGACCGAGGCGATTGCGGTGGAGTCGGCGCCTGTCGAGGAGCCGGGCGGGTTGGTCGGGGAGATCTCGGTGGAGCCGTCGGAGGAGGAACGGCCGGCGGAAGGGATCGTGTCGGAGGTGATGCTTGCGGCCGAGGAGGAGATAACAGGGCCGGCCGAGGTGGCAGAGGAAGGGGAGGCTTGGGAGGCGGTTGCCGAGCCGCTGGAGGTGCCGGCGCCGATCGTGAGCGTGGAGGTGGTTGGGTACGAGCAGATCGCGAAAGACGAGATTCTGAAGGCGATCAAGAGCGATGTGGGGGGCCAGTTTTCGGAGGGCCGGGTGGCGCTGGACCGGAAGGCGGTGCTGAATCTGGGGTGGTTCTGGCGGGTGTCGGTCGATCGGGAGAGCGTCGAGAACGGGATTCGGCTGGTGTTTCACGTGGTGGAAAACCCGGTTATCCGGGAGATCGGGTTCCAGGGGAACAAGGAGCTGACGGAAGAGGAACTGCTGGCGGTGATGGAGACAAAGCGGGGGCAGGTGTACAACGCGCCGCTGCTGGTTCGAGATGCGGACGCGATGCAGGATCTGTACGGGTCGAAGGGCTACATTCTGGCGATGGTGTTGGAGCCGAGCATGAGCAAGGAGGGCGTGCTCACGCTCGTGATTGCGGAGGGGGAGATCGAGGAGATCAAGATCACGGGGAACACGCATACGAAGACGTATGCGATCCGACGATACCTTCGAGCGAAGGCGGGGGAGGCCTACAACGATCGGAAGGTGGCTCGCGATGTGGCGAAGCTGACCTCCCTGGGATGGTTCGAGACGGTGAGGCGGGACGCGGAGGTGGGGACCGAGCCGGGGAAGGTGATCGTGGTCATCACCGTCGTGGAGAAGCGGCGGACCGGAATGGTGTCCGTGGGGGGCGGGTATAGCTCGGTACAGGGACTCGTCGGGTTCGTCGATCTGACGAAGTCGAATCTGGGGGGGAATGGTCAGGCGGCGAGCATCAGGGGGGAGTTCGGGGGGCAGACGAGCTACGAGTTCGGCTATCAGCATCCCTGGGTGATGACTCCCGAGACGAGGCTGAGCCTGGGTATCTACGACCGCCTGATTCTGCGAGAGGCGTTCGTCACGGACGAAGCGGGTGATCCGAGAAGCATTCTGTACGACGAGCGACGCAACGGTCTGAACATGACCCTGGGCCGGCCGCTCTCCGACGCGACGACGGTGTTCGTGGGCGTGCGGGCGGACGATGTTTCGATATCGGGCCTGACAGTAGAGGAGGAGGGGTATCTGGAAGGCCCGGCCTTTGAGCCGAGGAAGGTGCGGAGCATTACGCTGGCGGCGGCGAACGATACGCGAAGCAACCTGTACAACCCGCGAGGGGGGGCATACCAGCGCCTATCGGCGGAGTTTGCGGGTCTGATCTTCGGGGGGACGGAGTTCAACAAGTATGTGCTGGACACGCGGCGTTTCTTCAGGATGGGGGCGAAGAACACGCTGGCGATGCGGCTGCTGGTGGGGACGGTGAGTGGGGACCCGCCGTATCTGGAGCAGTTCTTGATCGGCGGCAGCGAGACGCTGCGGGGGTATCGAACGGACCGGTTTGTGGGGACGAGGATGGGGATCGTGAACACGGAGTATCGAATACCGATCGGGGAGAATCTGCTGGGGGTGCTGTTCGTGGATGTCGGGGATGCCTGGGGCGGGGTGATGGCGAGCGATCCGGCGTTCGAGGACGTCGTCCACGACTCGTTCACTTCGCACCTTGGGTATGGTGTGGGGGTGCGGGTGAAGACGCCGATCGGGCCGCTGCGGCTGGATCTGGGATTCAGCGAGGAGGGGACCGAGACGCATTTCGGCGTGAGGAACACGTTCTAGGACCGGTCGCTCAGTGAGGAGAGGAGCAGAGGTAATGAAGAGGGTTTTCTTGTGTGTGGCGCTGGGGGCGGCGCTCCTGGGAGGTGTTGGGTCGAGGGCTGCTTGGTGCGGGGCGGAGGCGCCGAAGTGGGGGGTGATCGATATGGAGCGGGTGGCGGCGGAGTATCAGGAGATGCAGAGGCTGAATCAGGAGTTCCAGGAGTTCCAGCGGGAGCAAGAGCTTCAGCTTGAGGAGAAGCACACGACGCGCTTGCTGACGGATGGGGAGCGCCAGGAGTTCCTGGACCTGGCGGCGATGGGGGCGCCGACGGAGGCGAGGCAGCAGCGCCTGACGGAGCTGGCGGAACTCTCGAACGAGCGGGAGAAGCGCATGGTGGAGCTTCGCAAGAAAGAGGAGTGCACCGAGGAGGAGGCGGCGGAGCGAGACGAGCTGGGCGCGCGCTACGAGGCGCGGATGGCGGAGCTTGCGGCGCTGCAGGCGGAGCTGAGGGCGGGGCGTACGGCGAAGTACGAGGAGCTGTCGAAGCTGGTGGCGGACAGCGTGGACAACGCGATCAAGGCGGCGGCGGAGGAGCAGAAGCTGGGGCTGGTTCTGCGTAAGGATTCGGTGCTGTATGGGGGTGTGGAGATCACCGATGCGGTGATCGAGAAGCTGAACGCGAAGGGCGAGAGCTAGTCCAGAGCGAGCCGGGGCCGGAGGGGCGGCGAGTTCTGTAATCCGGCGCTCTGCGGGGCGCGGCCGGAGTGCGATGACGCTACGGGAATTGGCGGAGGCGCTGAGCGCGGAGCTGGTTGGTGCCGCCGGAGATGAAGAGGTCACAGGTGTCTCCGGGCTCGACGGCGCGGCTCCCGGCGTGGTGGTATTCGTGGAGGAGGAGCGGCGCTTGGCGCTGGCGGAGGGGGGGCCGGCGCTGGCCGCGATCGCGCCCGCGGAGGCGCGGGTGTCGCAGAAGCCGCTGCTGCGAGCGGCGAACCCTCGTCTGGCGTTCGCGCAGGCGCTTGCCGTCTTCTATCCGGCGCCGCGGCTGGAGCCCGGCCTCGATCCCACCGCGCGAATCGGCGCCGGGGTCGTGCTTGGGGAGGAGGTGGCGGTGGGGGCGTATGCGGTCATCGGCGAGGGGACGAGGGTCGGCCGGGGGACGCAGATACACTCGCTGGTGTCGATCGGGCGGGAGGTGTCGATCGGGGAGGAGTGCGTGATCTTCCCCAATGTCACGATTTACGACGGGGTGCAGATAGGGGCGCGGGTGGTGCTGCATGCGGGGAGCGTGATCGGCAGCGCCGGCTTCGGCTACGTGTGGGACGGAGAGCGTCACGTGTGGCTGCCCCATGTGGGAACGGTCGTGATCGAAGACGAGGTCGAGGTCGGTGCGAACGCGGCTATCGACCGGGGGACGACGGGTGTGACCCGGATCGGCAAGGGGACGAAGATCGACAATCTGGTGCAGGTGGCGCATAACGTTCAAGTTGGGGAGCACTGCCTGCTGGCGGGGCAGGTGGGGATTTCGGGGAGCGTGACGTTGGCGGACGGGGTGGTGCTGGCGGGCCAGGCGGGGGTGAGCGATCACGTGAAGATGGGGGAGCGGGCGATTGGGGCAGCGGGAGCGGATATCATCAGGGAGGTGCCGGCGGGGGAGGTCGTGTTGGGGAGGCCGGCGCGGCCGATCAAGCAGCAGATGCGGATCGACGCGGCGGCGGGGCGGCTGCCGGAGCTGGTGCAGAAGGTGCGGGGGCTGGAGAAGCGGGTGAAGGAGCTGGAGAAGCGGGTGGGGGAGGGGGACGGCTAGCGCTCAGTCGATCGGCGGCACGGTTTCGGGACTGAAGTCCCGAAACACCGGAGACCGAAGACCGGAGAACATCTTTAGCCGGATTCAGCCTCCTGCGCGTACTGGAGGTTGCCGTACCAGGCCGCCTTGGCGATCGCCCAGATCCCCTGTGTCTCTCCCCGGATTTCGAAGAGGAATTGCTGCTCTGCGTTGGCCTCGATGCGGAAGGGGTGGAGGCGCGGCCTCACCGCGCTCAGGGCGCACCCCTCCGCGACGTCTCCCCAGGACTCCAGCGGGGTGATGAGGGTGAGGTGGCCCTCGACGTAGTCGGCATTGGGGTTCCTGACGCGAACGAGGAAGCCGGATCGATCGCGTTGGAGGGAAACCTCGAGGGGCTCGATGTCGCCGATGGGGATGACGTCCTGGAGCTGCTGGCCGAACTGCTCGGTGATGGCGCGGATGAAGCAGGGACGGGTGTCCTCGGGGACGGTGACCATGACCTCGTAGAGGGCGGGCGAATTGGGTGGGATTCGATAGGGGAGCTGGCGGGGGATCATGGTCCACGCTTCGGGTGCGACCATGGTGACGGAGCCGGAGATCTCCCGGTCCAGTGAGTCGTTGCTCAGGCCCAGCGAGAAGCGGGTGTTCTTCCCGATGGCCACCTGCCCCCGCATCCAGAGCGAGACAGGCAGATTGCCCACAGGGGCGGCTCCCAGGTTGTGGTCCCAGTACCGGGAGTGGATTGGGGTGTAGGGCTCGGCGGAGGGGCCGAGGTCCTTGGGCGGTCCGGCTTCGGCAAGGGGCGGGAGCTTGACGGCGAGGGATATGATGCTGCAGGCGGGGAGGTCGAGCTGCACCTGTGCGGGCCGCCGCCAGCCGGGCCGGCTGATCTCGAGGTCGTGCTCCTTGTTCTCCAGGAGGTCGGTGGTCCAGGCGGCCTCGGGGGCGGCCGCGAACTGAAGGCTGGCGGAGACGGGCGTGCCGGCGGATTCGTAGGCGCGGAGGAGGAGGCCGTTCTCGGGCTTGGAGGTGTCGGCGAGGTGATGGCTGGCGAGAGGATTGCCGAGGGGCTTGAGGGCGGCGATGACGAGGTTGGGCGTTTCGGTCGATAGCAGGCCGAAGCTGGTGGGGAGCACGCCCGACCGGACCGGGGCCGGAGCGGCGCGGAGGGGGGTGTTGACCTCGTGGCCGACCTTGACGACGGCGCCGGCCCGCCAATCGCCTTCGTGGGGATAGAGCGAGTGCTCGAAGACGTGGGTCTTGTGCTCGGGGATGAAGAAGCGATCGAGCATTCCCTCTCCCCAGGGATAGGTGCTCCAGGAGGAGGTATGGAAGAGCGGCGCGACGAGGGTGCCGTCGTTTTCGAGGCTGGCGGCGAGGGAGCCGCGGTTGATGAGGGCGAGGCCGCAGTCATCGGCGGGGGTCCCAAGCTCGGAGAAGTCTCTGGACTCGGGGAGGGTGAGGTCGTCGGCCTGGATCGCCCCGGCGAGCAGCTCGGCGAGCTGCGCGAGGTCGCCCTCGCTGCTGGCTTCGGCGATGAGGACGGGGACGTCGGGCCACTGGCGGCTGGGATCGGGCCGGCGGAGGAGCACGCCGGACCAGCGGTCGCTGCCGTTGGTCTCCGGGAGGCGGGAGGCGGCCTGGGGGAACTGCTTGAGAAGCTCGGCGGAATAGGCGTTTCGGCGGCCGAGCGAGATGCGAAAGGCGCAGGCCGCGGGGTCATCTTCCGGGTCATGGGTATCGAGGCGATGGGTGCAGGTGACGCCGCGGGCGAGCAAGGCCTGGAGGAGCAGGCGGGCGGCGGATCGATCCTTCAGGTCGGTGGAGGTGACGATGACGCAGGGGCTGAGGGGTATCGCTCCGATCCGCCGGTTCCCAGAGGTGATGTGGAGGGAGGGCGAGGGTCCGACGTCGACCCAGTTCTGGGCGGCGCCGAGGCCGCAGCGGGAGAGGTTGTGCTCTTCCAGTGTGCGGAAGTCGAGCCGGCCTTGGCTCGGCCTGCGGACGACGGTGGCGAAGCGGTCCTCGAAGGTCGGTCGGGCGGCGCGGACATCCAGCGGGAAGGTGAGCGCAAGCAGCTCGTGCTGGCCGCGGTAGTCTCGTAGGGTGGTGCGAAGGTCGATGCGGGCGAGGCCGCGGTAGAGCGTGACCTCCTGGACGAGATCGCACCTGTCGGGCAGCGCGGAGGTGATGCGGAGCCGGCTGAGCACGGGGCCCTTCATGATCTGGAGGCGGGGGGATGAGTCGCCAGAGCGGAGGGCGCGGCCGGTGGTGAAGATCTCCCAAGGGGCTTCTTGGCGGTGGGGATCCTCGGAGAGGGCGATGAGTTCGTTGGCGGGGCCGATGGTGGGGTTGACGAATTCCTTGTCGAGGGTCTTGGAGTAGATGCTGGTGAGGGCGCCGCCGCGGGCGGGGTCGGCGGTGACGGAGAGGAGGTCGTTCTCGATGAGGCCGTCGGCGGAATCGCCGAAGGTGGGATCCTCGGGCAGGGAGGGTGCGGGGGCGAGGTAGTAGGTCCGGTAGCCGAGGGAGGGGATGTCGGCGGCGATGAAGGCGATCTCGGCCCAGCGCTCCTTGTCGGAGCGCGCGGTGAGCTGGCAGGGGACTTCGCGGCCGTTGTCGGCGGTGAGCTTGAAGCCGGAGGCGAGCGGGCCGTCGAGGGTGAGGCGGGCGCGGCAGACATCGGTGCGGGGCCAGCCGAGGGCATTGAAGACGATGAGTGCGGCGCCGTCGCGGGGGGCGCGCCTGCCGGCGGCGGTGTCGACGCGTCCGCCGATGTAGGAAAGGGCTCTGCTCTCGACCTCGACGGCGAGATCGAGGGCCTCGCGATAGCCTGCCAGGAGGTCGAGGTAGGGGATATCGGAGCTGACGCCGGTGAGGGCGTCGTGGTGCTGGCCGAAGAGGATCTGGCGCCAGGCCTTGTCGAGGGCGGCGTCAGGATATATTGCGCCGAGGAGGCCCGCCAGCGTGGCCCATTTCTCCGCGCCCAGGAGGCGGTTCTCGGCGAGCCGGTTGGCGATCTTGAGGTCGGCGCGGGTGAGGGTGGTTCCGAGGTGATACCAGGAGAGGTCGCGGCCGCTGACGGGGAGGGATATTCGCCGCGTCTGGATCTCGCGTTGGACGGCTGCGAGGTACTTGTCGGGGGTGCTCAGGACGACGACGGGGTCTCGCCCCGCCAGCTCGGAGGATTTGGCGGCGAGCCAGGGCCGGGGTTCGCCCATGTCGTGGCCCAGGAGCCTGAGGTCGTGGTCGAGGCCGAGGGCGGCCTGGTGCTCGAGGCCGTCGGCGACGGTGTCGAGGAGCTGCTCGAAGGTCTCGGGGTAGTACCAGTAGGGCTCGCGCTTCTGGAGGAGGGTGGTGCCATCGGGGGAGATGGCGAGGCACAGCGGGGGTGCGCCGATGATGTTCTTCGACCAGATGATTGCCTGGAAGCCGGCTTTGTGGGCGATCTGTGGGAGCTGGAGGCAGTGCCCGAAGACGTCGAGGGGGAGGTAGACGGTGGGCTTTGCGGCGATGACGCCTTCGTGGTAGAGCCGACCGTAGATGAGGTTGCGGATGAGGGGTTCGCCCTGGATGAGCATTTCGTTGGGCTGGTTGTAGGCGCCGCCGGCGGCGATGCGGCCGGCGGCGACGAGCTCGTTGAAGAACGGCCGGTGGTCGCTGAAGGTGGCGAGGAAGGGGCGGAGGTAGTCCAGCTCGGAGAGCATGACGTGGTATTTATCGTCCTGTCGGCAGGCGTCGAGGTATCCCTGGACGAGGTCGAAGGCGCGGTTTGTATAGGTTCGCTGGTCTTCGATCCAGACGGGATCGTAGTGGAAGTGTGGAACGAGATGGATCTTCGCGGGTTCTCTTGCCATGTCGGTCTCCAGTGCCGGCGAGCCTAGAGGAAGCGGAGGCGATCCCGATAGCGGGATAGGACTTGCTGGTTCTGCTCGCTGCCGCCGGGTAGGTTGGCGCTGATGTAGACGGGGGGCGTCTCGCCTTTCTCGAGGAGCCGCGCCATCGCCTGGACGATGAGAGCCTGGGCGATGGCGGAGCCGAGGACAGTGGAGGTGGGGCCGACCTTCTGCTGGAGGCCGGGCAGGGAGAGGGAGGCGTCGCCGGGGTCGACGTGGTTGTCGATGACGAGGTCGGCGACCTCGTGGAGTCGTTTGCCGCTGGAGTGGCGGGAGGGGAGGGAGCTTGCGTAGGCGCGGGAGGTGACCGCGATCACGGTGAGGCCGATCTCCTTGGCGGTGAGGGCGATGTCGATGGGGGCGCCGTTGCGCCCGCTGGTGGAGAAGACGATGACGGCGTCGCCGGGGCGCGCGCCGGACTGCGGGAGGAGGTCGGGGGCCCAGCCTTCTTTCTGCTCCCACTCGGTGGTTTCGGTGACGGGGCGGTGGTTGAGGAGGATGCGGTCGTCGAAGATCGGGTGGATGAGCATGAGGCCGCCGGCTCGGTAGAACAGATCCATGGTGAGGGCGGCGCTGTGGCCGCAGCCGAAGACGTAGACGAGGCCGCCGGCGGAGAGCGTGTCGGCGAGCGCCTCCGCCGCCGCCGCGATGGCGGGTCCCTCCTCGGACTGCACCACCTCGAGTTTCTGCTTCAGCACGTCGAAGAAGCGCTCTGCCCACACATCGCACCCCCTACAGGCCGCTCTCGCGGTAGGCCGCCTCCGCCTGGGCGTTGAATTGCTCGCCGTCCGGCAAGTTGACCGAACGATAGACGTGGGGATGCAGGCCGCGGGCCTGCATGTGCGCAACCGCCTCCGCCACGAGGGCCCAGATGATGTAGCAGAACGCGACACCCGAGGTGGGCGCAACTCCCGTATCAAATCCTTCCATGTTCAGGACTGCATCGCCAACGACACCGCAGTTATCGATGACGAGATCGGCCGCCTCGCAGAGGCGCTTGCCGGAGGAGTGCTGGCTCTGGACGGCGCGGCTGTAGGTGACATTGGTGATGGCGACGACCTTGGCGCCGAGGCCCCGGGCGGCGAGGGCGACTTCGACGGGGAGGGCGGCTTTGCCGGAGACGCTGTTGACGATGAGCACATCGCCGGGGGCGAGGCCGCTGCGCTGGACTCCGATCCGGGCGAGCTGCTCGTCGGAGGGGCCGCGCGTCTGCTGGTGTCGCTCGGAGGCCTGGGCGGTGCGTTTCGGGCCGGCCTGGGTCTCGATGGTGAAGTCGAAGTGGAGGCGGCGGAGCAGGCAGAGGCCGCCGGCGCGGTGGATGGGCTCGTGGGAGCAGTGGCCGGTGTCGAAGAAGTGGAGGGCGCCGCCGGCGGCTCCGGCTTCGGCGATGAGCTGGGCCGCTTGGCGAATGGGTTCGAGTTGGGTGGTGCGGATGTTGGCGAGGATTTCGTTGCAGCGTTCGAACCAGCGTTCTGCCGACATGATGACCTCCTGAGGAAGGGCCTGGGTGGGGGCCGCAGGCGGTATGTTTCCGCCCCGCGGGCGGGGAGTCCTCCAGGGGATGATTGCGGGGGAGGTACGGGGCAGGGATTGGCGTCGGGGCGGCGTAATGAGCGGCGGTATGCCACGGCGGGAGGACTACCAGGGGGCGGCGCGCGGGATCGCGGCGTACCTGGCGGAGCGACAGCGTCCGGAGGGCGGATTTCCGGGACCGGACAACTATGGGGTCGCTTGCGCGCTGTGGCTGTGGTCGTATTTCGGGGTGGAGTTCGCTCGGCAGATCGACCGCGCCTGGCAGCGTCTGAAGGACGATCCCCCGCAGAGCCATGGCGAGTTCAACATCTACGCGCTGCTCCACTGCCGGGAGCGTCTGGGGGAAGGGCCGGTGGAGGCGCTGCTGCGGAGGATCCGACCGGGGGCCCGGCACTCGGCGAACTGGATGCTGCTGCGGGCGGCGTGCGACATTGGGCAGCGAGGGCTTCCGGCCTCGCTCTTGGGTGCGATCGAGGGGAGGGCGGCGCTGCTCCGGTACGCTCGCCGGGGGTTCATCTGGGACCGACCGCAGGTGAGATCGCTCGGGTACCACGCGTTCTGCGGGGCGCTGCTGGCCGATCTGTGGGAACGGCAGAGAGTGAGATGGGCGGGGAAGGCGGCGGTGAGGGCGGCGCGGTTTGTGGCGCCGTTGGTGCTGCCGAATGGGGATGCGCTGTACGTGGGCCGAGGCCAGGAGCAGATCTTCGGGTATGGGGCGCTGCTGTATCTGGTGGAGGCGGCCGCGGGGATGACGGGGGAGTCGGAGTTCGTCGAGCTGGGGGAGCGGGTGTTCGGCCGGCTGATGAGCTTTCAGCGGAAAGACGGATCGTTTCCGCTGGTGCTCAGGGAGGGGGAGGAGGCGGAGCCGTGGATGCCGGATGCGGCACGGCCGGGGTGGTATAGGTACAGCACGTACGGGGATTACCTGCCGTTCCTGGGGTGCATGCTGCTGAAGGCGGCGGAGGTGGTGGCGCGGCCACTGCGGGTGGCGCCGCCACTGCGGGTGGCGCCGCCGCTACGGGAGGCGCCGCCGCTACGGGAGGCGCCGCCG
>Ga0307379_10005596_pt1 | contig 17475 bp, 11 predicted proteins | sample UN2MG_FD_202237 | JGI IMG/M metagenome (GOLD analysis project Ga0307379, IMG submission 202237) | Soil microbial communities from Risofladan, Vaasa, Finland - UN-2 | ecosystem: Environmental > Terrestrial > Soil > Coastal area > Acid sulfate soil | place: Finland: Risofladan, Vaasa | collected... | reverse complement strand
GAGCACGCGCCTTAAAATTTAGCCTGGCAAAGTGGTCAGCAATCCGGCATCCACACTGCCCCAGTCCAATAACTGTTAACTTCATTTTTCCCTCCTTCTCTCTGTACCTGTATTTTCCTCTTTTCCTTCTATACTACTCCCTTTTATTTGTTATTGCGAGCCTCTCGCCTCTTGTCATTCTGAGCCCCGACCTGTCGGGGCGAAGAATCTAACCTCGCTCATGGTAAACTCCGCGCGGCAGGCTCCTGGCAACGGCCGTCCTCTAGTAGTAATATATTCTTTTCCTTATTAAGAAGAAGTAAACCGCGGCGGCAATGCCTCCCGCTACTGCGACCATGATAACAATGAACGCCCATAGAGGCATGACTCCAGCCCGGAAGGAGCCGGCCGCGGTCCAGCTGCTTTCGTTCTCCGCGCCATCTACGGCTTGCACAATCCAGTAATAGGTGCCATATCTCAAGGCTTCTGTCTTCTCCAGCGTGTAGTTCGTTCCGGCTATGTTCGAAATAGAAACTATTGGGTCAGCAAATCCTTCAATGGCGGTGAAATTGGCACTGGTTGATATTTGCAGGCTATAGTACACTCCACTGTCATCGGACACCTCCGACCATTCGAATGTCGATCTCACCTTGCCTACGAATCCCACCCTGTCTCCGTCGGCTGGTGAAATGAGTCCCGGCTTGTCCGGTGAGGCTGATTCCATGATAAAGATAGCGGTAGCCTCGGTCTCCCCACCAACCTCGGCTGTCACCTGGCGCGCGCCATGTCTGCTCTCAGGCACGGGAAAGATTACCTCAAAGCTGCCTTCGCTGTTGGGCATGGCTGTCTCTACCTCGCTACCGTCATACTTTATGACCACATTCTTGTCGGGGTCAAATCCACCGCCGGTGACGGTCAGGTTCATACCCACATGTCCTTCGTAGGGGGACAGTACCAAGCCAGGCCCTATCTCAAAACTGAGCGCGCTGATGTCTTCTTTTTTGGTCCATTCTCCTTCGGCGGTGACGCTATACTCGCCCGTGGGCATCGCAGGAACCTGGAAATATTCCTCCCAGTAGCCGTTGTCGCTGGCCCTGATGATTTCCGTGTCTGTTTCCACTGCCTCTCCATCAAATAATATCCTGATGTCCCTCTCGTCAGCAGAAAATCCGCTGCCCGTCATCATTATGTTGTCGCCCACGCTGCCCGATGACTCTTCCAGGCTTATTTCCGGCATCACTTCAAAGGTGGCATCCTCTACATCTCTCAACTCGCTGTCATCACCTTGAGCGTCTATGTAATGGTCTCCCCTGGCAGAAGAAGGAATCTGGAAACTCACCTCCCACCAGCCATCCTCGTCCGCTTCAATATCCTCTGCTACCGTTTCATAGTCGTCGCCATTGAGGTAATACATCAACTCGATGTCTTCCTCGCCTTCGGCAAACCCATGGCCTTCCACGGTAATAATAGTGCCCACAGTCCCTTCTTCGGGGTCTATTGTCAGGCCTGGCTCTACGGTAAAATAGCGATAAGCGTCTATGTCATACTCATCCTTGGCGAGCACCTCGTGGTCTCCGGTGTAGCTTTCGGGAACTTCGAAGTCAACGTGGAAATCTCCATCATCGTCGGCTTCAGCTTCGGCGACCCAGGACCTCGCGCCGTTCTGATAGTAGTAAATATCAACCCACTCATCGGGCGTAAAATTATAACCATAGACGGTAATCTCCTCCCCGGGAACTCCGTCGTCGGGGGAGAGCGTGATATCTGCACCCTGGGCTTGTGCCGGCGCAGCCGGCAGGGTAACAGCTACAAGGCAGATTACGAAAATAACCAACAGTCGAGATAGCCAGCGCATTTGATCAACCTCCTTTTTGCTATTATAAACGAAAATGCTGCTAAAAAGTAAGTACCTTGACCATTTTACTACCCTCACGTCATTGCGAGCCCCGATTTATCAGGGCGTGGCAATCTCCAAGCCCCACCGAGATTGCTTCGGTTGGCTAAAGTCAGCCTCGCAATGACAAATGATGAAATCCAAATGACAAAGAGGAGTAGTTTTGACATTTAAGCATTTGAATTTCAGTTGTCATTTGGATTTTGGAATTTGGATTTGTTCAGTGGCGGGTCTCGTCCCCGCCCAGTTCACCATTACCCGTCTAGGGAGATAAAAGGCTCTTTTTTTACCAGCGGTCGTAATATATGCCCCGCCTTATTACCAGGGCACGAATCAGAAGGAGCAGCAGCACTGCTGCGGCGGCTATGGCGGCAATAAGTCCCCACCGGGGCAGGAGTCCAACCCGGAAAGAATAGGCTGCGGTCCAGCCGCTCTCGTTCTCCGCGCCATCCACAGCCTGCACAGTCCAGTAGTAGGTGCCAAGGGGCAGGGCTTCTGTTTCCTCTAGAGTGTAGCTTGTTTCGGTTAAACCTGTAACGGAAACTATTACCGAGGATGGGGCGAAATCATCGCTGGTCGCCGTCTGCAGGCTATAGCGAACTCCACTGTCGTCGGATACCTCAGACCATTCAAAGGTCGGCGCCACCTCGCCAATGAATCCCAGCCGGCTCCTGCTGGATGGTAAAATCGGTGTCGGTACCGGCGGGGAGTCTGATTCCATGGTGAAGATAGCGTTGGCCGCGTTGCCGGCACCGTATCCCGCTGTTACATTGTGGTCGCCGTACTTGCTCTCAGGCACGGCAAAACCCACCTCGAAGCTGCCCTGGTCGTTGATTTCGGCTGTCGCTACCTGGTTGCCATCGTACGTGATGACCACCTCTTCGCTGGCGGCAAATCCAACGCCGGTGACGGTCACGTCTGTACCCACATGTCCTTCGGCAGGGGACACCACTATGTTCACCCCTATCTCGAAGCTGAGGTCGCCTATGTCCTCCTTCCTGGTCTGCTCGCCCTCGGCGGTGATGCTGTAAATGCCGGCGGACATCTCAGGGACTTCAAAGCTTGCTTCCCACTCACCTTCGGAGTTGGCTTCGATGTCTGTCACCACAGCTTCTCCAGCAAGCAATATCTCGATGCCCTCCTCGTACGCTGTAAATCTGCTGCCTGTCATTGTTATGGTGTCACCTACACTGCCCGATGATTTGTCTATGCTTATCTCCGCCGTTACTCTGAAGATGGCATCCTGGACCTCGTAAAGCCGGCTCACAGCACCCTCGGCGTCTATCTTGTGTTCTCCCCTGCTGGACTGAGGAATTGTGAAACTCGTCTGCCAGCTACCTTTGGCATCCGCTCTGATATTACTTTCGACAGTTTCATAGCCACTATTAAGATAATACATGAGCTCTATGCCTTCTTCTTTCTCGGCAAACCCCTTGCCTTTGACGGTAACCGTAGTGCCCACAGTACCTTTTTCAGGATTTATTGTCAGCCCCGGCTTCACGGTGAAGTACGTATCTACACTCGCATATTTTCCTGCGGCAAGCACCTGGTAGTGTCCCTTGCCGCCTTCGGGAACAGTGAGGAAGATTGTGAAATCTCCACTGCTACTGGTTCTCTCTGTAGCTATCGGGTTTCCGTCATAATAGATGTCCACAAGAACGCCCCCGGCGAAATCATAGCCATGAACGGTGACGTTTGTTTCGGGGACTCCTGAGCTTGGGGAGAGTTCGATGAAAGGTCCCACACACTGGGCTTGTACAGGCACAGCCGGCAGGACAATGGCTATCAGGCAGACGACGGGAACGATGGCCAGAACTCGAGATAGTAATCGCATTTGCCTATTATCCCCCTATTATAACCAAAAATGCCACTAAAAAAAAGTGAATGCTTTGGCATTTTTATAGCAAATTTGCAGGAAAACCGCCAATTGTTTGTCATTGCGAGCACCTGAAAGGTGCGCGGCAATCTCTGGCAATCAGAGGGAAAAGGGGAGGGGCGGCTTTCGCCGCCCCTCCTGGAAATCACCTTCGCCTCTCCCTTAAGAAAGGGTTAGGTGGGGTGTGCTTATACCCGACGAGTCCTGAAGATGAGGACTATAACCACGATCACCAGGACAGCGCCGATGGCGATGACCACCCAGACCCAAAACGGAGTTTCCACTGCCGGTGGAGGCGTTGGTCCCACTGGCTCGGTCATCGTGCGGAAGGTGCCTACGGCGCTCATGCTTATGGCGGCGCCCTCATTGTAGGCGGTCACCATCCAGTAGTAGGTGGTGTCGTAGGACAGGGTCTTGGTGCACTCGTAAGCTGTGCTGGTCAGCCCGGTCTTGGATTCGACAGGGCTGGACAGGTCAGAATTATCATCAAGCACCCAGTCAAAGGCATCAGCTTCCGCCAGCAAATCCCAGCTGAAGCCCACACCCTCTATATCCACATCGGCGGCTCCGGGCTCAGGGGAGACCAGGGCGATTTGGCCGGCAGCCGTGCTGGGGGCAATCGTGATCTCTATCGGATCAGACCACCAGCTGTGGATTATTTCACCGGTGGCGGCGTCGGCAGCCCTGACCCTGACATAATAGGTAGTCTCGCAGGAGAGTCCTCCCGCTTCTCCTCCCATGATGGAATAGCTGGGGACATCTCCGATCACGTGGTATGCCAACCCTTCCTCTCCGTTCACAGGTACCGGCATGGTGAATTCCTCGTCCAGTGCAAACGCGATGTCAAAGGAACAGGCATCGCACAGAGTATCCCACAGGATGGTAAACGGTACGCTGTAGCATGAGCAGGGGTCGGCAGGGATGACCGCTTCGTCAGCAGGGCTTGAAATGTCGGGAGCCTTCTTGGCGTAGCAGTCCTCATATATCCAGACACTGCCGGCTTCGTATTCTACCATATCATAGTCATACCAGTAGTCAATGGCAAAGAGGTGGGTGTTGCTGTCTGGGGTCAGGCAGCCGCAAATCTTCAGCGCATCTGGCGTCGCTTCGAAGCCCTCCGGATATGGATCGTCGTCGGGCCAGACCCCGGGAGTGAGTCCAACGTGCAGGAAGTCCCAGGTAAGGCACGTTGTGCATACTGTAACCGTGCGCTCGAGAGAGCGAGCCGCGCCGGTGAAGTCAGTTCCGTTCCAGGAGCCGTAGTAGCTGGCGTAGATAACACCGCCGTTGTCAGCGTCGGTGAAGGGATTGCCCGGTCTATCCACCACCAGGCCGGTGTAGGCCACCTGAATAACTTCATCCACCATGTCTCCGTCGTTAACGCCGACCTGTGACTCCATAGGCTCGGCTTTGAGGTCCATCCACTCTTCGCTTTCGCCGATGACCCATTTATAGATGCCGCCTTTGTAATCATCATCTGTGGCAGCATAAACTACGTCGTTGGTGTCGAAATAGGTATCAAAAGCCACGGTGACGTAGCCGTCAATGGTGGGAATTTCTTCAAGCAGGGCAAAGGTCTCACCACCATCGTCGGAGTAAGAAACATCTCCATCCTCGCCGCCGACAAGTATCCAGTCGCCCCAGACGGCGATGGTATAACCATATTCAACCTCGCTGCCCACGGCTTCCTGCCACTCGTCATCATCGAACATGGCCACTTCGCCATAGTAATCCAGGGCAAACATAGTATCGGCGTCCTGAAGGGCCAGGTCCATGATGTTATCCAGCTCGGTAGAACCGATGGGATCCCAGCAAGCCAGGCCTTCCAGGTCGTTCCAGTACACGTTGTTGGAGTCCCAGTCAACCAGGACTACGGTGTCGCCGGTGGTTTCCTCGGGTGCCAGCCTGAGCATGCCCCAGTCGCTGTCGAGCATGCCACACCAGGTCCTGATCCACTTGCCGCTGTACTCCTCGGCTTCGGGAAGGTCCTCGGCATAGAGCCAGACGCTGTCACAGTAGCTGCTCCCATTTCGCTCTCCCTCGTTAATGCTGACCAGCATGGTCTTGTTGCAGTCGGGCGATACCGCGACATCCGACAGGTAGTCGATATAGGTATCAATCAGGCTGAGCTGGTTCCAGGTATCTCCGCCGTCGAAGGTCACCGACCAGGCGCCCTCGTCATTGTCCATATCGCCCTGGAGGGCAACGGCGTAAGCCTTGTCATCGCCGACATAAGATACCGCCATGGCAGCCACGCCGGTGGGCGGCTTGCAGGCATCATGCCATCGCTCACAGCAGATATCCATGTTGCGGATTCCGTCGTTGCGATAGACCTGTACGCCCTCGCAGCCGGTGGTATATTCTCCCATTCCATCGCCCAGCACACCGGCGATAGCCTTACCTTCGGCTATGGTGCCCTGGTACGAAATGTTGGTCAGCCAGAGCTCGCCGTCCTCGATCTGCCCCATCGGCCCGACCGGGTCGGCAGAGTCATCCTCTACCCGCGCTATCTGGCATGCGGCAACGTTAGGGGCAAGACTCTCATAGTAGTTCACCCACACCCACAGGACCCTCTCATTGGTGTTCTTGCTGTTGTAGTCCTCGGGCAGGGTTATGCCTGCTATTCCCCTGGCGTCCATGCCCATAAGCCACATGGGGATGGGTACATTATCTATTATGGGCACAGCCTCGATGCCCAGAGTTGAATCCTCGTTCCAGCCTTCGCTGGTTCCCCAGCTACCGCACTGCAGGTAGACAGTTTGATCAGAAATATCCGGAGCAACGGTGGTAACCAGGATGGTCTTGTCCGTACCCCAGCTGGTCGAGAAGATGATGTCGGTGACGAGGATTGAAGTGAAGTCACCATCGTCGTCCCAGCCATCATACTCTGTGGCATCCTCCCAGCCGGTGGCCGAATCTCCGGTAACCGTGCTGCGGAAAAGCGCGGCGTTGCCGTTGTTATCGACACCGCCGATGGCGATTTCCCGCTTGCCGGCCGCTTCGTAGGAGACGGCCAGGTCGGCGACGTCGTCTGGATCGTCGAAGTAAACACCGCCGTCCTCAACTTGGTCGGCGTCCTCGAAGGTGTCGCCGCCGTCAGTGGAGAAGTAAACACGGAGTTCACCATCTTCCCAGAGGGCGACAGCCACGACTTCGGCGTCCTCCCAGTCGGTGGCTACCCGAACTATGTTACCTATAGTAGGTCCATCGTCCACATCTTCCAGTACGTCGGTGATGTCCGTCCAGGTGGCAGCATAGTCGTCGGACTTCAACAGGCGATACTCTCGACTACCCCACTCCTCATCATACGCCTGCACGACAGCGTAGGCTACCTCTCCGCCGTCAGCGTAGTTAGCGTCGATGATTACGGAATCGGGGGCCACGACAAAGCCCTCAAGAGTCGGAGTAGAGACCCGCGTCCACTCGCTGAGACCGGGGTTGGCACTCACCTCGCGGGCGGGTGCCGCTACAATTATCAGACTGATGACCAGTGCTGCGGCGATAAGCATATACATCGCCCGCACCGGCCACCCTCTTATTTTAGTCATTTAATTCCTCCTTTGTTAGGTATCCAATCTAATCCCACTCTCGCCCGGATTCGACTAATCCAGGCTCGAGTTATTGGAAACATTTTTATTCAGTAAACCCAGTTTTAAGCCTGCCTCATTCACAGGCTGCCCATTTTGAGATTGCTTCGTCGCTGCGCTTCTCGCAATAACGAAAGACAATGGTTTTTTCGCCCGGGCCAGGCACCTTGTCTTCCCCTCCGCGAATCTTTGAAGATTGCGGACCCTACCCTCGACCATTCACTACCGAGATTGCTTCGACCCGATAAATCGGGACTCGCAATGACAGGAGAGGGAAGGTTCCTCGCGGTGGCGATTCGCTTCGGGACTTTGCCATAGGCATCACCTCCTTTTCGATTTCATTAATGTCATTCTGAATCAGAATGACAGGTAGTTGTCATCGCACGATATTCAAATATTAACGTTCAAACAAGCCCAAATCTCTTGACCAAAGCCATAATAATAGGCTCCGGCCTATCTAACCTCTTACTATATAACTCTTTCTCTATTTTGTCAATACGTAATTGGTAATTCACCAAATAACCTTGATTTATTGTAACAGCTATCATCTCTTTGTCAATACCTAGCGTGACGATGTGTAAACGGGACGTGGGCGGGTACAAGCCCCACCCCTACCGTGGCGCGACCCTGAAGGGTCGCACTACAAAATTCCATGCAAGGTGTAAGCAAAAGTGTAGTGCCGGGCTTTAGCCCTGTGCTGCAGGGTGGCGCGAACCTGAAGGCCCGCTCTACATGCATGAACACGACAAAATCTCCTTGCCCATTTAGAACAAAAGTGCTATTTTATACCTAATTATGGATCTGCCCGTTAAATCTGTGGAGGTTCCCGATGACATTCCTTTTATGTCATTGCGAGGAGCCGAGATTCCTCGTTTCACTCGGAACAAGCTCCGCAATCTCTGGTCGGGGACAAGCCCCGACCCTGCGGTACTGAATCATGGAGGAAAACACAAACTGAAGCAAGCCGGGAGCTAATCATGGACAGTGATTTGATATGGGATTTATTGCCCGAGGAACTTTCCTACGAAGATAAGGGCTGTGAGCTGTTTCCCTCCTGTCTTAACTGCCCCTTTCCTGATTGTCTTAAGGAGGAGCCCTGGGGAAAGGAAAGGTTATTAAAACGCAGGCGGGCCGAGAGGATGCTGGAGTTGAAGCAGGAAGGGAAAAGCGTCAGGGAGATTGCCCGCATATTTGAGGTCAGCCCGAGAACTGTGCAGAGGTGGCTGAAGGTGATGGAGTCAGCTTCGCAAAATTAAAAATCAGAATTGAAAAAATGCAAGAGACCAGCTTCAACCCAGCCCAGTTAGCTCATATGGATACCGAGCGGTTAACAGCTTATCGCACCAACCTCGATTTTTACAAAGGCAACCAATGGCCAACCACCTCCCGACACCGCCAGCTCGTATTCAACTACGCTAAAGTCTCCATTGATAAGGTCACCAGCTTTCTCATGCAGGGATTTACCTTTTCCTGCTTCCCGGCCAAAGAGGACCAGGACGTTTTGACCAGGGTACGACGGGCCGAGCAGGTCCTCCATCAAGTGTACCAGGAGAACAACTTCGCTCAGCTCGATTACGAGACCGAAATCGACACCGCCATCCTCGGGGACGGCTGCTACAAGGTAATCTGGGACCATGATGTCCAGCGCATACGGATCACCGCCCCCGACGTCTCGGGGATCTTCGCCTGGTGGCTGGGAGACGACCTTTCCCGTGTCTGGCGGGTCGCTTCACGATACCAGCTCACCAGGGATGAAATCCAGATGCTTTACGGTGATGTCATTGCGAGCGTAGCGAAGCAATCCCAGGGGATTGCCACGTCGCCCCGATTCATCGGGGCACCTCGCAATAATGTGGTGGTAACTGAGCTGTGGACGGATAAGACCTTCGACCTTTACCTGGACACCGACCTCATAGAGTCCAGGCCCAACCCCTACGGCTTTATCCCCTTTATCATCTTCCCAAAGATGCTGGATGTAAAGGTTTCAAGTTGTGGCTCAGCCACTTAGCCTCTTCTGTTTTCCATCTAGCCACGGCAGGACGCACTAGGCGCTTAACAGCAGCCCGGTTTTCGATGGCATTCTTACTCCTACTTAGGTCAGTTGCGATAGTTTCGAGCGGCACGCCTGATTCATACGAGGTCACCAGTTTGCTGTCTTCTGCAACAGTCCACCGTCGCCAATTTACAGGAGGGTGATAGCAACGCTCCCTCAGTAAATGCAGGCGAAAGGCTCTTCCTGCGACCGACTCCCAACTTTTATTCGGAAAAGCTGCCAGTAGAATCCGTTGCGATGATGATGGCCACAACATCCTGAGCAACTTATCTTCGTCGTCAGTCCAACGGTTCTCGCGTCTTGCCTTTGCCACAGGCCGATAGATGACCAATATCTGCTCAAAGCCAGCTTTCCAGATGATTCTAGCCTCGATAGTCTCTCTATCATGATGCAATTCAACACGCTCTATTAGCAATTTCAGCAGCCGATTTCGCAGAGTTGCAGGGTAAGTAGCCCACTTATGGGGCAGCTTTGATAGGAATTCCCGAACTTGCTGAATATCGGCAACCGCAACTTGCCGTAGAGGCAAAGGTTGGGCTCTTAACTCGTTCAGTTTATCCTGGGTCTTATTGTACTGTTCCCAGTAGATTTCCTCCCGTTGCAGGTCTCCGCAACCAAAGTAGCTCTGCAGATTCTCCAGCCGACGCTCAAGGTCAGCTATCTGTCGTTTTCTTTCCGCTATCTCAACCTTTCCCTCAATTGCCTCAGCCTCCAACTCTACCAGAACTTCATTGGCATATGGCCCAAAATCGAGCTGACGTAGAACCTCTGTCGCCAGTGGCTCATCGAGGAAGCGATGACAGATGCTAAGACAAACGTGCCCTTTACCTTGATGATAGTCACGCTGACAGGAATAATCACGATCTCGCCGATGATTGCACAAAGGTCTAGGCTCTACATGATTACAGCACCAGAGCAAACCGTCCCATTCAAGCGGCTCGAAGTAAATGGAGCGCCCTCTTGGTTTCCTTGAGTCAATAGCTAACTCATGAGCAGTTAGGAATAACTCTTTGGACACGGCCGGCTCGTGGTTATCTTCTATGAAGCTGTCTCCCCATTCCCAAATGCCGATCATCTTCAAATTTGTGGCAACTCCTCTCACCAATGACGGCGTGATACAGTACCCACTAGCGGCTTTTGGGCAGACTTTCAAGGCAGAGCGGCTTTCCATGTAAGCCAACTCTTTCGGGAAAAACGGAAACACTACTCCGTGAAGCGCTTGGGTTGTCTTCAGTTCACTGCCCTGTTGCTTCACAAACTCTCGCAGAATTCGACAACACACCTCACTATGTGGTGGGTATGGCTTGCTCTTGCCAAATTCGTATCTTCCATCTCGCTTCTGTCCCACTATGGGCAGGTAAAAGCCTGGTGGAACCGGCTCACCAACATACTCCCCCCTCGCAGCTTTCTCCTTCTTGCGCCGATGCATTCTCCTTCGAAATATCTTTAGCTCCCCTATTGCATCCTCAAATTCCTCAGCCAGTTCCTCCCAATCCTTTTCTATTGCTGGATTCCATACTCCATCTGGTGTTCTGAGACGACACTGTTGCTCCTTGAACAGCCTGAGCAGTTGAAATGGGAGTATCCTATCTTGATCACGGGACAATCGACTCACACCCTCGGTAACATAGACTGCGCCGACTTCACCATTTCCAATGAGCGTCTTTAGGTGGGCTAACCCGTGCCGCTTTTCGTCTGTTAGCCCTCTCGCAGATATGCCCAGGTCTTGGACATCTACAATAATATCGCCGTCTTCCATAACCTTTTCTGCTACGCTGACTAGCTGAATTGATAACAACCACCTTTCAGTTGCATCAGCAGTGATGTTACTCTGATAACCATCGGATTTTGCTAGCCCAACCACCTTGGCAATTTCTCGGATAGACTCTTTGCTGTCTCTCACTTGGCCCAGACTAGATACACGCCCATAGACAAATGCCTTCTTACAGGGTAGTTTACGTAGCTCCTCATGAGTTGGCTTCGCTTTGCGGTTCTTTCGCATCGCTAAAATCTCGTCGATCGTGATCATTTGCAACCTCCCAAAATATATTTCTGCCAGCACAACTTCAATTTCCCGGAAGCTACATCATGGGGAATAATGGACACTTGTCCTTCATCTTCACTGGCTGGCATGCTCGTCCTTGGCTTCATCGTCTGCTGTGTCCTCCGGCTTGTATACAGCCAGATATATCGCTGCCAGTAACTCCACAATGTCTTTCGCTTGCTCCCCGGTGGGCAACAAACCTGGCTTCTTCCATTTGCCGTTATCGCTGTTTCCTTCATCTGGCGTAGTCATTTCCCCACTGCTCTGATTTTGGCCTCTCGGGGCTCTGGTATTTGCCCTGGCCCTCAGTGGGGCTCCCTGTTATGGGTTGATGATTTGAAACCATCCGACTTAAGTTAAGTTCTATTACACGCCTGCACTTACGACACTTGATCTCCACTTCTCCCTCTGCATCAGCCCGAAACAATAATGCATTGCAACAGGGGCAACGTTCTTCCACTAATCTCCCGGTAACCTTTACTGGCAATCCTCTCATGCTCACTTTGCCTCATTAGTAGATACTCTGCTGCTTAGATAACAAATAACATTTGTTAAAGAAGTACCTTCCAAGGTGTTACTTGTATTCATGGTCACTCTTGCCTTCGGAATACTCCTCTCTTACCTTGGACCTTTGCAAATTGGGGCCTAAATCCGCGCAGTACAGTTGCGATTGTGGCAGTAGGGTTGACCAAATCAAGCTTCTTTCCGAGTCGTTTGAGTTCTTCCAAAACTGCTTCGTCGCTGACTTCATTTCCTGGCTTGGTTATCGATAGCGCTACTTCTCGAATTGTTTGCTTTCTAATTTCTGGAGTATCAAGCACTACCTCTGGAATTGGTGTTTCTGTGGAGCGAGGCGGGGGCTGCTTGTTAAACCTTGTGAAGTACATATCGTTAAAAATCCGCTGCATCTGGTTTATAAACCACTGCTGTTGGCCTATCCATTGTCCAGCCGGTTGAATCTCGACTAGGTAATCTTGACAGAGATGTAGTATCTGCAAGATGTCTTCTTCAGTATAGGCCACCTTGTTTAGCCTTTCCTCTAAGAGTCCTTGCCAGTCTCTCAATTCCGGTATCTGTGCCATCAAGTGCCTCCTACAATTCTTTAAGAAAATATTAGCACATCGCTGTAGTGTTGTCAATACTATGGATACAATAGTTCTAATATATAAATACTATGGTAGTGAAAGTGAAGTAGATTTCGAGGGCTACAGTGGAATATTTTTGCGATTAGGAAGTGAACGGGTAAGAGGCTCACCCTTAAGATGCCTGGATGACGTGTGGAAATAAACAAATAAGCAAGGAGGTTATCACAAGGTGCGACGGAACACCTCAATGTGCTAAACAGTCCTATGTTCTGTCCGGACGCTTGTCTCGGTCAATACAAAACGAGGAACTGATCATGATGGCTTTCTGTCCAGCGGAGTAACAATACAAGTGATTGTGTAGTTTAAAGCTCAGGTGTATTGGGGTCGGATGTCAATAAGGGACACGAAACCTTTCATACTGCCACCAGCCCTGCATAGTATTTCTGTGCATAAGCTACAGGTGACAAGAATCCCAGTTTAGCCTGCCGCCGCTGCCGGTTGTAAAATATCTCAATATATTCTGTAATGACTTCAATTGCTTCCCGCCTGGTACGATAATGGCGGTGATTAATCAGTTCCTGCTTGAGAATTCCCCAGAAGCTCTCCATCGGCGCATTATCGAAGCAGTTCCCACTTCCTCTCATTGACACCTCCAATCTAAATTTCCTTAATAGACTCTGATATTCATGACTGCAATATTGACTGCCACGATCTGAATGATGCAGTACCCCTTTCTCAGGCCTCCTGGTGGCTACTGCTTGCAGCAGAGACTGGTTAACCAGGTTTCGGCTCAGCCTCTCTCCCATAGCATAACCCACGATCTCATTGGTAAAAAGGTCTTTGTGCCCGGCCAGGTATAGCCAGCCTTCATCGGTGGGTACATAGGTTATATCGCTCACCCATACGGCATTCGATTCATATACCTTAAACTGCTGCTTAAGCAAGTTCTCCACCACCGGCAGCTTATGCCTGGAGTCAGTGGTTATCTTGAATTTCCTCCTCTGCTTGCAGCGTAGACCCAGCTTCCTCTTGATACGCTTGATGCGGCAGATGCCCACTATTATCCCGTCCTCGGCCAGCTCACGCTGCATTCTCTCAGCCCCATAGGTCCGCCTCGTTCGCCTGTGGGCAGCCTTAATCGCCAGCTCCAACCTTATTTCTTCTTTCGCCCACTCAGAGGGCGGCCGGTTGATCCAGGCATAGAAACCACTGGCTGACACCCTCAGAATACGGCTCAGGAGTGGTATAGGGTAGTGGAGTCGCATCTGTCTCATCGCCGCGTACCGTGCAGCGACTCCCTGGCAAAGTACGCGGCAGCTTTTTTTAGTATGTCTCGTTCCATCTTCACCTCTACCAGCTCTTTCTTCGTCCGGGCTAACTCCATCTCCACTTCAGTTAATGGCTTCTGTGTCTTGCCGATTTCTCCCAGCTTGCCTTCCTTATAGGCTTTGCCCCAGTAAGCTAGTGTTGAGGGAGCAAGGGATAGCCTTTGGGCTGCTTCACGACATGATATCTTATCTTCTACTACCAATTTGACCGCTTCCTGGCGTAATTCCCTGGTATATTTTCCTTTTGGAATACCTTTCAATCTGACACCTCCGTCTTTCTATTTTACCTGGCTTTGGTGTCCACTAAATCCATCCTACCCCATATTGCGTGCCTCGTGCAATGAAGAGCATTCCTTGGTCATTCCGCCAACTTCTAATGCCAGGCTAGATGTCCCACAGAGTCCCTTTACGTATAAAATAGAACCTTTGTGCCAATCATTAAAAGCCTGTTTTGTTCATGACGTCCCATTGTATCTCAGCCCATCCCAAACATTTTAACGTCAAATGAACGTCAATTTTTTAAGTACAGAAACTAATTCAGTGAATACTGAGTTGAAACAGGGTTGGGAAAAGTTGAAATAGGGTACGCCCTTTGGATTGGGGGATGGTATGGTATTAACTACCAGATAATCTAACAAATTATCGAGATTTCGATAACCACTTGCCAGCTTATACTACCTGTGTTAGTTTTGCCAAGATCTTTAGCTAATTACTTATTGGATTCTTTCCAATACAACCATCTCTACATCTGATTCTTCATCCAGTATTGTCAGGTTACCTGAAACATCAAACTTACCGATTACATTCACTCCGTCTGACATCCTTAATGCATTGAAAATGAGCTCATCCGAAGAGGAAGTTGACATCGTGTATATACAATATTCATCCGTACTCAATAGGGCTGTATAACTGTCATCAGTTGGGTCAACCTTGACCAGGACTTCATTGGTGGAACTATTACTGCCATGCAAATAATAGAAATTATCTGATGCAACAGCAGAGTATAATCTTGATAAATTAAACGCAGCTATGTTTAAGCTACGGCCAGAATTTGCAGGATTGTAGAGCTCAAGTATGTGATCTTTAGGAACAGACTGAGCAAGCAGAACCCTGCCTTGCAATTCTAGCTTATGACATCCGGGTATCCAGAGATCAACAGATTCCTCAACTTCAAATACAGAATAAACACTGCTTGTAGGAACACCACTGGTGGCGTTGATTGAAATCTTCTCAACGGCAACCACCGGGTGCTCAGGATGTCCTGGCTCAGCCTCACCTAGATATGCCCAGTAAATCAAACCGTCCGCGCCTAACCAAGGAGGGTTATGAAAGTCGAAAACATCATCGTATATGCCGCCCTGAGCTGTTCTAATACGGGCGAATGTTCTACTCGTATCTCCCTTTACGCATCCCAAATAAGCAGCATTTCCATCCTTATCAACTATAAAAATCCAAACGTCGTCTACGGAAGGAGAGTACCCTATCTTTGTTATAGAATCCGTACTTTGTGTGTTTAGCTTAACGATTTCAACCCCCCCAACACTTTGTGCCAAATAGTAGATGTTGCCGCTTGAATCAGTGAAAACAGCTTCAACATTCTTGAAGTATGCGGGCGTGGAAAAACCATTGTATTCACGTTGCGTATTTGGGATGGGGAACCCCGCATCTTCTAAAGAGAATACAGCACCGCTGCTTTTCCTCACCAAATAACCCTCGCTAATATCAATGTCATTCACGCCAAAACATACTATGACATATTCGGAGTCCACATCATAGATGGCAACAGGTTCCTCCACCATTGTTACGTTACTACCAACTTCGTCTTCGTAGATAACTTCCTGTATATAACCCGTCTCTGTAATCTTAAATAACTTATTCCCAGACCCCGGGGCAATAAACAAATGCGTAGCATCAATGATGTCCATTTTGGCCAACGTAACTTGTTCCCCGTCTCCTTCTCTACAAGACGGTAGCAAAGTAACGCCACCCACTATTAAAAGAACAGTTAGTAACACTACTATTACCCTGGAAAATATCCTTGTCATGCGTTTCCCCTCCTATTCAGTTGGGCTTTTCTAGTTAATATGCCAATCACAATATTCTCGTGTGATATTCTGCTCTATTATTAGCTATTTGTCAACATTTTATGCTCTTTCATCATGATTGTTGACACCTCATCATAATCCAAATTTCTCAGAGACAGGTATCTGAGTATTAAGAAGGGGATATGCCTTTTGGGTTGGGTGATGGGATGATCTTAAATACCAGATAATCTAACAAATTATCAAGATTCTGATAACCACTTGCCAGCTTATACTACCTGTGTTAGTTTTGCCAAGATCTTTAGCTAATTACTTATTGGATTCTTTCCAATACAACCATCTCTACATCTGATTCTTCATCCAGTATTGTCATGTTACCTGAAACATCAAACTTACCGATTACATTCACTCCGTCTGACATCCTTAATGCATTGAAAATGAGCTCATCCGCAGTGGTTGTTGACATTGTGTATAGATAGTATTCGTCCGTACTGAATGATAGAATTGTATAACTGTCATCAGTTGGGTCAACCTTGATCAAAACTGAATCGCTGAAATTATTACTACCGTGTAAATAGTAGAAATTATCTGATGCAACACCAGAGTACATTCTTTTTAAATCAAAACAGGCAGTCATGTTTAGGCTGCGGGGAGAATTTGTAGGATTGTAGACCTCAAATATGAAGGGTTCATCTGAGAAGAATGAAGGTACGAAGATAACCCTGTCTTGTAATTCGAGTTTATAAACGAGAAATAATGCGCTCCCAGCATTTCCAGAGTAATTAAATGCAGAATATTCACTCCTTACAGGAACACCGGTGGTGGCGTTGACCGAGACTTTTTCAATAAGACAGTAGGTTAGCCACTCCCCAAGTTCAAAAGAAAAGCAGTAAATCATATCATCCACGCCCAACCACTGACGCGCAGTGTCGTCGAACAAACCATCGTATATACTACCCTCAGCTGTTCTAATACGGTTAAAGCCTCTAGTGAAATCTCCTTCCGGATGGCCCCAATAAGCAGCATTTCCATCATTATCTACTACGAAATAAGTAACAGCATCTCCGGAAGGAGAGTACACTGTCTTTGTGATAGAATCCATATTTTCCGTGTTTAATTTGATAATTTCACGCCCCATGCCAGAGTCTGTAGAGTAATAGATATTACTGCTTGAATCAGTGAAAATACATTCACCATTCAGAACATCGAAATCCATCCCATGCTGTGGTAGAGGGAATCCAGCACTCTCTAGAGAAAACACAGCACCGTCGCTTTTCCTCACCAAATAACCCTCGCTAATATCAATGTCATTCACGCCAAAACATACTATGACATACTCGGAGTTCACATCATATATCGCAACCGGTTCAGTTTCTGTTGTTACGTTATTACCATTCTCGTCTTCGTAGGTAACTTCCTGTACATAACCTTCCTCTGTAATCTTAAATAACTTATTCCCGGACCCCGGGGCAATAAACAAATGCGTAGCATCAATGATGTCCATTTTGGCCAACGTAACTTGTTCCCCGTCTCCTTCTCTACAAGACGGTAGCAAAGTAACGCCACCCACTATTAAAAGAACAGTTA
>Ga0307379_10005594_pt1 | contig 17480 bp, 17 predicted proteins | sample UN2MG_FD_202237 | JGI IMG/M metagenome (GOLD analysis project Ga0307379, IMG submission 202237) | Soil microbial communities from Risofladan, Vaasa, Finland - UN-2 | ecosystem: Environmental > Terrestrial > Soil > Coastal area > Acid sulfate soil | place: Finland: Risofladan, Vaasa | collected... | reverse complement strand
GCCGTCAGCGCGCCGACGGCACTCGCCGTCGACGCAGCGCGCCAGGCGGGGATGACGCTGGCAGGATTCGTGCGGGCGACCGGATTCAACATCTACTCGTCTGCCCCTTGATCTGTGCCCTTGATCTGTGGTGGCGGAGTCAGCGTATGGGATCGCTGGTCGACCCGAGATCGCGGTATGCGTGCAGGAGCTCGCGCTTCTGGACCTTTGCCGACATGTTGCGGGGCAGGGGCTCGTCTCGGACGACGAGGTAACGCGGCAGTTTGAAATCGGCCAGCGCACCTGTGCACGCATTGAGGACCGTTTGCGCGGTCACGAGCTCGGGATCGCCCACTGCGATGACCGCCGGTGTCTCGCCCCACCGTTCGTCGGGGACGCCGATCACCGCGACCTCGACCATGCCGGGGAGCGGCGCGAGGAGTCGTTCGATCTCGGCGGGGTACACGTTCAGGCCACCGGAGATGAGCATGTCCTTCACGCGGTCGACGACGTACAGGTAGCCCTCGTTGTCGAGCCGGCCGATGTCACCTGTGTGCAGCCAGCCGTTGCGCAGTGCAGCGGCGCTCTCGTCGGGCCGGTTCCAGTACCCGGCCATGTTCTGTGGACCACCCACGAGGATCTCGCCGACCTCGCCGGCAGGGACCGGCTGATCGTTCTCGTCGGCCACCATGATCCGCCCGTGCATCACCGCCAGCCCCGCCGATCCCAGCTTGCGGAGAGCGTCGTGCGGGGCGAGCACTGTGCCCGCTGCCGATGCCTCCGTCAGGCTGTAGCCCTGTGCCATCGGCACGCCGCGCGCTTGCACCGCACGGATGATCGACTCGGGCACCGCTGCCCCGCCGGACGACGCGACCCTCCACGACGACAGGTCCGTCGATTCCCACCGGGGGTGGCTGATCATCGACTGGTAGATGACGGGGACGGCGAAGAGCCCGGTGATCGCTTCGGTCTCGATCAACTCGAGTGCCCGCATCGGGTCGAACCCGCGCTCGAGGACGACGCACCCACCGGCCCAGTAGGTGAACAGCCACACCGCCAGCCCGCCGGTGAAGGCCAGTGGGAACGGCAGCAGGACGCGATCGTTCGGACCGAGCGCCATCGCCTGCGCCCACCCCTGCGATCCCGCATTCCACGAGTCGTGCGTGAGGATCGCACCTTTCGGATCGCCCGTCGTTCCGGACGTGTAGCAGATGAACGCCGGCATCGTGCCTCCACCGTTCACGGTTGCGGCCGGGTCCCTCCCGGTCACGCGGTGCTCGTCGAGCCGCTCTGCGAGCACGACGCGTCGGGCGCCCAGCGCGCCGAGCGCGTCCGCAAACGCGGCCTCGCTGATCATGAGCCGGCAATCGGCGTCGTCGGCGACGTAGCTCACCTCGGTGGCGGTGAATCGGACGTTCAGCGGCACGACGACCGCGTCGAGTTTGAGCACCGCCATCGCGACTTCGCACCACTCGGGGCGGTTCGACATCAGCAGTCCGACGCGGTCCCCGCGGGCCACTCCCAGAGCGGCGAGTCCCGCCGCGAGTTCGTCGGTACGACGATCGAGTTCGAGCCACGTGTAGTCGCGGCCCTCGAACCGTAGCCCGACGTCGTCGGGTCGATTCGCCGCCCAGTAGCGGCCGATGTCGGCCAAGTGCACCATCGTCGTCACCCCCGTACGACCGTCTCCGAACGTTGCCACCCTCCGGGTGGCACGAGCGACGTTACGTTGTCGGCAATGACGCAGACGGCTCGGATCGGCATCTCGCTCATGCTCGGCGACGACGGCTGTTCGACGAAGGTGTCCATCGGGCCGTGCTGACGCTGCCGAGTCACCATCGCGACGACGCGCTCCGCCAACTCGACGAGTGGGCTCCGCTCTGCACCAGTGTGTGAGGTGCCCCGTCCGCTGCGTCATGCACCAGACGGGCTGAACGGGCCAGGGGGCGGAATCGGCGCACTCCCGTCACCGGGGACGCGAGGACCTAGGGTTGGGTGATGAGCGGGGTCCTTCCGACGGGCACGGTGACGTTCCTGTTCACCGACATCGAAGGCTCGACGCGACTGTGGGAAGAACGGCCCGAGGAGATGGCGGTTGGGCTCGAACGTCATGACGCGATCCTCCGAGATGTGATCGACCGACACGACGGCTACGTGTTCGCGACGGGCGGTGACGGGTACGGGGTGGTTTTCCAACGCGCCGAGCGCGCGTTGGCAGCCGCGGTGGATGCGCAACGGCGCCTGGTGTCGGAGCCGTGGTCCGACGCCTGTCCCATTCGTGTGCGAATGGGTTTGCACTCCGGTGAGACCCGAGAACGGGACGGCGACTACTTCGGACCGACAGTGAATCGATGTGCTCGGATCATGTCGGCTGCGCAGCCGATGCAGATCTTGATGTCGGATGTCACCCGCGGTGTCGTCGCGGAGTACGGCCTCGACGATGTCGGCTTCGACGTTGCCGGCACCGTCGTGTTGCGCGGGACAGCGGATCGTGTCTCGTTGCACTCGGTCGTGGCGGCAGGTCTGCCAGTGGTGGATCAGCCCGTGCTCTCGCCTGATCGGGGCGGCAACATCATCGCGCCGCTGAGTTCGTTCGTGGGCCGCAATGCCGAGTTGGTCGAGTTGTCGAGAGCTCTCGATGATCACCGCCTCGTGACACTGATCGGCGTGGGCGGTGTCGGAAAGACGAGGTTGGCGATCGAGGCCGGCCTGGAAGCCCGCGGGCATCGTGACGGAGTGTGGCTGGTGGAGCTGGGCTTGATCGACGGTGTCGACGAGGTCGCTGCGGCGGTTTCCGATGCACTGCAGCTGCTGCCGACACCGGGTGTCGGCTTCGAGCGGTCTGTCGCGGAGTGGTGTTCGGCGCGCGACCTGTTGGTCGTCTTGGACAACTGTGAGCATGTGCTCCGAGGCGCTGCGTCGTTCGTGGGCTCGCTGCTCACTGCAGCGCCGCAGGTGAAGGTGTTGGCCACGAGCCGCGAGCCACTGATGGTGAGGGGCGAGCACGTGGTCCCCGTGCCGTCGCTCTCATTGGATGACTCCGGCGAGGTTTGGAGCGAGGCGATGGAGTTCTTCGTGGAGCGAGCTCGATCCGAGACCCCGGCACTCGACGTCGTCGGACACGAGGAGGGCATCCGCGAGATCTGTGAGCGCCTCGATGGGATCCCACTCGCGTTGGAGTTGGCAGCTTCCCGTGTGCGGGGCTTGTCGATCCCGGAGATCTCGAGCCGTCTCGATGAACGGTTCCGGCTCCTGACCGGTGGCCGCTCTGGGTCGGTCGAACGACACGCCACCCTGCGTGCGACGGTGGACTGGTCTTACGACTTGTTGGATCGCTCGGAACAAGACCTGTTCGAGCGACTGGCGGTCTTTGCTGGTCGTTTCGACGTCGACGACGCGGTCGGCTTGAGTGTCGATGAGCTCGACGAGTTCGAGGTCATCGACACGTTGAGCGCACTGGTGAATCGTTCTCTCGTGATGCGGGACGATCAGCTTCCTGGGTACCGCATGCTGGAGACGCTGCGTGCCTACGGCCGTGAACGGCTCACACTCGCCGACAGGATCGACGACGTCCGCGCCGACCACGCAGTCTTGATGGCCGCCAAGGCCCGCGAATCCAGGTCGCTCGCTGCGGGGCCATCGGAAGCAGCCGTCACAGCGCTACTCGAGGCCCAGATGCCCGACTACGGGGCCGCTGCGGAATGGGCTGTCGCCGCCGCGCGCCCTGAACTCGCCGTGTCGATCGCGATCGATTGTCTGGCGACCAACTGGGTGACCGAAGAGGCCGGCCGGTGGTTGGACCCGCTGATCGATCCGGACGACTCGGAATCGGCCTGGATGCCGACAGCGTTGACGGTGGCGGCGAATCATGCGCTGTTCCACGAGAGCGACACGTCAAAGGGTGCGGCCCTCGCCCGGCGTGCGACAGAACTCGATCCGGCACACTCGTTGGCGCACTCGCAAGCGTGCATTGCCAGCATGTTCGCCGGCGATGGCGACGCGGTGGTCGCTCACGGTCAGCGCAGCGCAGACAGCGCAACCGACAACATGGAACGTTTGCTCGGCCTCATGGTGCTCGGAAACGCACTCTTCTTCAACGGTCGATTCGACGAAGCATCGGACGTCGTCGCTGAACTCCGCAAGTTCGGCGACTCGACCCGGTACCCCTCCGCCATCGCGACCGCTCACCACCTCGCTGGGCGCTTGCTCGCCGAGAATGACCCCGAAGCGGCAATCGTCGAATTCCGTGCGGGGCTGGGTGTGGTGGAGGGCCTCGACCTCTTCGTCGTGGAAAGCAACCTCCTGCGCGAGAGCATCCCGGCGCTGATGCGTGCAGACCCCGCCGCAGCGATCGACGCCGCGGTCGAATTCCTGAAGCGCTGTGATGAGCGCAACGACACCGGGCAGGTCAACAACGGACTGGCCTATCTGGTGACGATCCTGCACGATCTCGGCGCGCCGGAACTCGCCGCCGAGGTAGCGGGCCATGTTGGTCACCCGCTCCTCGCTCCGACCAGCGCCGTGCAGTTCCGCGATACCGAGCGCGCACTGAGTCACCTCCTCGGCGACGACTACGAGACACGTCTCGCGGCCGGACGTAATCGCTCCACCAGGGTCCTGGTCTCGGTAATCCTCGAAACCCTCTCGTCGAACGGCTGAACGCCGCCCGCTCGGCGATCAGCGGGCGCGCACCGGGTTGGGGACGCGGACACCATGACGTTGCCCCGGTCGACAACCGAGTGCAGCGAGGGTGTAGACACGAGACGTGTCGGCGCGAGAGTTGGTCGTGCTGGGAACGGCGAGTCAGTCGCCGACCCGTCAGCGGAACCACAACGGGTACCTCCTGCGCTGGGACGGGGAGGGGATCCTGTTCGATCCGGGTGAGGGCACCCAGCGGCAGTTCCGATTCGCGGATGTCACGGCGGCGGCGACCACCAGGATCTGCATCAGCCACTTCCACGGCGATCACTGTCTCGGGTTGCCGGGGATGATCATGCGTCTCGCCCTCGATCAGGGTCACCTTCCGGTGCCGATCCACTACCCCGCGGCCGGCGAGGAGTACTTCCAGCGACTCTGCCTGGCGACAGCCGGCCAGGAGGACGTCGAGGTCATCCCTCACCCGGTGAACGGTCCCGGTGTGATCCACGTCGACCGCGAGTTCTCGCTCCGCTCGGCGCCGCTGCGTCACACGGTTGACGCCGTCGGATACCGGCTGGACGAACCCGACGGTCGCCACTTCGTACCCGAGCGCCTCGCGGCGTTCGGGATCGAAGGACCCGCGGTCGGTCACCTCCGCGATCACGGGTCGATCGTCGTCGACGGTCGCACCGTCACGTTGGACGAGGTGACCGAACCGCGGTTCGGTCAGTCGTTCGCCTATGTGCTCGACACCGCGTGGTGCGACGAGGCGTTGGACCTGGCTCGCGGCGCCGACATGTTGTTGTGCGAGTCGACCTTCCTGTCGGCCGACGAGCACCTCGCCGCGAAGTACGGCCACCTCACCGCCCGCCAGGCCGGTCGCCTCGCGGCAGAAGCGGGTGTCCGCTTGCTCGTGCTGACCCACTTCTCGCCGCGCTACGGCGACGAGCAGGCCTTTGCGGACGAGGCGGCGCTCGAGTTCGCCGGCGAGATCCTGTTGGCCGCCGACCTCGATCGGATCCCCATGCCTCCACGCTCCTGATGCCCCGTGGCTCCGGATGTCGGGCGGACGGCTCAGGATCGTGGAGGCGACTCTCGTCCGTGCTGGCGTTCGATCTCCCTGCGAATGTCGTCGTCGGTGATCGGTTGCTCGAAGTAGACGGCCCACGCGTTGAATCCAAGGCCGACTCCCCAGCCGGCGATTGCCCAGATGGGCCAGAAGTACCCGCCGCCCGAGGCCGCCCAGATCACCACGAGCAACGTGTTCACGAGCACATAGATCGCGACGTGGTTTCGGAAGTCCCGCTTGTCCTTCAGTCGCTTGACGGCGGCTGCCCGGCGCTCTTGGTCGCTCATGTCGACACCTCCAAGGGAATTGTCCTCTCGGTCTGTTCGCCGGGCGAGGGGACAACGACCCTGATCCGTGCGCACCCGGTGATCAGCGTCACCGTCGTCATGACGTCGAGTGAAACGGTGGGTGCTGCCACGCGCGTTGCGAGCGGAACTCGGCGACGGCGGCGACGAATGCTGTCAGCGCTCCGACCAGGCAGAACCCCGCCACGACCACGAATCCGACGTCGGCGATGTCACTCCCCGTGATCGTTCCGTGTGCGAGCAGGGTGGTGAGTGGTCCTCGGATGAGGAGCAGGGTGACGACGCCGACGGCGATGGCGAGCAGGCTCACCCCGCACGCAGTCAGGTGCCAGCAACGGAACACCCGTGCCTGCCGCGCAGACACCGAGACGACGAAATGTGCCACCGCCCGTCCGACTTGTACCAGCCCGAACACGACGACCGCCAAGGTCCAGAGGCGAACGCTGTTCGTGCCGGGATCGCTGGCCCAGGTCGTGATCTCGTACCCCAGCCAGATGACGGCAAGACCCAGCGCGAGCTGCGTCAGTTGCCGCCACCGTTCAGCTCGGGATTCGATCGCAGTGATCTCGAAGATCCCGCTGTCGCCAGCGATTCCTGGCACGAACTCCCGTTCCTCCGGCATCGGACACCTCCTCTCGAAGTCCCTGTGTGCGTCGGCGAACAGATTCTTTGCGTGGTCAAGGAGTACGTCCCATGAAAGCCCTCTCCGCCCGACATTCCAGAGGAGAAGGTCCCAACGCCGGTGGAAAGGCGCCGGTCGGCGATGCCACCGGGGCCCGCCGCCCGACCGATCGCATCGGTCCTCCCTGGTTCTCTGCGGTGAGGACGAAATTCCCTGACCATCGCTGCAGAGATCGGTCAGGGTGGAGTCGTGACCGACGAATCAAGACGTTTCGTGGTCGTCGGAGTCGACGGCTCCAACGGGTCCGCCGTCGCGCTGCGATGGGCCCTCGACCACGCCGACCATCTCGGCGACATCGAACCGGTGACCACCTTCGTCACCGGTCCGATGGTGCGCGAGGAAGGCTCGCCCGACGCTGGCGACGAGCCGTACCGGAGCGAGACGACCCGCCAGCAGCTTGCGTTCCTGGAGAGCCACGCACCGTGGCTCGTCGACGCCGGCGTCGTGCTCGAGGGTCGGGCCGGGCCCGGTCTGGTCAAGGCGGCGACCGCTGCGGAACTGCTCGTGGTCGGAACGCGCGGGTGGGGAGACCGGGCTGATCTGTCGATCGGATCCGTGGGCAGCTACTGCGCACGCCACTCCACGGTTCCCGTCGCGTTGATCCCGGCGGAGGTGCCGGCGCTCCACGATCATCTGGACGTGGTCGTCGGCTTCGACGGGTCCCCGCACTCCCGAGACGCTCTCGGTTGGGCGCTCAGACACCTTCGCCGATCCGCTCGTGTGACCGTCGTGCGGGCGTTCACGGACGAGACGGTTGCCGGCGAGGTCCTTCGTCCCCCGGACGGGAGGGCAGAGGAGTCAGCGCGCCGCGAACTCGAGCACGGCGTTGCAGCGGTGCTCGATGGGCTGCCGGGGCACCCTGCGGTCGAGACGGCCGTGCTGTCGGGCGACCCACGGGCGGTGCTGCGCTCCGCCAGCGTCGGCGCCGATCTGCTCGTGGTGGGCGCCCGCGGGCACGGTGTGCTCGAGGTCCTGCTGTTGGGCTCGGTCGCAAGTGCGGTCGCCCACCACCCGACGGTCCCCACGATCGTCGTGCCCGGCGCCCGCTGAGGTGACGCGACCGGGTGAGCAGGTTCAGACCCGATCGACGAGATGCACCGGGAACGGTGATGTTTCGCGGTCGGCCTCCAGCGCCCGCCCGTCGGCGTGGCCTTGAAGGTAGGCGCGACGGATCTCAGCGATCTGCAGGATCCGCTGGCCGACGACGGGGAAGTTCTTCAGGATCTCGAAGAAGTGACGGCGGTCCGCGACCGCGATCCGTGACGGCTCGAGGACGTTGTAGGACGCCCGGCTGAAGCGGCCGGGCGCGCCGTCGAGCATCGGCAGGGCGCCGAACTGAGAACCAGCGTCCAGGACGGCAATCGGGAATCCGTCGATCGAGACCCCGATGCGGCCGGCGAGCACGACGACGAAGTCCGTGGCCGGATCGCCCTGCCGGGCCAGGGCCGCTCCATCAGCGACGTCGACGATCGAGAAGTGGCGGGCCAAACGGTGGAGTGCGCGCTGGTCGAGGCCGACGAACGGCTCGAGCGATCCGTCGAGCTCGGAGGGCCGCGACGCGACGCGCAGGATCCTCGACACCACGCTGGCTGTCCCGAAGGCCGACCGGATGTCGGCTCGAAGACTCATCCGACGCTGCTCGGCCTCGAGCAACTGTGGGGACCGGAGGTGTTGGACGGATACGGGATCGGTGGGATACATGGCGGTGTCTCCGAGTCGCGGATGAGCAGGGGCTCCATCGTGCGCTCGTGCACTCGTGACGACCATGCACCGCTGCGTGTAGCGGACGTGACCTCCGCCACGGCCATGGACATCATCAGACGTCAGGGTGGCGTTGTCGAGATACAGCGTTTCGACAGTTCCGTCGGGTCGCGTATCTCGAGCTGGAATCTGCTGGTCGAGATGATGCTGTCGTCGCGGAACTGTTGGAGGACGTTGGCTGCCGATCGATGCGAGATGCCTGCCCAGCTCGCGAGTTCTGCCTGCGTCATCGGCATGTCGATCTCGATCGTGTCGTCTCGCTCCGTGCGGATCGAATCGAAGGTGGGGTCCCGAACGAGCTGCATCAGGCGCGTCGCAACCAGCGAAGCGGCATTGCCGGCCCGGAGGTCGAGCACATGTTCGACCGCGTTGCGAACGCGCCCGGCGAGGGTGGTGAGCATCGTCAAGGCCAGGTCTGCGTCGCGTCGGATGCAGGTCATGAGCTGGTCTCGGGGAATCGGCGCCACCGACGTGTGTGTTGCTGCAACCCCGCTCGTCATCCGGGGCAGACCATCGACCACCGAACGCTCGCCGACGAAGGCGCCGGGTCCGCGGAACTCGAGCAACGACTCGGTGCCGTCCTCGGCGGTCTTCACCAGCTTCACCAGGCCGTCGAAGACGAAGAAGGCCTCGATCGGCGGCTCACCCTCGTGGAACAGGCGGCTGCCGGTCTCGAAACGACGTCGCGGCCGCTCGGACAGCAGCGTCATCAGCGCTTCACCGCCGTAGGCCTCGGGGAGAGTCGCCGTCATGCGACAAGGGTAGTCGGCACTCGGACTGACCGATTCAGCGCCGGTTCGTGGCTTCCCGGCCAGCTAGGTGCTGGGCGATCATCACCGGGACCAGGGTGACGGCCATCACCATGATGGCAACGACGTTGAGCACGGGCCGGTTGCGGGGGCGGTTGAGGCTTCCGAGGATCCAGATGGGCAGGGTCTTCTGGTTGCCGGCGGTGAATGTGGTGACGATGATCTCGTCGAACGACAACGCAAACGCCAGCATGGCCCCGGCGACGAGCGCGGTACCCACCGACGGCAGGAGCACGTACCGGAACGTCTGGAATCCGGAGGCGCCGAGGTCCATCGATGCCTCGACCACGGAGCCCGATGACCGTCGGAGGCGCGCGAGCACGTTGTTGTAGACGATCACGACGCAGAACGTGGCGTGACCGACGACGATGGTGAACGTCCCGTAGCCGAAGCCGAGCGTGTTGATCCCGGACCTGAGCGCGATCCCGGTGACGATGCCCGGCAGCGCGATCGGCAGCAGGATCAGGAACGAGATGGCTTCGCGGCCGAAGAAGCGTGAACGAGCGACGGCTGCCGCCACCATGCTGCCCAGCACGAGGGAGACCGCTGTCGCCAGCAGTGCAACACGAGTCGACAACCACATCGCGTCCCAGATCTCGGTGTTGTCCCGGGCGATGCCGAACCACTTCGTGGTCAGCCCCGGCGGTGGGAACGTGGGCACCACGTCATCGGTCGTGAATGCGTACAGCACGATCAGGAACAACGGGAACCAGAGGAAGAGGATCGCGAGCCCGACGGTCGCCTTCAGGATGAGGTGGCGGGAGTCGCGCGCGCTGCTCACAACGCCTCGAATGCGCCGAGACGGCGTGCGATGACGAGATACACCGCCATGATCACCATTGGGATCGCGGTGTAGGCGGCGGCGAGCGGCAGGTTCCCCGCGACGCCTTGGAACTGGTAGATCGCGAGCCCGATCGTCGGCTTCGACGGGCCGACGAGCTGGGGGATGATGTAGTCGCCGAGCGTGAGGGCGAACGTGAAGATCGATCCGGCGACGATGCCGGGAAGTCCGAGCGGCCAGGTGATGTGACGGAACGTTGCGAACGGTCTCGCTCCGAGGTCGCTCGACGCCTCGAGCACCGAGGAGGGAACGCGTTCGAGGGCGACCTGCACCGGCAGGATCATGTAGGGCAGCCAGATGTAGAGGAAGACCACGTACTGGCCGGCGAAGCTCGTGGTGAGGTCGGCGCCGCCAATGATCGGCGCGTCGAGGACGGCGTCGATCACCCAGGTGAGCCCGAGGCGGTCGGCGAACCATGTCACCACGCCGGCGCTGTTGAGGATCTGGCGCCACGACAGCACTCGGACGATGTAGCTGGACCACAGCGGCATCAGCACGGCGATGAAGAGCACGGTCTTCGCTCGAGGGGACGCCACCTTCGCCATGAAGTAGCCGACCGGCATGGCGATGAGCGCAGCACCGACGGTGACCAATGCGGCCATCACGACGGTTCGCACGACGATGTCCCTGGTGACTGCATTCCACATCGAGCGCCAGGTGTCGAGCGTGAAGGACTCGTCGACGGTGCCGGTGAAGCTGTCGAGTGAGTAGAAGCTCTGGATGAGCAGGGCGAGCAGCGACCCCATGTAGACGACGAGGAACCACGCGAGCGGCAGCGCGAGCACGAGCCACAGCCGCAGACGTGGGTGGCGGTAGAAGAAGCTCGAGATGCGGTGTCCCAGCGAACGCGGGACCGATGCAGTGGGTGTGTTGCTCATCGGTGGTGGGGATGCTCGTGTGAGTCGGCGGGCCGGGATGGTCCCGGCCCGCCGATGGATCACATGTTGAGGATCTTCTGGTACTGCTCGACCCAGGTGCTGTACGGCACACAGGTGCCTTCGGGCTGATCACCGAAGCAGTTCGACTCGGGTGTCTTCCAGAACGCGATCTGGTCGAAGTTGTCGAAGCCGTTCGTGGAGCAGCCGTCCGGACCGAGCAGTTCGCTCGACTCGCACGCCGCAGGAACCGACGGCACTGCACCGAACCACGCCGAGGCGTCACCCTGCACGGTGGGGTTCAGTGACCACTCCATCCAGGCGTATGCACAGTTCGGGTGGGCGGCGTCGGCATGGAGCATGGTCGTGTCGGACCAGCCCGTCGCCCCTTCTTCGGGAACCACGCTGGCGATGGGTTGACCGTCGGCCGCGAGCAGGTTCACCTGGAACGGCCATGTGCCGCTCGCCACGGTGGTGCCGCTCGTGAAGTCCTCCATCTGGACGAACACGTCGTGCCAGTAGCGGTTCACGAGTGCGTTCTGCTGTTCGAGCAACGCGATCGAGGCGTCGAACTGCTCCTGGTTCAGTGCGTATACGTCGTCGATGCCGAGTTCCGGCGAATGCACCTTCAGGTACTGGGCCGCGTCGGCGATGTGGATCGGGCCGTCGTAGGCCTGCACTCGGCCGGCGTTGGTCTCGCCGTCGGGAAGCTCCTGCTCCTCGAACACGACGCCCCACGATGTGGGCGCCTCGGTGAAGACGTCGGTGTTGTACATGAGCACGTTGGAGCCCCACAGGTACGGGGTGCCATAGTGCTCACCGTCCACGAAGTGCCACGGGGCTTCCTTCAGCCGATCGTCGACCGTGTCGTAGCTCGGGATCCTCGAGATGTCGATCGGCTGCACGGTGCCACCCCGGATGAGGCGCAGGCTTGCATCGCCGGATGCGGTGACGAGGTCGTACTCGCCGCCGCTCCCCGTCATCAGCGACACCATCTCGTCGGAGGTCGCCGCCGTCTTGACGGACACCGCGCAGTCCGTCTGCGCCTCGAACTCGGTGACCCAGTCGAAGGCCGCATCGGTTTCGCCGCGCTCGATGTAGCCGGCCCAGGCGATGATCGAGACGGCGCCTTCGCCACCTTCCAGTCCGCCACCCCCGGTTGGTCCCCTGTTGCTTCGGTGTCCCCTGTTGCTTCGGTGTCGTCGGTTGCTGCGTCGTCGTCGCTGCCGCACGAGGCTAGGACGAGCCCCCCGAGCATGACGACGGCCACTGCACGTCGCGTGATTCTCATGTTGTAGTTCCCCCTGTGTCAGGTGTGTTGGTTGAAAGCTCGTCGGTGGCCACCGGTCGGAGGGCACTTGGCGAGAACGAGAGGCGCACGGCACGATCCGGTGCGCCGAGAGCGGGGTCGGGTGCGCCGTCGGTGTTCTGCGAGACGACGACGAGGTCGTCGCCGCCGACGACCTCGATCCGATATCGGGTGAGCGAGCCGAGGAACACGACGTCGCGTACCAGTCCGTCGAGCACGTGATCTCCCGCGGCGGGAACCTCCTGCGGCAACAGGAGCCGGATGCGCTCGGGCCGCAGTGTGTGGGGAGCGGGCGACCCAGTGAGTCGTTGCGCCAGAGGTCCCGCCACCAGGTTCGACGTTCCGAGGAACCCCGCGACGAACGTCGTGTCGGGTTGCTCGTAGACCTCCGACGGCACGCCGATCTGGTCGATGCGACCATGGCTGAACACGGCGAGGCGATCGCTCATCGTGAGCGCCTCTTCCTGGTCGTGCGTGACATAGACGAAGGTGATGCCGACCTCTCGCTGGATGCGTTTGAGTTCGATCTGCATCTCGTGACGAAGCTGGAGGTCGAGCGCGCCGAGCGGCTCATCGAGCAGCAGTACGCGTGGACGGTTGACGAGCGCACGGGCAAGTGCCACGCGCTGACGCTGGCCGCCCGAGAGCTGGCCGGGCTTGCGAGCACCGAGGTCCTCCAGACGGACCATCGCCAACGCGTCGCTCACCCGCTGGGCCGTCTCGCTCTTCGCGACCTTCTTGACCTTCAGGCCGTAGGCGATGTTCTGCGCGACCGTCATGTGGGGGAACAGGGCGTAATCCTGGAAGACGGTGTTGACCTCGCGCTCGAACGGTGGTCGCCCTGAAACGTCGAGACCGTGGAGCTCGATCGTCCCGTTCGTCGGCCGCTCGAACCCGGCAATCAGACGGAGGCAGGTCGTCTTTCCCGATCCCGACGGGCCGAGGAGCGAGAAGAACTCGCCGTCCGCGATCTCGAGATCGAGGTGATCGAGCGCGACGACGTTCCCGAACGTCTTGCGAAGACCGACCAGACGAACCGCTGGTGCCTCCGATGACCGCGTCGCCGTTGACACAGCCGAGGTCTCCGTCACCTTCTACTCCCCATGCCCCATCGGAGCGCCGCCAGACGTGCGCTCAGCTGGCGCGAAACAATAGACGATCTCTTCGGGTCCCCACGGCAACGAAGACCACGAGCGAATCGGTCGCGCGTCGTGTGGTCCTGTCGGCATGAATTCCTGCGAGGCAATTTGCCGAGCGCAGACGGCTGAGTACGGTCGAGGTCGTGACGCTGTCCACGCCAGCGGGCGAGACGAGGGAAAGCGCGATGCCCACGGCCGTGCGCGCCGCGCTCGTCGGCGCTCTCATCTACTTGTTCCTGGTCGGTGTGTCATCGCTGGAACAGGGCATCAAGGTGATGGGGCAGGACACCCAGGAGCAGCTGTTCTCGAACGTCTCCAACCCGATCGCGGGGCTGTGCATCGGGGTCCTCGGTACGGTCCTCGTGCAGTCGTCGTCGGCCTCCACGTCGGTGATCGTCGGACTCGTCGCCGCGGGAGCGATCGACATCGACATGGCGGTTCCGATGATCATGGGCGCCAACATCGGCACGACGGTGACGAACACGCTGGTGTCGCTCGGCAGCGCTCGTCGCTCCGACGAGTTCCGTCGCGCGTTCGCGACCGCGACCGTTCACGACTTCTTCAATGTCTTCGCCGTTGCGATCCTGCTCCCCATCGAGTTGCTGACGGGCGTGCTCTCGAATGCCGCCGGCTGGCTCAGCGAGAGTCTCGTGGGTGCATCCGGCTCGGAATGGAAGAGCCCGTTCAAGGAGTGGGTGAAGACGCCGGTCGGTTGGATCGAGGACCTGGAATCGGCGATCGGTCTCAGCGGGACGGCGCTCGGCGTGGTCATGGTCGCGACCGGGCTGGTGCTCATCATCGTGTCGCTCGGTCTGATCACGAAGAACATGCGCAAGCTCATCGCGGATCGCGTCGAACGTTCGATGAACTCGGTGTTGTCGAAGGGCAGCGGCTCGATCGCCATGTTGCTCGGCATGGTGATCACGATGCTGGTGCAGTCGTCCAGCATCACGACCTCGATCCTCATCCCGATGTCGGCCGCGGGTGTGCTGAGCATCCGCAACGCGTATCCGGTGACACTCGGCGCCAACGTCGGGACCACCATCACCGCACTGCTCGCCGCGCTGGCTTCGTCGAGCCCGGATGCGCTCACGGTGGCGCTGGTGCACACGCTCTTCAACCTGTCGGGCATCGTGATCCTGTACGTCCCACGCTTCGTGCGGGGCGCGCCGATCTACTGTGCGGAATGGCTCGCCCGCCTTGCAGCAACACGGCCGGTGTGGGCCGTCGCATACGTCATGGGTGCATTCATCATGCTCCCGCTGGTGGGGTTCGGTCTCGCTCGGTGAGCGGGGCACGATCTCGGTACTGAGAAGAGGAGAGAGAACATGGTGTTGTCGTTCTTCCGCAAGAGCCCCCGAGGACTCGAACACGCAGTGTCGCGGGCGGTCGGGATGCTCGGCGATGCGCGTCACTCGTTCGACCTGGCCACCCTCGCGTTCTTGACCGACACGAGCGCAGCGGCGGTCGATGCCGACATCCGTGCCACCGACGAGCGGATGAACCGGACCGAGATCGAGCTGCGTTCCGAGCTGGTCGTCCACATCAGCGTCCAGGGCACGATGGACATCGGTTCGGTGCTCGGACTCATCCTCTTGATCAACAAGATCGAGCGGATCGGCGACCAAGCCAAGAACGTGCTCGACCTCGCCGAGGCCGGCGCAGGCCTCGCCAACCAACCGGATTCGGAAGCACTGCTTGCCGAACGGGCCGAGATCTCGGCGTTGTTCGGGGAGGTGGCCGATCTGATGGTCGAGCATGACGACGGTCGCTTCGAGGCGCTGAATCAGCGATGCGAACAACTGCAGGCGTCCCATCAGGCCAAGATCATCGGGTACCTGCACTCCGAGGAGCCCGGTCGTGCCGTCGTGCCACGGGCGATCTATTACCGCTACCTCAATCGGATCGTCGCCAACTTGGTCGGCATCGTGCGAGCGGCATCGGAACCGGTGGCGCTCGAGCCGAGCTCGTCGGTCAGCGATCTCGATGAGTAGCGCTACTCGAATGAGGGTGTGACGTCGTCAGCAGTCGGACAGGGTGCTGATCACGGCTTGGGCCGAGGCGCTCACCTCGCCGATCGAATCGCCGACCGCACTCAGGTTGTCGCGGCTCAACTCTCCACCCAGCTCCGAGACCGAGTTCTTCAGGGCGTCCACCGAAGCTTCCAGGGCTTCGACGTCATCGGCTGCGGCATCGCTGGCGCTGTCGCGCAGGGCGTCGACGTCGTCGCTGACCTGCTCGATCGCGTCGTTCAGACCGTCGGTGCCCGACGCAATCAGGTCGAGGTCGACGAGCGAGGCGAGGCTGGACTTCAGGTCGTCTCCGGCCTGGCAGTACTGGTCCTGGGCCGATTCCTCGTCGGAGCCGCAGGCTCCGAGTGCGAGGACGCCGAGGCAGGCCGCGGCAGCCAGCCGGCGGATTCTGTGACCGGTGTGGTTCATTCGTGCTGTCGTCTGCATCGTTCGTCCTTTCGGTCGGTGGACACGACCGGATCGGTCGTCCACGCTGTGCGGGCGGTCGAAACCGTTCGCCACTTCGAGGATATGGCAGGCTCGGGGACATGGCTGATTCCGGCATCAAGGCGCTGACCGAAGATCTTCCGGCGCCCGACTTCGAGACGACGGCGTTCACCACGCCGCCGCCGCTGTCGGAAGCGACGGTGGCGATCGTGACGACCGCGTCGCTGCACCACCCCGACCAGGACGACTTCGCGCCGACCGACATCGGTTACCGGATCCTCGACGGGAGCCGTCGCGACTACGTCACCGGCCACTGGAGCCCCAACTTCGACGGCGCCGGGTTCGGCTACGACATGAACACGGTCTTCCCGCTCGACCGCCTCGACGAGCTGGCCGCACGCGGTGTGATCGGGCGTGTCGCCGACCAGCACCTCGCGTACGCCGGCAACCAGTTCGACCTGGCCGGTGTGCGGATGGACTCGGGGCCGGCTGGTGCTGCATGGATGCGCGAGCAGGGCGTCGACATCGCGCTGTTCACGCCTGTTTGACCGCTGTGCACGCGTACCGTGAGTACGCTCGCCCACGTCTTCGAAGCCGCGGGGATCGCGACCATCGCGCTCGGATCGGTACGCAAGCAGATCGAGAGCACCGCCCCGCCACGCGGGCTCTGGTGCGACTTCCCGCTCGGTCGCCCGCTCGGCAAGCCCGGCGATCCGGAGTTCCAGCACCGAGTGCTGGCTGCCGCATTCGCGCTGCTCGGTGCCACCGAGCCGGTCCTCGCGGAGTTCGACGAGGCGATCACCGACGACGGCGCCGAGATGCTCGCGTGCCCGCTCCCGCCGCGCCACGACCCCGATGCGCACCCCGCCGTCGACGAGGCCCGCGGGCTTCGCGCCGCCTACGACCGTGGCGTCGAGATGAGCGCGGGGCGCTTCGGGGCAGGCCGCGTGGTCGGCGCCGACGACATCCCCGCAGCGATCGAGTCGTTCATCCGGGTCGCCGAGGGCGCCGCCTGGAAGGAGGCAGGCATCCCGGGCCTGCCGATGCGGGTCGCCCAGGACATCCGCAGCTACTACGAGACGGCTGCGATGGCGATGGTCGACCACGCCCCGCCCGCGTGGGCGGGAACCCGCTGGTTCTACGACCAGACCGAGACCGGCAAGGTCATGCTCGCTGCCCGAACCGCGATGCGCGAGCAGGGCGCGCCACAGCCCATGTGGTTCTATCTGACCCCCGGCGATCGGTAGCCGGCTGACGCTCGCGCGATAGACCTTGGTGATGGAAAACGACGCACCGGTCACCGGGTCTGCCAGCACCGTCATCCGCCGCCCGGCGACCGAGGTGTTCGCAGCGATCTCGGACATCACCAGGATGGGGGAGTGGAGCCCGGAGTGCGTGGCCGGACGGTGGGTTCCGCCGGCAACCGGTCCCGAGGTCGGTGCTGTCTTCGAGGGCGACAACGTCGCCGCCGCCGGACCCGTGACGCTGAAGAAGTGGACGACGTCGTCGGAGGTGACCGCCTGCGAGCCGGGCGCCGTGTTCGAGTTCGTTGCCGAGGGCTACACCACCTGGCGCTACGAGTTGAGCGAGCACGACGGCGCCACCACCGTCACC
>Ga0307379_10005592_pt1 | contig 17482 bp, 14 predicted proteins | sample UN2MG_FD_202237 | JGI IMG/M metagenome (GOLD analysis project Ga0307379, IMG submission 202237) | Soil microbial communities from Risofladan, Vaasa, Finland - UN-2 | ecosystem: Environmental > Terrestrial > Soil > Coastal area > Acid sulfate soil | place: Finland: Risofladan, Vaasa | collected... | reverse complement strand
GACTGGCAAAAAATGTACAATCATCCTGTTTACTATATTGAGACATTTGTTGACAGGCAACGTTTTAAAGGAACCTGCTATAAGGCTGCAAACTGGGCCTATCTGGGTGATACAACCGGACGCGGCAAAGATGATAAGACCCATAAACCGAACCGGTCTGTAAAAGCTGTTTATGGATATCCTTTGACAAAGGATTTTCGCAAAGCTCTTATAGGAAGTACCTATTGAATATACCTAAGCGCATGGATATTACACCTAAACAGTTGGAAGAGCTACTGGCACGAGCTAAAAAATCTTTGTCAAAGGAAGATTATGAAATCATAAAAGGCATGGCTGATACCATATCCTTTTAAAGCAATGCCATGGATAGTAAAAGCGCCTCAATTCAAAGGATACTCAAGATGCTGTTTGGTTCGGTCACTGAAAAGACATCCAAGGTGCTAAAGGAAAAGCAAACCAAAAAGGCCGGTAAGGAAAAAAACATTAAAGGTCATGGAAAAAACGGAGCATCGGCCTATAGCGGAGCTAACAAGATAAAAATACCCCACGAATCATTAAAACCTAAAGACAGGTGCCCTGTCTGCAAAAGGGCAAAGTATACGATACGGCCAGTCCTGCTCTGATTGTGCGCGTAAGCGCTCAAGCTCCCTTATCTGCCAAAGTGTACGAGCTTCAGAAATTGCGGTGCAATCTTTGCGGCCAGGTTTTTACTGCCAAAGCGCCTGAAGCATTAGGCGATGAAAAATATGACAGCGCTTCAGGAGCTATGATAGCTCTGTTAAAATACGGTAGCGGGCTGCCATTTAACAGGCTGGCCCAACTCCAGGCAAGTCTTGAAGTCCCATTACCAGCCTCAACCCAGTGGGAAATTGTAGAGTCAGTTGCAGACAAGATATATCCTGTCTACAGAGAACTTATTAGAAAAGCTGCTCAGGGTGATGTCATACACAATGATGATACGGTAATGAAAATTTTAGATAGGATGAATTTGCCTGATGAAGACAGGACAGGCCGCAGTGGCATGTTTACTTCCGGCTTTATGTCAATTGCACATGATACAAGGATTGCCCTGTTTGTAACAGGTCACAATCATGCTGGTGAGAACATGGCTGACATCCTGGCAAAAAGAAGTGGCGCTTTGGGTCCTCCTATTCAGATGTGTGACGGCTTAAGCCGCAACATACCCAAAGATTTCAAGGTCATCTTAGCCAACTGCCTTACCCATGCCAGGAGAAGATTTGTTGAAGAACAAATCAGTTTTCCTAAAGAATGCGAGTATGTACTAAAGAAATTGGAGAAGGTATATGAAAATGATGCACATACAAAACAAAAGCATATGTCACCTGAACAGCGGCTGAAGTATCATCAGGAAAGAAGTCTGCCACTGATGGAAGATCTTAAAGTATGGCTGGCCGCCCAGATGGATGATAAAAAGACAGAGCCCAATTCGGGTTTAGGACAGGCAATCTCTTATATGCTGAAACACTTCAAAGAGCTTACACTTTTTTTGCGTGTACCCAAGGCTCCGCTGGACAATAATATATGCGAACAGACACTTAAAAAAGCTATACTTCACAGGAAAAATTCACTGTTTTACAAGACCTGCCACGGTGCCTATATAGGAGATCTTTTTATGAGCCTTATTCATACCTGCAATCTTTGCAATGCCAACCCTTTTGAATATCTTAAAACACTACAGGAACATTCTTCTTTAGTTATTAAAAATCCTAAAAAATGGATGCCCTGGAATTTCCAAGAGATGATCTGCTCTGAAGCCGCAGAATCTAATCAAATCTTAAAAATTTAATTGCTCAAAATGATATGTGGCCTATTTATTACTGGCAGCCATTTATACAAATTACGAGATCTAAGTAAATTTTTATATTAAGTTACGCAGGCTTACCGAAGGGACACGAAAGACTATACCTTTACAACCGTACAGATTCTTCGCGTTATCTTCACCATCAGAGATCAGCGATTTTACAAGTTCGAATAAAGGGAGCGAGCACTCACTCAGATTGCCAACTTCAGCCAGCCAATAATTCATCTGAACATTCATATCTAAATGCCAATCACTTTGCCAGGGAGGATGCATTTCATGATTCCAGATACCCTGTAGAGTTATCGCTTTTGTTCCCGGTCGGCTACTTGCCATCATTAAATACCGTCCCATGTCAAACATCATCTCAAATAGATGTTTCTTGGAGTTTCTAAGAAACGCGGAATGCAGAAGTCGATCCGTGGTTAGATTTTCTTCTTCTTTCTTCTGTCCCAGGGAAAATGAAACCCGTTGAAACAACTTCTTGTGATCCATGACATGTTCTTTCAGAAGCACATCAATATTATCAACACCTGATAATAGTTTCCTACGGCATACTTCTTGGGGGTCTTTTGCCTCTTTATCTGTAGCAATTGTAATTAATATTAGTATTTCGTCTGCACCGGAAACTATTATTTTCTTGCCATCCGAAGATATTGACAAAGTGCCTCCTTTACACATTATCTTTCCTTCAACCACAAAAGATGTCCCATCCTTAATATCAGCCTCTAATGTAAAATAATTATCTTTTACCTTAGTTGTTAGGTTACATCCAGAAGTAGGCTCTCGTTCTAACCATATAGTGCCGCTTATTGTTTGTTTATGGTCAGATTTTATTTTTAATACAACCAGATCACGAACAGCAGAGACAAAATATATACGCTCATATCTGACACAGCCAATCCTATATTTTATGATAGCGATGCCCATTGCCATGTCCAACATTCGCAGGTAATCTTCCACAGGATTTGGACAAGGCACCTCTATAATCAGATCGCAAGCTGGTTGGTATTCCTCAGTTACACATTGTCTATCCGCAGGAGTAGGTTGCAGTTTCGCTTCAAACAGCCTAGCGCCCTCCTCCCATTTCCCTTTTAAAAGCAACTGGCGTATGACATGCAGATGATGCGCAACAGGCACTGTCTGACAGTCAGCAATTTTTCGCCAGATATTTTCATGATTTAGACAAACTCGTTCTTGGCCAGCATATCCTATCACCATTGCACCAATATTTCCATTACCAAGAGGCAAACCTTCTATCCAACTATTGGCAGGTTTATTAAAATAGAGTATGTTGTTTCGCTTCATATTTTTCTCCTTTAATAATTGAGATAATCCTCAATTATTTAACAACGTTTTAATATATATCATTCTTTACCAGCTATGAATTACTGTTTCAACACCTTTGAAACAGTCATACAGTGTTATAGCTAACTTCGAAAAAAAATGGCACCAGTATTAAATCCAAAAACCATAATTACAGATTTATTGGTTGCTTCTGGAGTTCCCCAATAATCTATTGGGATTCTATCAATTGTTCTATGCTCAATAGCAGCCAAGATTCTCTCTTTATGCGTCATTTCTGCTTGCATTTTCTCTCTCCTTCCAAAATCTTTTTTAAGGTTAACAATAAATACACAAATCTTCCGGATTATTTATAATCTCTTAAGTATTTACTACTCGCCTGAATTAATTCATCTACCATTTCATCAATTTCACTTAAGGTAAGAATAGAGCTTGTTAATGGATCAAGTTTAACTGCTTGGTATATATATTCTTTCTTTTTTTCAACTACTGCTCTTACCAGTAGTTCCTGGACATTAATATTTGTTCTATTTAAAGCTGCACATTGTTCTGGTAAGCTGCCGACATAGCAGGGATGAATACCTTCTGAATCAATGGAACATGGTACTTCTACACAGCTATCTCTGGGTAAATTATTGATTAGATTATTATTTGTAACATTGAGATTGGCTCTAAATGGAATATTATTCTCTATGGAATTAATAATATCCGGCGCATATTCAATTGTCTTTTCGTAATCTCCAAATTCCTCATTATTAATTCTTCTTTCTATATCCTTAAAATATTCTTCTTCCCTTTCTTTTAAGCCCAACCACCATCTATTGTGTACCATTAGTTTCCTTATTTGCTCTTTGTTCTTTCTAAAATATGGAACATATTCAGACATATGAAAGGGAGATTCTGAAACGAAATAGCCAAAGTGCTTAAGTATTTCAAACCTTACAAATTCTACTAATTTGATGCCTTCTTCTGAATAAACATTTTCATATTCAGATAAATCTATAATTTTATTTTTATCCGAAGCAATATTTCTCAATTCAGGATATATATCCCTGCCATTCACTGTTAATTTTAAAAACCATGCCATATGATTAATACCAGCGCACCAATAACTAACAGATTCATAAGGCACTCTCAGGTAACCTGCAATTTGCTTAGCTGTACCCTGAACACTATGACAAACGCCGAAACAATTTACTTTTGTTGTCAAATTTATTGCTTTACATATAGCAGCCATTGGATTGCTGTGCTGCAGAAGAATTGCGTTCGGGCATAAGTCTTCCATATCTTTGCAAATATTTATAATTTCCGTTATTACCCTTAAACCCCTAAAAACCCCTCCTGGCCCTATTGTATCTCCGATATTTTGGTTTACCCCATATTTATCCGGTATGTTTAGTTCATTTAAATAATTATCAATACCGCCTACACTTATAGTACATATTACATAAGTGGCATCTCTTAAGACATCTCTACGCTGTGTTGTGGATTCAGCATGTATATCTTTCTTTTTTTGTTTACAAAGAGCTCTTACCAACCCTTCAATTAGAGATAACTTTTTTTTATCGATATCCACCAATGAAATAATATCTATTTTTAATTTATCAAAAGTTAGTAGATCTCCAATAATATTTTTCGTAAATACCATGCTACCTGCACCTATTATTACTATTTTTAACACTTTCCTTCCTCCTACTATGTTCTATTTTTATAATCATTGAATATATATTTGAATAATAAAATAAAAATTCATCACTAGGCACTAACTTGGTTTATTTCGTATCCAAATGATGGGGTTCATATCAAATATTGAATAAGAATGATTGTTTTGTTAACTACACAAATTTTATATTATTCTAATATTTCCCATATTCCCAACATGTTTCAATCATTGCTCTTACATTTTCCAAAGGTATATCATTACCCAACTCTGTGGATGACCCGAGACACAATCCATAATCTTTTCCTGCTATATTAATAAGCTCTTTAGTTGCAGTTATCACCTCATCCTTAGTACCATAAGGCATTAGTTTGGAAACATCTATACCTCCACATATAATGAAATTACGCCCAAATCTTTCTTTAATCTCTTTGATATCCATACCTGCCGCTATTTCAAGCGGATTTAATCCATCAACACCAGCGTCATTGAGATCATCAAGTATACTCATAATATTTCCATCAGAATGGAATATTACTTTCATACCCTTCGAGTGAAAGAGATCACAAAGGTCTCTTACATCAGGTATTAATTCTCTTCTTAGAAATTCAGGGGAAAAACTTAGGCGGTCTTTTTGAGCAACATCTGCATATATAATATCAACAGGTGATATTCTTCTATCCGCGATGGCATCTATCCTTCGCAATTCCGATTGTCTTATTGCCTTGAACCATTCAGATAAAAGTTCAGGCTCATCATATATTAAGACTCCTAGATTCTCCATACCAATGTAATAATTAGCATAATTAACCGCAGTTGTTGGCGTAATATAAAGATTAACTGTACCCTTAAGCAGTGATTGATTGTATTCCACTTTTTTTATATAATCACTCAAATAATCAGAATCGAATCGTAAGCTGCTAAGTTGGTCAATATCGTCTTTTATAAAATTTATAAGCTCTTCATCGTTTGTGAACGGACGTTTTATCATCCAGCTGGTCCATCTTTCAAAGTGAAAGACAAAGCCTCTTTCATCCTTTTCTTCCCTGATTCTCTGGGGGCCAAGGACATTTCTTGTCATATCAAGACAATTACTTATAGCTTCACATGTTACCTGATAACCATTTCCATATTCAAGCTTTTTCCCCGAGTAGTATTCTATTGCCGCATCATTGAACATCAGATCATAAACTGGTATCCTATCCGGTTTTTCCCTGTTGAATATAGCTTCAATTCTTTCTCTTTTTGTCCATTCTGTTGACATAATAACTCATCCTCCTAAAATCGGTCTTTTCCACCACTTGGGAATATTGTTGCGGTCTTTTACAGGTACATTCCCATTTTTCTGTAAAAAAGAAGTATATTTCTCCAGTGCCTCATATTCATCTCCGCTATTTTGTTCAAATATGATTTCCGGGCTCTCCTATACTCCGTTTACCTTTATAAACCCGTTGTAATCAAGGTTCAGCCCGAACCCTTCTCCACCTGAGTATTCATACCTCATGAAATTATTTTCGCGCCGGGCTTCACAACCAATCCCATTGATACCATGCTATCTATATTGATTTTACCAAGCAAATATAAAAAGGGTGGAGGGGTCATCAACTAGTCACCCCCTCATAGAAACGGTCGCAATTAACCCTTATTACTGTACTTTCATAATACATATATTTGCGTTTGTCCGAAGAATTGATCCCAAAAGAATACACATAGTCAAATTCCGGTTTTGATGACTGCATAAAGTATTTTACAGGCCTGTGAAATGATTTATGTCTCCCAGGTCCGCAAAAATACGGATAAAACGCTTCATTCAATTTTGGATCATTTTCTAGGAATCCTTCAAAAAATCATGCACTATCAATTGCTCCTTTGTCATATACCCTATAGCCATATGACACTCTTTCAGGAAAGCATTTAAATATATACCCTGTTTTTTTCCAAAGTGTTGTTCCTACATGAAAAATTACTTCAATACTTTCATCCTTTTTTATAACTTCAGGTTCTCCAATCTATGACAGCCTGTCAATTCCGTCATCAAGGTCGCATCCAGAAGCTGCAAACAACCGGGCACCGATTCCGTTGCTGACCCTGAGTTCTATAAACCCCGGTCTTGCATCATCATAAGCCAATGAATAATTTTCAGCTTCAATCAATATGTCTCCATCATTTCTGATTTCCATTTGCAATATCCTCCGCTTGAATATCCTGAAAATATTTTAATGACACTATGATTTCCCTTCCTTCTCTCAAATCAATAACTATTTTCATTCTGTCTTCAATAATTATTTGCCTCTTTTCATTCCCATCAAAAATAATATACCAATACTTTTTTTAAGCATTTAATTACTTCCCCCTCAGATATCAAATTTTAAATTATGAGTGCCAGCTGGTACAATAATATATTACATTTCTTTATAATTCCTTTGAAGAAATACCATTAAACATTTATGCTCCTCTCTAATTTTTAAGTTTTTTAAAAGGTATCTTTATAAATTTATAGAATTTTTGTTCTAAAAATCTTTTCATAATGCCAGCAACTGTCCATATAAGGCTTAAATATATTTTTACATTAGAACTTACCGTATACCTTAGCAGTCTCATACATTTTTAGAACATTTTCGATTGGTGTGTTGACTTGTATATTATGGCAAGGTGCTAGAATATACCCTGTTTTATCATTTGCTAAACTTTCTATGCAACTGATAACTTCTCTCTCTACATCGCTTACATTTCCAAATGGTAGAACTTTTTGATTGTCTACACCGCCATGAAAACAGATATTATCTCCAAAGTCTCTTTTTAACCTATTTATATCCATACCAGGTAAATGCCATTGAATAGGATTAAGTATATCGATTCCAATTTCAACTAGTTCAGGGATGAGTTCCATTATGGAACCATCATCATGATGAAAAACTTTTATATTATAGGATTTAACTAATTTAATATGTTTTATATATCTCTCCCTGAAATATTTATTAAACATATCAATACTTATCATCAATCCCTTTTGAGTGCCAAAATCATCAGTTAATTGCGAAATATTTACTTTGTCATTGCTTACTTCAAATATTTTCTTTGCATATTTGTAATAGAAATCACATATCTCTTCAATAATGTAATGGGCCACCTTCTCATTCACCGCTAAATCTATTAGGCTTTGCTCCAGACCTCTTATGTTATTATACATATAAAATGGAGAGATAAATCCACTTTCTATTGCATAATCAGAGAACTCCAAACATTTTTCTGGAATTTTTGAAAAATCAAACCATTCAGTTTTAGGCCATATATAATTTTCTTCTATCTCCGAAATACTTTTGCACTTTTCAATAGGACGTGAACAAATTTCATAATAGAATCCGCTGCCATTGCCATATTCAACTCTTTTGTATTTAACCCCCCAATAATCAAATACAAATACATCTGTGAGGTTAGGATCAGCTAAATCTAAAAGATCAACAATTTTTATACCATTTTTTGATTCAGGACCAATATACTCAGGTTTTACAGATATAATCTTGTCCAGATCAAGAACATTTACTAATTCAGTAAATTCTTTTACATTTAATTCCTTCATTAATTTATTAGTCGCTTCCGGAGTTCCCCAATAATCTATTGGGATTCTATCAATTGTTCTATGTTCAATAGCAGCCAAGATTCTCTCTTTATGCGTCATTTCTGCTTGCATTTTCTCTCTCCTTAATTAATTTTTGTTTTTAATTTTATTGTCCTTATATATTTATTATCTGCTATTTACTTTAGCTTTTTATCTCCTTAATTCCTTTGCCTTTTCTTCGGGTAACGTATCATTGATAAATGTACCAGCTCCTAATTCACATCCTGCTAAGTATTTCATTTTGTTTTTATCTCTATAAGGAGGATAGAATTCTATGTGAAAATGATAATATGGATAATTAATACCATTTGTGGGATTCTGATGCATTACCATTACATACGGCATTCTAAATCCAAAAACATTATTATATCTATTAATTATATCCTTTAAAGCCTTAGCCAGGCTGGATACTTCTTTATTTTTAAGCATATCTATACTACCTATATGTCGTATAGGATAAAGGTGAACTTCATATGGCCATCTGGCATAATATGGGATAAAAGAAATAAAATGGTTATCATTAGAAATTATTCTAGATTTAAATTTTAACTCATTTTCTATTACGACACAATGTAGACACTCACCCTTTTTTTCATAATAATTTTTTGATGATTCTAATTCAATTTTAGGTACAGGAGGTATATAAGAAAAAGCATATATCTGACCATGCGGATGTGAGAGCGTAACTCCAACTTCTCTTCCTTTATTTTCAAAAATAAATACATATTCTATATATTCTTTTGATCCTAGCTCTTTATATCTGTCTGCCCATACTTTAATTAAATCTTTAATTTTACCAATAGGTTGGTCTTCCAAATAACGATCGTACTCAGATGTATAGCAAACTACCTCACATATTCCTATAGATTTAGATTTAGTGTATAGGCTAGACTCATTTATTACTTCGCCTGCATCACTGGAGAAAGTAGGAAATTTATTTTCAAACACTACTATGTTGTAGTCTGAATCTGGTATTTCAGTTTTGATACCGCCTTTCTTCGTGGGACATAATGGACAATAGCCTTTGGGGGGATGAAAAGTCCTTCCCTGTCTTTTGGTAGCATAGGCTACTTTTATAGCTTTTATTGGATCATGTCTTATCTCTAACATATATTCCTTCGATTACTTTTTAGCTTACAATTTATATTCTAAAAATATTATTTCCAGACTATCTATTTAAAATATATCAAGTATCTGCCGTCTTTTCTTATAACAACCCTTTTTTTCAGGTCCTTTAACTTACAGTTTTCATCATTATTGCTTGTTCTTCTTACACCATTTTTTATTTTTAGTTTTTCCATTTCTTTATAGATTTTCATTTTAAGAAATTATTATACTTTTTATAGAACTCCTCTCTCTTAGTGCTCTAATATTTATGCTCATCTTTTCCTTATTTTCCTTATGGATAGTTTTTTAACATTTTTTACAATTTCATCTGCTTCCTCTTCTGAATTAGCTTTCGTAGATATAAGTAATCCTTCAGGTTCAAGTTCTTCTAATAGTCTTTCGACTTCTTTTGGATTTTCAGCATATACTACAAGTGCTTTTTTCTTTTTCTGAATTTTTTTAAGCATTGGAATCCAGTGCACTGCTGAAGGAGAACCCTTACCAGGTGCCCATTGAATAGCATCTATATCTTTAATATCTAATATAATATCCAGATGTCTCACTGCATCCGGTCCGTCCAGATGATAGATACTCTTGTCCAGATGTTTTGATATTTTAACAAGATCTGAAACAATGAATTCTTCAAACATCTTTGGTGATATCATAGCACTAAAATCGCATTGAATGGGGTAATTTTTACCTTCACTATAGACAGGAAGCCATCCTAAAAAGAAGTCCTGGCGGTTTTTTACTAAATCATAAAGCTTATCATATTTATTTATAAAGATATCTGAAACTATGCTTATAAGCTTTTTTACTTCTTTGGGATGTTCCAAAAGGTCAAAAAGCATTCTTTCAGCACCTCTTAGTGATGCTATTATATCCAAATTCATTCCTAGGTCTGCCGCGGTAACAAAATAATTATTATTACTGTTTTCAGAAGAAATTTTTGTAAGTCTCTGGGTGATTCCCCAAATAACATTTTTTTCCTGTAAATATTTATTTTCTATATTTTTATAATTTTTTAAAATTGGTGGTCCATACCATATAGTTTCATCTCTGAAATTGGCATTACAGCCAAAATCAGCAGCAATACTTCCAGGTCCAAGATTAATACAAAATGTCGGGAAGGCATCTCCCCCATAATAAACAGATGATAGAAACTCCTTTTGTTTTCCTATTAAAAAATTATAATCAAATTTGTTTTTCTTCCATTCTTTAATTGTCTTATATGATGTGAACACCCCACCCTCATTTCCCTGTTCATTCCATAAATCTTCCTTTCCTTTACGTGGTGCCCAAACCTGTATAAGAGCCCTGTCAACAAGATCAATCTCCCACCAGGATTTGAATCTTTCTTTAGTTTTTTCAGTTATATTTGACAAAAAGCACTCCTAATTATGTAACTTTTCACAAAAATGATTAATAATAGGTCTTTCTGATTCATATATTCTTTAATATATACTGCTTTATGAAAATCCCTTCTGACTTTGAAGCTCTTCAATAAAAGTTATCATATTTTCCAAAGGCACATCCCCTTGTACGGCATGGGCTGGAGAAAATATATAGTTCCCTTCTCTTCCAGCATTTATTAACTTCTTAGTTTCTTGTCTCACATCTGCTGGAGTACAGTAGGGTAAAACTCTCTGAGTAGACATTCCCCCATGAAAAGACAGTCTTCCTTTATATCTTTTTAATAATTTATATACATCCATAACTTCTGGTTGGAAAGGATTAAAAAGGTCAACCCCTATATCTATTAAATCGTCAAATAATTCCTCTACATCTCCACAACTATGTATATACACAAATCTGTCTTCCTTTTTGACAGCCTTATACATTCTTTTAAGTTCGGGATAAATAAACTCTTTCCAAGCTTTGGGACCCATTTGAAGACCTCTTTGTGTGCCCCAGTCATCCCCAAAATATACTGCATCTATATCATATTTCAGAGACTGCTTTACATGTGCAATATTATAGTCTGCTATATTGCCCAGGAGGTTGTGGACAAAATCAGGATGTAGAATCATGTCCATAAGCAAGTTCTCCATACCTCTTAGTGACCATGCTCTTTCATATAATGAAAAATCTACAAAGAATACTCTAAACCTATCAGGATATTTTTTTATTTTTGCCGGTATCTGATTAAAGAATATATTATCTAAAGGATCTGGAAATTGGTATCCATTTAATTTCGGCTCTTTTAAAACTATATTCTTTACTATACCTATATCCTTATCTATGCTTCTATCCCACACAACTCCAAAGTGATCTTTAAAAAAGTTATCTCTAACTTCTTTAAAATAGATTTCTCTACTAGTAAGCTCTAGAAAGTGGTTTTGAATTTCTTCTTCTAAATCCTTCGCCCCCCAATAATTCTTTAGTTTTTCTTTGGCCTCCAGGGTAAAATAACAATGCCAGGGCACATAAGTAGGCCTTAATCCTTTGATTACCTGTCTTATTATTTTTCTTTTTTCCATAACTAAAAAATATCCTTTGTCCTATAGTTTCACTCATTTTATTTTTTCGATATTCTTATTATAATCTCCCCATACTTTTCTTATCATTTTCCAATCTGCTTCAACAAATTTCTCTTTTGTTGTCTCTATACCTGTTACATAATATAAGCAAGGATTCCCAATAGAAGGTTGGAATTGAGCATATTCACGCCAGGCTGCAAGAGATGGCATTGGATGCTGATCTGTGTGAATCTCACACCCCGGGCAAACTATTTTTGCAATTTTTGCACGGTGTTTCATTTGCGGAACAATACTCTTGCGATCTGTATAAATATCCTGAAGTCTTAGCATATCCACTACGTCATTAAAGTATGGATTAAATGTATGTGATATTATCAAAGCATCCTTCTTTGTTTTTTTGGCCTGATCATAATAGATGCTTATCATCTTATGCAGGATTTCAACTCCCCACATGATACTTTCTCTTTTTTCTGCAGGAGCATAACCCTTGTAACGGGGAACAAAATGGGTATAATCATATTCAAATCCATCGGCATCTAAACCTTTAGGGGAAAGCAAATAATTTATTTTTTCTCTTAGCTGTTTTTCATAACCCGGATTTTCTACATCTGGGAAATAGCGCCAGTTTGCCTCAGTAAGTGACTCACTTGGTAAAATAAAAACTTTTTTAAACTTAGTCTTTTTTTTCTCTTTATTTATTGATTTATAAAAAACATCTGTGTCAATCTCATACGTGAAGGATTCATGATCATCAAATATTAAATGATATTCAACTGGTACATCTTTTCCGTTTGCACTTCTACCATAACTAAAAGGAGACACCCATAATATTACCTTCTGATTTTTTCTATGAGCCATTTTTATAAATCCTTTAAAATCCGGCCACAATTCTTTATCTATATTAAGATGATCATCTTTGTCAAACCACCTATTATCCACAATAAGGATAGTTGGATTTATTCCTTTTTCTTCTAATTTACCGAGCATTTCTTCATAAAATGCTTGAGTACAATACTTAAGTGTATTATCCTTCGACCAGTCATTGTATTTTCCACCAAAATAATTGCTCCATCGGTTTGAATGATAAACCTGTTCTCCCCAACCGCTGAAAATAGGTTTTTTCCACCAGGATGGTGTATTCCGTCGTTTATTAACATTAATGTTATTATTTTCAGCCAGATAATTTACATAGCCCTCTAATGCCTTATAGACATCAGAAGAATGTTGTTGAAATATTATTTTTGGGCTTTTCCATTCCCCATTAATTTTTGTATATCCATCATATGTCAAATTTAAGCCAAATCTTTCACCACCTTTAAATTGATAATCTAGAAAATTATTTTGTTTTACCGGGACAACAAGACCCATGCTAAGCCAGCTTTTCATATCCTTCCTTCCTATTAAATAAAGAAAAGGGGGTGGTGAAGCCAGCCAATCTCCTCCAAAATAATGTCTGTCTGAATTCAGGCGTATTGAAATATCTTCATAGTAATTAAAGATCCTTTTGTCAGCAGAATTAATAGAAAAGGAATATACTTTTTCAAAGTGTGGAGTAGAAGAAGTCATAAATTCTTTGACATGACGGTGGTAGGCCATGTGCCTTCCAGGACCGCAAAAATACGGATAAAAGTTTTCATTAAAACGTAGATCATCCCTTATAAAGCCTTCAAAAAATCTAGCATTGTCAAGTTTTCCAATTCCATTTACCTTATAATTATAGAGAATCTTGTCCGGATAACAGTAGAAAATATATTCTGTTTTGTCCCAGAGAGTTGTTTTTCCGTTGAAATATATTTTTATACAATCTGTCTCATGGTTGATTATAGGTTCTTTAAGATTTATCAATTCATCAATATATCCATCCCTGTCACATCCAGAAGCCACAAAAAAGTCTGCCCCAATATCACCGAAAAATATTTCAAGAAAACCCCTTTTTTTCTTTTTATACTCTATTTTATATTGTGTACCAATAACCTTAAAACCAGAATTCCCTTTTACAAACTCCATGATATTACAACTCCTATTTTAAAAATAATAAATAATATTTATCTTGAATACTGGTACTCTTTAGCCTTTTACAGCTCCTGAAGTCATACCGGAAATGATATATCTTTGCCCTATAATAAAGAGGATCACAACAGGAGCCACTGTCAGTACGATGGTGGCTGATACCAGCTGCCAGTCAGCTAATTTTTGACCATAAAAATTATAGACAGCAAGGGTCATAGGCCATTTAGTTGACCTATTGAGGATATAAAGGGGAGTCTGGAAATCATTCCAGGCACACATAAAGTTAATGATTAACAGGGTTATGGTAACCGGTTTCATCAGGGGGAAGATAACCTTAAAAAACAGGGTAAAACTGTTACAGCCGTCAAGTACAGCCGCTTCATCCAGTTCTCTGGGTATGGTACCGATAAACCCGTAATAAAGAAAAACACCAAAGGGCATCAACCAGCCTGCATAGAGGGCTATAATCCCCTGATAAGAGCCCATAATATGAAACACCTGCAGGGTTCTAATTAAAGTAATATAATTTATAGGTGAAACCAGGCCTATTAGAAAATAGTAATAAATAGCCCTGTTTATTTTTGACCTCCTCCGGGAAAGGACGAAAGCAGCTATAGATGCAGTAAAAATATTAATGATGGCTGAAGAGCCTGCAAATAGTAGACTATTAAAAAAAGAACGGATCAGGCGTCCCTCTTTGATTACTATTAAATAGTTCTCCCAGTGAAAAACCTCCGGTGGAGTAAGAGCCATTAGACTGGCAGCGGTTCTATCTTTAAGAGAATTTATTATTAATAGATAAACAGGAGCCAGGACAATCAAACTAATTAACCATGCAATTATTCCCAGCAAGATTTTATTTATTATTTTCCTTTTTTTCGTCACCACTCAACCTCTTTTCTGGATAGGACTCTAATTACAATAAAAGACAGGAATATAGCTATGACAAAGGCTATTACTCCCAGGGCTGTTGCAAGCCCATAGCGGCCCATTGAGAACGAAAAAAAGACAGCCGTGTTTATAACATCAGTTGCGTCCCCTGGTCCTCCCTTGGTCAGGACAAATATTACATCAAATGCCTTTAGTCCCCAGATCAGGTTTAATACTATATTAATTATAAATGCGGGTTTGAGAAAAGGAATGGTAAGATGGATCAACCTCTGCCAGTAATTGGCCCCATCCACTTTAGCAGCGTCATAGGTAGATTGAGGAATCGTTTGCAGTCCTGCCAGAAATATAATCATGCAATATCCGCTAAGCCTCCACGTTTCAACAGACATGACCACAGGCATAGCAAATTTTACACTGGTCAGCCAGCCGCGGGTAATGTTTTCCAGACCGATAGCACTTAAAAGTTTATTTACTAGACCCACCTCCGGTCTAAAAATAGAGATAAACATAAGCCCTACCGCCAGTGGAGAAAGAGTTACCGGTAGATAAAAGATCGCTCTCAAAACATTTCTGGTTCTAAATGTTTCATTCAATATTAGAGCCAGTATAAGGCCGAATAAAATTTTAAAGGCAGTTGTTACAATCGCAAAGATAGCTGTATTGGAAATATACTTTAAATATTTGCTTCCCTCAACAAATATCTCCCTGAAGTTTTTCAAACCGATAAAATTTACACTTGACCTATAGGCATTCCAATCAGTCAGAGAATAACCTATACCGATAATACTGGGGGTCATAAAAAATATTGTATAGACCAGTAGTCCGATAATTAAAAAATACTGTGGATAGATTCTACTTTTAATCATTGCCTGCCTTTTTTAAAAAAGTGTAGCAAATAACTCTCACCCTGTCCAATGGCTTTCAAGTACTTTTTTATATGAGGCAACAGGGTGATAACTACTGTTAAGTTAAGAGAGACCGATAGGTCTTGTTAGAAAACCCACCGGTCTTCTCATTAAACAATTTACAAACCTTAGCTAAAATCCTCTTACTCGGCGATCTCCATTAATGCCGCTCTATCTGCATCGATTTTTTCCAGAACCTGTACAGGCGTGCTTGTACCTACCAGCATCTCTTCGATATATTTACCAACAACCATTTGATCGAAGAAGAGAACTCCACCCTGTGCATCCATCTGGAAATTACCGTCAACTAATTCAGTAATACTTGCTAAACCCGCTGTGGGTTCCTTCTCTACATCAGCGAAGGATGGATTACCCAGGCTAGGTTTGCCAGCATAGAACTTCTCAAGGTTTTCAACTCTTGTCCTAAAATCAAACCACAATCTGACTAAATCAAGATTTTCAGTATCTTTATTAACCAGCATTACTACTCCACCGGCTGAAGTACCGAAGACATCAACCCCCTCTGTAAATCCTAACGGAGACGGGAACATCTTCCAGTTTTCTGCTCCTGATTCAGGATAACCTGCAACTACTTCTGACTGGAAAGAAGTATAGACCAGTTCCATAGCACTTTCACCTGTCCCCATAGCATTAATAGCCTCACTCCATAAACCAGACATATAGTCTTCACCTAGATATCCCAAATCAGCCAGCTCTTTCAACTGGGTCAGACCAAGTTCAAATTCCGGAATATCAACGAATTTTAACTCCCCGCTATTTAGCTTATCATAAGTTCCAGGATTATTATAATTGACTATGGCAGCTGCTTCATTCATATACATAGGAGTGTGCCATAAATCAGATGGCCACTCATAGATGGGATTAATTCCATTACTCTTTAAGGTCTCGCAGATTTCCAGGAATCCAGCATAGTCTTCCGGAGGTGTTAAATTGTACTCTTCAAAAATCGCTGTATTATAAAGCATAGCCCAACCATCAACAGACCAGATATTAAGTGCCCACAGTTTCCCATCTATTGTTGCTCCGGCACGGGCCCAGTCCTTTAATCTAGGAACCCATGGCTCATTGGATAGATCAAAAACATTTTCTGCCGGTATTTGTTTCAATGTAATTCCGGAATGAAAGAAGAATATATCAGGACCCTCACCGGTAGCCAACTTTGTCTTGATGATATTCGGATACTGATCATCAGGGTTTACCTGAAGGTCAACGATAACACCTGTCTCAGCTGTAAAATCATCTATCAATTCCTGTTCCACATCTTCCTTAACCCAGTTCTGAGAAGCAGCAATTGTCAGCACGCGACCTTCATAACTAACCTCTTCTTCAGCAGGTGCAGCTTCTTCTTCGGCAGGTGCAGCTTCTTCAACTACCTCCTCTTCCACTGGTGCTGCTTCCTTTTTACATCCTGCAAGTGAAAAAGTTGCTATCATAGATACAGTAAGTAACATTATAAGTAACCACAATAATGGTTTTTTCATTTCTTTTTTCCTCCTCATATTATAGATTATTGATAATTCTCTAATAAATTTTTAATTATCACCTCCCCTATTTTTAATGTTTTTTTATCAACATTTAAATCTTTTTATCTCCTACCTCCTCTCTGTTAATTAGAATATTTTTTTGTTATTTTTAACGATATAACGGGCCGTAATTTTTACATGC
>Ga0307379_10005590_pt1 | contig 17483 bp, 21 predicted proteins | sample UN2MG_FD_202237 | JGI IMG/M metagenome (GOLD analysis project Ga0307379, IMG submission 202237) | Soil microbial communities from Risofladan, Vaasa, Finland - UN-2 | ecosystem: Environmental > Terrestrial > Soil > Coastal area > Acid sulfate soil | place: Finland: Risofladan, Vaasa | collected... | reverse complement strand
ATTGGGATTCGTGCCGATGTACCCCCGTGTGTTGGTATCCACGAATATCCAGTCCGCTGCGCTAGAGTTGACAGCCAGGCCGTAATAGTTAGCGGTGGCCACATCCTGTACCCAAGCCTGACCGTGCACCATCCCCTCACCCGCCGCTACGGCAGGTTGCGCTGCTACTGGCGTGGCTCCCACGGTGATAGCATTAGCGCCGGTGCCTGTACCCGTGATGGCCAGCTTGGCGTAGATATGACACACCTTGCCGATAAGGCAGTACTTCGCCTCCGTGACCGTCACCGTCACAGCGCCAGACTGCGTCACCGTCGGCGTCCAATCCACCCAGCGCCCGCCGTAGCTCTTGCCTTCCAGCCGGTCGAGCCGGGCCTTGATAGAGGCGATGGCCTGTAACAATTGCTCAATCATCCCGCGCCTTCCAGATGTGCCGTGATTGTCTCTTTGCCACCAGCGGCGACGCTCACCTGCACGGCCCGGACAATCGCGTCCATAGTGCGGCCGGCATACACCATCGTCACCCGGTCGCCCCAGCGCCAGTGCAGGCCGTAGCGCGTGCCTGGTCCGTCCACGATAGAGGCCGATAGCGCCAGTTTGGGCTCGCCGTCGGCGAGCAGTTGGTTCGCCGCCGCCAGTATGTCGGCGGTTGTCTCCTGGCTGTTGCTGGCGTTTATGAAGCCCTCGCAGCGGCCGAACAGCGAGCGGCCAGAGCGCACCGTGTCCTCCGCCATCTGGATCAGCCGGTCCTCTGCCTCGCCCTTGCCGCCAGCATAGGCGTAGTTCACCTCGTCAGAAAAGTCCTCGTCTAGCGACGGCTCGGCCAGGTTGCCTAGCTCGGCCGAGAGCAGCACGGGGTTCTGTCCGCTGGGGTAGCTGTGGTTCATGCCCGGCTGCCCCAGGCTGGTCCTGAACTCCCATTGCGTCGGCGTGGCGTCGGCCACGTGCCAGTAGACAGGCGTGCCAACGGCGTCCGCCGCCTTGGCGATGTCCTGCAACACCGTCAGCACGTTGCGGCGGGAGAAAGCCATGGTGAGGATGGGACCGACAGCAGCCAAAGCCTGTCCCGTCAGATAGGTACTGCTGATCCGCCGCGCGGCCAGTGCGCCGACCATGAGATTGTAGTAAACGATATACTTGCACATGTCGTCAGCGCATTCGGTCATCGTCGCCTGCGCCGACCCCTCGTTATAGGCGACCGTGCGCCGCTTCAGCAGGTGATTGCCGTCCAAGGCCACCACTTTGACGTTGCGCACGCCATTACGGTCGCTGGTATCCGTGAGCCGGCGAACCAGGTAGACGCGTTCCAGGGCCAGCGCGCCGTCTTCCGGCTGCCGCCAGACCTCGATCCGCCGGTCGGCTGCCAGCAGCGTGCGGTCGAACGTGTCCGGCAGCGTCAGCGTGCAGACGCCGATGCCGTGCAAGACAATCGAGTAGTCGAAACTGCCCACCGTGTCCAGCAGGGCGAGGCGTGTGCCATCGTCTCTCGACAAGAATATCTCGTAGTTGCTCATGCGCAGCCTGCTAGTATGTTATAATGCGGGCAGCAAAGTGCTCCGGCGGTGCGGCAAACACCCCGGAGCGTGGCACACTGAATTGGAGGTTCAGCATGCATCCTCATTCTAGCACCCCTAAGCGTAGTCTGGCTGACCGACTTGCATCTCAGACCAATAAGGAAGGCCCGATCCCCAATCACGTTTCTGCGCTCGGCCACTGTTGGGTTTTTGCTGGAGGCCACAGTCACGGCTACGGCTCTATGCAAGTGGGCCAACCACGTAGGATGAAGCAAGCGCATCGCATCGCATATGAATTGGAGTACGGACCGATACCCGAAGACTTGGATGTATGCCATAAATGCGACAATCGAGGGTGCGTCCGACCTGACCATCTGTTTGTCAGTACTGCTCGGGGTAACATTCTCGACTCGGTATCTAAGGGTCGCTATAACAGACCGCACGGTGTCGCATGCAAAAAGACGACCCTTAGTGAAGAACAGGTACAGAACATTCGGCGGCGTTATGCCTTCCGTTCGTATGGCCCCAATGGTGCTGGCGCCCTCGCCAAAGAATATGGCATCTGTACCAGCACCATTTGGAACATCGTCAACCATAAGACCTGGAAATACCTTTAGACTCATGCCACTCATCTCAACACCCCAGGTGCGGCGCGTAGTAGGACAGCGAAGCCGTCCCTGAGTCTGTAAAGACGAACAGACTTATCACGTTGGCGCCGGGTTGCAGGCAGAAGGTGGCGAAATCCGAGTTAGGCAGCAGGGCGCGGCCGATCACGTTGCCGAAGTAGTTCGAGGTGATAACCTTGGCCCCCGGCGTCAGGGCGATGGTCAGTGTCTCGCCAGCCAGCAGGTTGTAGTTCAGGTAGAGCGTTTGCCCGGTGGTTTCGTTACGGAGGTACTGCAGCCAACTCACAGTGCCTGCAGGGCGGGTGATGGTGAGGATGGGATAGGCCGGTGCTGAGCCAGGGTTTGTGACAATGGTCTGACCGGCACCCTGCGCCGTGCCGGCGGTGGAAAAAGCGAGGTACAGTTTGGTACTGCTAATGGCCATTCCGCCTACAATCGCCGCGCCCGGTAGCATAACCCCCGCGTGTGTCCAGGTAGTACCATTCCAGATAGCATAACGGTTAGCAAGCCCTAGCCCTCCGGCGGCGGTGAACTGCCCGCCTACATGTACGAGCCCCGCCGCGTCAACTCCGATAAAGAAACCAAAATCGCTCAGGCCCGTGCCCAGGGCACTCCAGGCGCTACCGTTCCATTTTGCCACGTAGCTACAGGCAACCCCGCCCGCCGATGTGAATTTGCCGGTGACGTAGACCGTCCCATCCGGCCCCACTGCCACACTATAGGCAGTTGGATCCACTCCACCTAGGCCAGTGCCTAGGGCACTCCAGACCGTGCCGTTCCACTTGGCTACCCCTACCGTGTTCGCTACGCCACCGGCCAGAGTGAAAAAGCCTACGGCGTAGAGAGAGCCGTCTGGGCCTATGGCTAGGCCTGTAACAGTCTCATCCATGCCCGTGCCCAGGGCGCTCCAGACCGTGCCGTCCCACTTGGCGATTCCTAAGGTATTCGCCACCCCACCCATCGAGGCGAACATACCACCTACGTAGATCGAGCCATCCTGGCCTACGGCGATAGCACGAGCATAAGGCGAAGCGCCACCACAACCCGTACCCATCGCCGACCAGGCCGCCCCGTTCCATTTGGCGATCCCTTTTGTGTTCGCCACACCACCGGCCAAAGTGAAATCGCCAGCCACGTAGAGTATGCCGCTAGAATCGATAGCGACAGCACGACCTCTATCATTCAGCCCGGTTGTCAATGAGCTGAAGGCCGCGCCGTTCCACTTGACAATGCCATCGCCGTTGGCGTCACCAACGTCTAGAAAAGTGCCGGTGATGTAGAGGTTGCCGGTAGCGTCAAAACACAAGCCAAAGGATTCATCACCCCCGGTAAGCCCCGTGCTCAGCGCACCCCAGAGCCCACTCACCCGGCCGATGATGTAGTTCGCATTGGCCACGCCCGTCGCCGTCGTCAGCGCCGGCGTCGTCAGCGTCGTGTCGTACCAGTAGGGGTCAAAAGCCTTGAAGGTCAGCACCGCCTTACGCCAGGATAACCCGCTCTGGTCTCGCCCTTCCGCGCCCTCAGCGCCGCCTATATAGCGACAGGTCAACTCGCGTGTAGTGCCGCCGGGTCCGGTGACGCGCAGGCGGCCGTTGCCTCGCGTGGGGTCAAGCGTGCGCAGCAGCGTGCGCACGGCCGCGCGGACCGCATCCGCGCCGGCGCCCTTCACCAGCAAAGGCAAGTCCACCTCGCGCGCCTTGACGCGGACAGCACGCAGACGGCTGCCCGCCTGGAAGGGCGTCTCTTCCTCGATCAGGCCGATAGGCGGCATGTCTAGGCCTATAGGTCCTAGCAAGACCCGCATGTCGAGTTGGCAGACGAGAGGCGTTAGCACGCCCAGGGCATCGATAAAGGTGATCTGCTGATCAGCCATTGTTCACCTCTTCAGGCATAGAGTAGTTCTAGTCGCCGCTGGCGCCGCTCTATCTCTGTCGCTACTTCATCCAGACCGATGCCATTGACCTCGATGTGGTAGGTATTGCCGCCTCCGCGCCCTGCCGGCACCACCGTCTCGCCGCCGTGGACGATAGCCAGTTGCGGCTCGCCGAACGCCCCCGGCACGACGCCGCCGGCGGCGAACGTCGGTATAAGCGGCATGTCCGGCGTACTGACGTTTACCCCGCCCCAGCCGAGCCAACCGCCGCCGACCCGGCCCACGCCAGGCACATCGACGCTAGGCAGTTCCACGTTGAAGCCTGGAATGTTGAATTCCAGTCGGTTCCAGGCAGTGATCAGCGGATTGATCAGCCCAATAATCGAGTTCACGGCACTTCTGATACTACCCGTGATATTGGCCCAGGTCGTCTGCGTGACCGCCTTTAGGGTGTCCCAGGTCGTGCCTATGGTGGTGCCTAGCACCCCGAACACGTCGCCCGTCTTTTGCGCGGCCAGTTGGACGGCGGCGAACGCGGTATCGACGAAGTTCCTGAAGTCCGTGCTCGTGTTGTAGGCCCAGATTAGCCCTGCCACTATGCCAGCAAGGATAGCGATTATGAGCAGTAGCGGCGCGGCCAGCGCCGTCTGAGCCACCACCAGTCCCCACGTAATCGCCGTTTGTATGGCCATCACCGCAGAGTGGGCTACGGCCAAAGCTGTCATTATCGCCCAGGCCGTAGCCACAGCTGCGGCCACGCCAACGATAATAGACAGCACGAGGCTGTTTTCATCCAGGGTCTTCCGCCAGTTCTTCAGCGCGTCTAGGCCATCGGTCACGGCCTTGGTGATCTTGGGTATAGCATCCCGCCCCGCCAGCAGCGCGTTGGTCGCCATGTCCTTCATACCAATGACGATCTTTTCCAGAGGGTCAGGCCAGAGGCTCTTTAGCCACGTCACCAGGTCGCCTACGGCAGTACCAATCTTGGGCAGCGCGTCCTTACCCAGTGTCACCAGGTTAGAAATATCCAGACCGGCGAATCGTTGCACCCCCAGCACGACCACATTCAAGGCGGAGTCAATGTCGCCCCTGGCCAGCAGGTCGAAGAACACCTGGAAATAGGTCGCGAGGGTCTTGATCGGCTCCAGCGCCTGGCTGACCCCATCCTTCATTTCGGTAACTTTCTCAGTCATACCGGCGATAGAGTCCTTAGTCGAAGTCACGATGTCATTCAAGCCCGAGATGGGCGATACCATCGCGCCCGCCGCGCCACCTGCAGTGCTCATGGCCCCGCCTGCGGTGCTCATGGCCGCTGTCACGTCAGCCAGAGCCCCCTGCTGGCCTTTCCAGAGCCCCTCCATAGTGGCGATAGCAGGGGTGAGACGAGCGATGTCGCTCAGCGTGCCTATGATGCCATCACGGATAATGGCGAACGGTTGCTCGCCTTTGCCGGGGTTGGCGAGCTCTTTCAACTGGTCGCGCATAGGCCCGAGATTGAGCTTCTCTTCTAACCGGACCTGCTCGGCATCCAGCCCCAACCGTTTCAGGAACTTATCAAGGGCGTCGATCTCCTCCTGCGGCGCGCCGCCGATCTTCATCAAGTTCATCTTGTAGGTCAGCTCGTCTGTTTGGCGCTCAATCGCTTTGAGCTTTTCCGTGTACGCCTTGCTGCCCGCCAGCGGTGTATCTGTCCAGCCCCGCAAAGCGTCCTTGGCAAAGCCCAGCGCGGCCTTCATGTCGTCTAACTGGCTCTTGGTAGCATCGACCAGCGACTTGATCTGGTCCTTGCCCAGCCCAGCAAACTGCGCGATAGCCGCTCCTGCTGTAGCAAGCGGAGACGCAATCGCCGTTATCCCCCCGTATGAATCGACTATTTCACCGACCCCATCCTCTACCTGGGAAACCAGGCTAGGGCTGTGCGAGGCAAACGGATTGAGCCAACTCAGAGCCGAATATATCGCCTGCCCCCAACTGCTAATGACGGCCCAAAGCGTCGAGAGCGCCGACGAGAATATTGGCGCCAACACCTCGACCGCATAGCCAATGCCACTCACAACTACCTGCACACCTGTCAATAACCTCTCGAAGGCAGGCATCATCGAATCCAACATAGCCGGTAGCCTGTCGGCCAGGGTCGTGATTATGGGCAGGATTAGAGGCAAAATCTTGGAGCCAATTTCGATCAGACTACCCAGTAATCTGTTCTTGAGTATCTCCATCTGCCGGCCGACGCCGCGGTTCATCTCCTCGAAGGCCGCGGTAGAGGCACCCGCCGCGCCTTCCAGTGACGCGAGGTCGCCCGCGAACATGTCCGCGTTCGCCCCCGTTGTGCCTAGTACCGCGCTGACTGCCTCTACCGAACCAAACAACTTCGTCAACGCACCGATGTCGCCGCCAGTACGATCCCGTACCGCCGCCATCGCGACATTGAACCCCTCTGCTTTGATCATCGCTGCCGCATTCGAGTAGCCTAGGCTCTGGAAGATAGTGTCCATCTCGGCGCTTGGCTTCAGGAGGCCCTGTATTGCCGCCCTGATCTGTGTCATCGCCTGCGCCGTGGGTACACCCTGTTTAGTCAGCGTGGAAACACTCGCTAGCACCTCTTCAAGCGCAATGCCCGCCGCGGCTGCCATCGGCGCCACCACAGACATAGAGGCAGACAACTCAGCGAACGTAGTTTTGCCTCTCTTCACTGTGGTGAATAAGAGGTCAGCTACCCGTTCGGCTTCGGTGATCGGCATCTTGAAGGCGTTGATTACTGTCGTTAGGCCATCGACCGCAGTCTCGGTATCCGTCACACCACCGATGGCCGCCTTGCTCGCCACCTCCAAGAACGTTATCGCATTCTCCCTCGGTACACCTGCCGAGATGGCTTGATACAGCGCCTTGGTCGCCCCTACTGCATCAACACCCAGCCGCTTGGTTAGGTCAACGGTCTCAGCCGATAGCGCCGCGAAGCCCTCTTGATTCAGGCCGAGCATGGTATTAACTTCGCGCATGCCGCCCTCGAAGTCGGATGCCGCCTTAACCGCAGCCACGCCGAGGCCCGCCAAGCCAACAACGGCTCCCGCTCCCAAAGCAAACGCAGCCTTCCCCAGCCCGCCCAGCACGCCAGTCAGGCTCTTAGACTGGCTCTCCATGTTCTTCGCGCCCGTGATAAAGCCGCTGGTATCAGCGGTGAACTGCACGACCAGGCTTGCTAGTGTGCTCACGTCGTCCCCCCTGGCCGCGCATCACGTCCACCGAATGCGGCGTTAAGTTGCTCTACGGTTGCCAACTGTGCCTCCCAGGTCTGCCCCTGTGGCTCTTCGGCTTCCTCGAACCGTGGCATGAAGTCGCTCGGCTTGTACGCCTTCTCGCCCTTGCCACGGTTGACGTTGGCGATGGTTGACGCGATGATGCCAGCCCGCAGGTCGGCCCGGGACTCGCCCCAAGGCTCGACCTGCTCGTAGGCCAGCCATTCCGAGAGCTCGCGCGAGGTGTGGCGCTCCAGGACCTCGCGCGGCGTCAGGCGCAGCCCCAGGCTCAGGCGGTGGACGAACCGTCGCCAGGGGCTGCCACGGATTCCCCCACCAGCTCCTCCACGTCCTCGGGTGTGACGCCGGAGAGCCGCTGGGCCACGTCGCTGATACGGCTGAGCGCTCCTGCCGAGTGCCGGCCTAGCGCCTCGGCGTCATGCTCGCTGAAGACGAGATTGCCTGCCTCGTCAACCACCGACCGTGAGACGAGGCGGGCGCGGAAGTTGGCCAGGTTAATGTCCCGGCCTCGCCCCTTGCCCTTCAGTAGGCTAGACTCGAAGGCGTCCCGATCGACGCCGCTCATGCCACGCACCAGGACGGAACACGACCACTCGGGGATATCCACCTGCTCCGTCTGAATGTCCCGCGCCGCCAGGATTGCCTCGCGGGTGCCCAGTTTCAGTTTCGCCATGCTTAGATTCCTTTCTGCCTAGCTATCAGGCTAGGCTCGGCTGGCCGGTAATTTTGAGTGACACGTCAGCGCCGAGCTTGTCGGCGACTGGTTCCTTCGTACTGAACTTGACGACGTAGGCAGCAAACGACCAGGTCGTCGCGCCGATGTTCGGGAAGACCAGCTTGTAGTTGCGCTTGATCCGGGCGACCATGTCCCGCAACAGTCCCGTGCTGTAGCCGTGGGTTGCCCCTGCCGGCACGAAGTTGAGCGCCAGTGTCACCTCGCCGCTGCGCAGGATGGTTGGCACCACCTCTTCCCAGTGGCCCGGCGACTCGTGGGCAGTGACATCGACGGTGTCAAGGCTTAGATCAGGGCCGCCGATCTCAGTGACCTCGGCGATGTTGACAAACACTTCAGGCGACGCGCCGTTGCCCAGCTGTAGGAGCGTGCCAAAGGCCGCGATTGCTTGAGTCATAACAGTTACCTCCTACTCTGATTGGATTACGGCGTGAGACGCAGGACTGCGAAGCCGACATCGGCGGCAGCCGCGGCAATGTAGACCTGTCCATCCGCCTGCTTGAAGCCGGCGAGAGCAACCGGGCCGAAGGCGGCGAACTCGGCGATACCTACGCTGTAGGCCGTGATGTCGCCAGTACGTCCATACTCGTCGATCACGGTGCTGATCGTGAACGTCTGGGCCCCCCCGTTGAGATTCTGGACCAGCAGCACGTCGCACGAACCCAGGGTCCAGCCCGCGCCGTCGGCGAACGAGGCGCCGGCCGGCGTGAAGGCGATGTCCAGCGCGTTTGCCGCTGGTTGCAGCGTCGGGTACTTCCCGATCACGGTGATAGGGGTGAGAACTAGTCGCGCCATGGTTAGGCCTCCTTAACTAATATGGGATTCCCACTAGGGTCAACCAGGCCAGTCAAGCGAAACGTCGCCTCCGGCGCCTGGTGTCGCTGGGCAATGTGCAGCAATAGCACCTCCTCTTCCAGACTGGCAAACGGGCAGGCAGAGCACTGGTAGCACGGGTAGCCGTTCCAGTCCCCCACCGTGTAGGGCTCGTTTACCACCGCTAAACCTCCGCACAAACTCTTGACAACAGGCATACCCTATGGTATCCTTGTCCTATGTACAAGCAGATGATCTCGTTCACCGAACCCCAGATGGCATTCTTGAAGGCCGAAGCCAAGCGCCTAGGTATCCCCGTAGCTGACTTAGTGCGCCGCATCATCGACGAGCACCGGGAGCGCCAGAAGTGAAGCAGTGCAGTAAGTGCGGCCAAGACAAACCGCTCGATGATTTCAACAAGCGTAAGCTGTCCAAGGATGGCAGGTGTGTACTGTGCAGGGAATGTCAGAAGACCGCCAAGGCAATCTGGTATGCAGCCAACAAGGACCGGGCGAATGCTTACGATCGACAGTACCACCAGCAGAATAAAGCCCAAGCCGCCGAATGGTGGCAAAGCTACTACCGGCTGAAGAAAGAGAGCATTCTCTCCCAGCGACGGGCCTACAACCGCACCTATTACCAGGCCAACAGAGAGCGCATAGACAATCGGATGGCATCCTACCGAAAGGAGAAAAGCGAGCAGTTTCTGCAGGCCCACCGTATACAAGAAGCCCGATGGCGAGCGGCACACAGTGATCGGGTCAATGCTCTGCAGTGGGAGCGTCGTCATCGGAATTGGGCACATTACTTGGTTAGTGCGTCCGAACGCCGCATCGCTCACCGCAACAGGGTTCTGGCAGCCCTCTTGGCACGGGACGGCCACACTTGCCATATCTGCAAGCGACAGATCAGGCAGAGGGAAGCAACAATTGATCATCTGATACCTGTCTCCCAAGGTGGCCCTTCTGTTGAATGGAATTTGGCCATCGCTCACCTCTTCTGCAACCAGAGCCGCGGTGATGGTCGAATCCCGGTACAACTCCGTTTGGCGTTTGACTAGTCTTCTAATTGCATTCATTCGGAGTGCCACACCACAGCATCCACGATCACGCGCCAGAGTTTCGTCTCCGGCTCGTAGTCGTCGATGTCAGACTCGACGAAACAGGCCTGGCAGAATGTCCGGTTGCCGTCAATGCCCTGCCGTAGCGCGGCGGCGACCGCCTTCGCCTCCGCGTAAGTCGCCGCCCAGCAGGCAAGCTGAATACGTGGGTGCGCCAGGCCGGACGGCCCGCTATGCGAGTGCTCCCTGGGTCCGCTGATCCGCTGATAGGCAATGGCCGGCAAGGCCGCGTTCTGCGGCAGTACCAGCGGATAGACTCGACTGCTCACGAGGGCCGTCAGGGCCGGCACGGTCACCAGGTAGGCCACCAGCGTCTGCTCGATATTCACGTCGCCGCCACCCTTGACAACAGAATCTTCAGCGCCTCGCCAATCTCACGCACGGCGGCAGTCCCTTTCTCGTCAAATGCCGGCCGCAGATACGGGTGCGCCGGAAGCGTGACCTGACGAGCCGTGTACCACTGGCCCGACTTGGCATCTTTCCAGCGCAACAGGTGGGGGCCTTTGGGCTTGATCACGCCGCCGTACTCCTGGATTCTCGCATAGACTACGTCGGTCCCGACCTCGACCTCGCAGCGCGTTTTGCTCGTCTCCGTCACCTCGCTGTGAATGCTGCGCCTGAGCGTGCCTGTTCGGTAGGGCGCCTTCTCTTTGGCCGCGTTCTGCACCAGCAGAGCGCCTGCCAGCGTCGCCCGTTCCAGCGCCTTGCCCGCTACCACGTCTGACAGTTGCGCCAGCTTGCGGGCGAGCTCCGGCCCGCCGACGATCTTGACGTTGAAGCCATCGCTCATGGCGACACCACCAGTTGACATTGCAACCGCGTCGTGATACCGCAGCCGTCCTGCTCGACCGACAGGATATCCAGCGTCAACGCGCCGATGACGACCCGCATGCGCGGCGTGATCGTCGGATACGAGCCCGCCAGCGACACCGTGTGGCTGCCGACGACGATCGTGTGGTCCGGCAATTTCGACTCCCGCCCACCAGCCGGCGCTATCCGGCAGGCGAGAGCCTCCAGGCCTGCCACCGTCACCCAACTCAGGCTCTCGGCCCCGTAACTGTCCCGGCTCGCCGCCGCCGTCTGAATGGCAGCCAGGCTCGGATAGAACGCCGGCAGAGCGGCCAGCAGGCGCGGCGAGATAATCGACGTTACCATTACAGGCCTCTTAGCGCCTGGTTATACAGCCGCTCCCGGTAAGAGAAGTCGTCAACTACCATTTCACCCCAGTCAAAGCTCCCGTCCGCGGCGGCCGCGGCGCGTAGTCCGGCAGCACGCGCCAGCAGGGCGTCACTTACCTTCGCACCATCGGTTGACAGGTCCAGCAGGCGGATTACTTTCAACGTCATGGCTTGGTCGCTAGCTATCGTTTCCAAGGCCATAGCGGTGGCCAGCCGGACTTCGTCGCCTTCGAGCGCCAGGAAGGTGTCGATTTCGTCATCGTCAAACATCGCGCTGGCGGCAACCCTATCCGGGATCATGAGCCGCACGCGGCCTCTGTCGGTTGCTGGCGCGTAGGTAAACATCTCTTCAACCCCCTACCTGGCCCACTTCCACTTGATCGCCCCGCATCGCCGGCACGCCGTCCAGTGTCGCCGTTCCCACGGATCCCAGTCGTGCTTGAACAGGCGGCAGACGAAGCGCATCACGGCGTCACCACCGGCGCCCAGGCTGCCGCATCTGCTGCTACATAGGCGGTCGCGGCCTCCCACGATTCACGCCAGGAGGCATCTGGTCCCGAGAATATGCCCAGGCGCAGCTTAGGTGTGCCATTGTGCGAGTAGGTAACGTAGGGGCCGTAGACACTCTGTGTGGTCGCATACGTGACTGTGTTCGCCGCTACGCCAAACAGCGCCACCAGGCGGGCCTTGATACTGGCGGGGGTTAGGTGTGTGGTGTCTAAGGCAGTCTCAAACAGCACTGCATCGCCTGCCAGGTTCACGCGCCAATGATTGCGGCGGCAGAGTTGGGGGTCATTGGGGTTTGCCTGCAACGCCGCTAGTTGCTGCACAACAGTCGCACGCTGAGCAGTAGTCAGACCTAAGTCCTGGACGTAGAAGTAGAGGTGGCTCTCGCTCATGCTGCCACCCCCACGTCGAGGCGGCTGCACCAGGCCACCTCTGCCGGCGTCAGGGCACAGCCGGCCCAGAGGGCGGTGAGGGCGATGGCGCCGGACCAGCAATCAGAGGGAATTGTGGACGTTGCGCCCAAATTCGTCAGAGAGTTGAATAGACTTCCAGCCCACGTGCCGACTGGACTCTGCGTAAGCCCTGTCTGCGAGCCCTGTGCATAACTCCGCATTTGGTTAGCGAGTTTACTCCACGTTATACCGAGCACCATCCATCTCACATACCCGCCCAGCGCAGCCGTACTGACGGTTGTCGTCACTGCTCCTGCTATATGGACGAAATTCAGCTGATTGGCAACCGCACTGCTACGCTCGACATACACTTGGTTGGTGCCGCCCGACCGCAAAGTTATTACTCGCCGTGTTACCCCATCTGTCCACACCCCCGGCGGCACCTTCGCCACGGTCAGCAACGCCCCCTCGGCCCCGTCGAACATCGCCGCCAAGCCTGGCGAGTAGATGTTCGTGACCCTGGTCAGCCCGTCGTACACGCCGCACGTTCGCCCGTCGCCGAAGCCTGGCTGCCCCAACTGCACGCCGACAAAACGGCCGTGGTTGTTGTTGCCTGAATAGTCGTGGGCAACCGTGCTACCGTCAGGCGGCTCATCCTGCGGCCAGCAGCCAATCAGGTTGCCCGGCCGAGTGTGCAGGATGCGCTGTAGGTAGTCGTCTTTTAGCCCCGGCGGGTACATGGACGGCAGCAGCAGCCGCTGTGGCGAGCCGGGGATGATTAGGTTAGGTTGTGGCATAGATCACCCCCGCTAAGCCGGTTCCAACCAGATTGAGCAGGCTGCCCCTTGGCCTGCGATGACTCCCACTAGGATCACAAACGCCGAGCCATTCACGTCCAGCACGAAGGTCTGCTCTAGTGATTGTCCTAGCGCCTGCAGTACGTTGACGACCTCGGCATTCCCCTGGTGCCAGTCGCCGGCGCTCAGTTGATTCTGGAAGAAGGGGATAATCGTCAAGGCCGGCGCGGTCCGCAGGTCAGTGAGCACTAGTTTGACGTGCACCTTGACCCGGCTGTAGCCGGCGGCATCATAGGCGGTAGCCAGGGCTGGGCGGTAGGCGTTGTTCTGGATGAAGTTGGCCGCCGTGGTTGCCTGCCCAGTGCCCACCACGCCGATATACACGTGGCCTGCTGCCACGCCAGCATTGACTGTCACGGTGCCCATCGTCAGAATCTCGAAGCCGCCCGCTGCCCGCTGGGCCTCGGTAAGACGTCCAACTAGCTTCGGCGCGGCGTCAACCGAGAGGAACAGCTCGTACCACTCAGCGCCGACTGCCTGGGCGATTGTTAGGTCGACGACGTGCGTGCTGGCCGCGTCATTGGTCACGAGAACCGAGTCGATAGCGGCAGCCTGCAGGCACGAGCCCCAGCGGTTGCCAGGGACCGCGCAGAGCTTGTAGGTGGTGTTGAAAACAAGCGAACCCTGCACACCCGCGACGTTGGCGACGGTCATTGAGGCGTCCACGAAGTCCACGATCTTGTCAACCGCCGTGATGGCGTTGCGGTGTAGGACGGTCGTGCCACGGGTGCCGCTGGACACGACCTTGAGCGTGCCTATCAGCAATGTGACAAGGCCACGCAGGTACTGTTGAATCGTGCCGTTGGCGTCCGTCACAACCGCCGCGCCCGTCGTCGCCCCCAGGATGGCGAGCAGCGAAACATAGATGCTGTTCTTGATGCCTTTCAGCAGCGAAATGACGGTCCGGGCCGTCGCATTCTCCGTGCCTACAAAGGGCGCGTCGGTCGTGGCACCGATGGCGGCAGCAGCCGGCGCTATGCCGAGCGCCTCTACCGCCAGCGGGTCGGCGTCCGTGATTAGGTTGCCGTTGATAATCTTGGGAGTAGTAGCCATTGTTGCCTCCTCTAGCGAGGTTTACCGGACGGGGACAGCCCTATCCTCGCGGACCCGGACTGCCCCGTATCGCACACGTGTCGCCATGATAGTAGCCTACCGATTAAGGCCCTACCTGAGCGTACGCCATTCTTGGATCAAGCACAACTCCCCCATGTACGTCGCGAACCCTGTAGAACACGTTGTCCGTGGCAAAGTCACCGCTGAATGGCGAGAGCGCGGCCCCGCCGCCGCTGGCCACCTTGTCCGATGCCTTCATGCAGATCTCGGGGTCTTCATATCCCCGGAGGAAGTCCATCTGAATCGCCGCGCCATCCACGGGGTCGGCGAACAGATACCAGGTCGTGTCGTCGGTGCCCGTGCCATCGATCACCGGCAGGAGCGGGTTCACATGCAGTTGGAGGCCCATCTGCGGGATAACGTTGCTCGTCGGCAGCGGCACGGCCACAGCCGGAGCGGCATTCGTCCAGGTAATCTGCGCGCTCGTGAGAATCTGCCGAGCCGCGACTTCCAGGTCAGGCGGCACCACCAGATGCTTGCCGCGAATCCCTAGCGGCCTGCCGCTGATGTCAACCTGGCGAGCCATCAGGGCGAGCGTCGTCTGCAGGTTGAGAATCGTCAACGGCAGTACACCCACGTTGGTGATGACCCCGGCGTCCGCCGCGTCCACCACTGCCGCGCCGAAGAGGGCCGGGTTAGGGCCAGCGGCAACGCAGAACAGGTTGGTAGCGTTGTAGGCGCGCGTGTAGGTCACGGCATCCGCGAACCGCTGGGCCACGTCACCGAAGGCGTCCAACGCATCGTTGACCAGGGCCTCCCAGGAAATATCGAATTGTCTGCCCCACTTGTACACCCGCCGGGTGTAGTAGCCGGCAGCCATCGGTGACACCAGATACTCGCCCTTCTCCGCCACCCGGGGCAGGAGGGTGTCGTTGCCCTGTACCTTGTGCCGCTCGGCCAAGTTGAAGTTCGGCACCGTCCCCGTCCTGACGTACGCCTTCCAGTCAGGAACAGCCGCCTTGTAGCGAGCGAGCATGTCGCGCTCGAGTGTGAAGCCGAACAGCGACGGGAAATCCGAGGTCGTGATGACCTCACGCAGTAGGTACTCCTGGCGATGTGCTGGCAGCCGACCCTTGTTGGTTACCAGGTCCAGGAAGCGGGCGACCGCGGCCTCGTCGATGCTCGTGCCGCCGATAGGCGCGTAGCCGTCCCAGGATTCCATGAGCTTGAGAAACTCAGGCATGTCATACCTCCGTGGCGGCCTTGGCCGCGTCTATAGTCGCTTGTGTCTCGATGTCGCGCTTGGCCGCCTCGTTCTCCTGGAGTGCGGCTTCCAGTTGACCGATCCGTTTGTCGGCTTCCTCGACCTGGCGGCAGAGCAGCACGCGCCGGTAGCAGAGCAGCGATAGCTCGCGCTCTAGTTGCCCGTGCCGCTCTGCGTTCGCCTTACTCAGCATCTCCGCCTCCTACACCCAGGCAATGACGGGGATGCAGTACCGCACGCCGTCGATCAGGATGGGAATCTCGTGGGTACGATTGACGTTGATCGAGGTTGCATCGGCCTTCAGGCCAGCGCCGCGCCCGATCTCTGTCTGGAACCAGCCCTGAAGTGTGCCCAGCGTGCCGTCGCCCATGATCTGGAAAGCCGTCTGCATCGCCGGCGCAGCGCCTGCGCCACCCATCGCGATGGCGAGTCCGATTGATTCGGTGATCGCGCTCGACGCTGTGTTGGCTATGGCGATGTACTGGCCGTAGAGCCGAGTCCAGACGCCGGCCGCGTTGTTGCAGTGGACCTGCGTCCTGATGCCCTGGAGGTCGCCACCCGTCGAGGCCAGCGTGTCCTCAAGCCGAATCTTGATGCCGTGCAGGATGTCGCCCGCCGCGGCCATAATCGTGCTCGGCTTGATGAAGGCCGACAACCAGGCTGGGGTGGCTTGACCGGCTGCCTTCAGCGCGACCAGGTCCATCTCCAGGTTGTCACTCATGACGCCAGCGTTGACACTCGACAACTCATCCGGTGCCCAGTGAACCTTGACGGCCACGACGGTTGCTACTGCGATACCCGCCGCCACGGTTCCCAGCAGGTAGCCGAATAGCTGGTTGTGATAGGCGTCATCCTGTCCACTGAGCACGCCGGTGAACCTGTTGATGTACACCGGGTCGCCCACGACGAGCGCCTTGGCCGCGCCGTCTACCGTGCCATCGGTGACTGAGCCGAGAACGGACAGATACCAGATGCCTTCGGTGTCGAGGGCAATCAGGTCGGTTGCCGCTGCCGCCGATTTCAGCGCAACGCCGACGATCGCCTTGCCTGTGGTCCCATCACCGACGACCACCGGATCGCCCTTGTCCACGAAACCGTCGGCGTGGGTGGGGTGCGTGAGGTACGATTCCTCCAGAGTCAGATGCCGCCCCTCGTAGGTCGAGGAGCCTTCCTCGCCGGCCACCTGGCCGGTTGCTAGATACAGTGCAGGCATGTGTTTACCTCCGTTTCAATCCTCACCCAGTGCGATGACCGGGTGCAACTACCGCTCTACGGGAACAACGTTATAATCGTTTACCGTTTGGTACTTCCTGGTACCACCACCAGAAGAAGTACCACCAGATACCCGTGTCCATCCAGTGAACCTTGACGGCAATCGTCTCTGTTCCTGCGGACATGGCCTGCAAGGCATAGCCGAATATGTGGCACTCTGGATCAGGCGGCCAGTCAACGAGAACTCCTGCGCTTGTAATGAAGATTACCTGGCCGACAATAACGTCAAACCCGGCCACGACCTCGCAGCGCCAGATCCCCTCGGTGTCCACAGGTATAGCCTCTGTAGCCGCCTCGGCCGATTTCATGGCTATGCCAACGCCCGCCCCATTCCAGCCAATCCCAAAAGATACCGGCTGCCCCTTGTCTACCAGGCCGTCACCGTTGTTCACGTGGACGAGGTCGCTCTCTAGTGCGAGTATATGCCGCCCCTCATAAGTCGAGGAGACTTCGTCCCCGGCACGGCCAATGGCGCTATAGTATGGGTTGGTCATTGTTAGCCCTCACGGCCTAGCGCCCCACCGCCGCCGAGGCCGCTAGTTTCTCGGCTTGCTCCAGGCCCATGCCCTGCCGGAGGTACATGGTCTTGAAACTCTCCTTGAGCCCCGCGCCCGCGGCCGGTGCGTTCCCGCCCAGCCCCTTGACGGCGCCAGAGCCGCCGACCTTGCCGAGGTACTCTAGCTCCGTCCTGGCCGCGGTCTCAATGGCCGCCTTGTAGGCAACGCGATCGAGCGCCCCCTCGGTGAGTACTGGCTTGCTCGCCAGCGCCTCAATGAGCCGGGCGCGTGTTAGGTCCGGCATCGCGATCACCGCCAGGACCTCGCCGGCATAGTCCCGAGCGTCGCGGAGTAGCAGTGCCTCCTGGAGCCGCGCCGACTCCGCGGTCAGGACGGCGTTCGCATCGCGCAGCTCCTGCGCCTCTTGTTCAGTCACTTGTGACACCTCCTCTATCGCTTGTGTTGGGCGGCTTCGCGCCGCCTCGAAGAGCTGTAGGACCTGGCCGCCCGCACCAGGCGTCGTCACCACA
>Ga0307379_10005589_pt1 | contig 17483 bp, 12 predicted proteins | sample UN2MG_FD_202237 | JGI IMG/M metagenome (GOLD analysis project Ga0307379, IMG submission 202237) | Soil microbial communities from Risofladan, Vaasa, Finland - UN-2 | ecosystem: Environmental > Terrestrial > Soil > Coastal area > Acid sulfate soil | place: Finland: Risofladan, Vaasa | collected... | reverse complement strand
ACGATGAGATGGTGTCGGTCATGAGTGCCTCCGTGGTTCGGGAATGTACGAACCGGGCAGGGGCCTTCAGGCACCGATCGAATCAGCCCGGCGATTCGGTCTCTTCAGCCTAGCGGCCCGATGAACGGGCCCACTGAACAGGCCCAATGAACGGGCGCAACGAACGGGCGCGGTCAGTCGGCGAGGACGACGGCGTACACGTCGAGGAGGTAGTGGATCGACCCGTCGAAGTTGAACGCCGAGATCATGTACGGGTCCTCGCCCACGGTGCCGTACGTCAGCAGCGACATGTTGGGCACCGAGCGTCCGGGGGTGACGTTGATGTTCGAGCTGTTCGGTGGCGCCCCGTTGCCCGGATAGACCGTCATGTAGGTGGTGACCGCCTGGCCGGAAACGAGCGGGGTGAGTCCGGTGCCCGTCAGGTTGCCGATCAGCGCCGACTGCGCACCGACCGGCGTGCCATCGAGGCTGACCGACTCGGCGAAGGCCTTGAAGCTCCACTCCTCTTTCGTCGCGAAGCCGAGCGGCGTGCTGGCGAAGGCGGCCTGGCGGGTGTCGAACACCCGGAACGGGGCATCGAGCGGAATCACACGGCCGGCGCGGGTGGTGTCCGGCGCCCCGCGCTCGAGGTAGCCGAGCACGTCGACGATCACGTGAGTGGCGCCGGAGCGGTTGAAGATGCGGATCGACCCGTCGTCGCCGACCGGCACGATCGCCATGTTCGCCTTGACCTGGCCGACGCTCACGTTGGTGACGGAGGTGGCGGGCTCGGCGCCGGCAGGCGTGGTCGACGGTGTGACCGACAGGAAGGTCGGCTGGCTGCCGGGCGCGTTGTTGGCGGCGGTGACGTTGACCATCACGCCGGTGACGTCAGCGCTGTTCGGCACGACCCCATTGGCGCCGCGGATCGGCAGCGTCAACTGCTGCATCGCGCCGATCGGTTGGCCACCCGGCCAGCCGGCCGGTGTGGGCGCCGAGCGAGTGTCGAGTGCGCGCGACGGCGGGATCGGCTTGAAGCGAGCTCCGGAATCGGTGCCGTCGACGTACTGCGAGGTCGAGATCCATCCGAACACGTCGATCAGGACGTGCGCGGAGCCCGCACCCTGCGGCGTGACGATCGAGATCGTCGACTTCCCACCGGTGCCGACACCGAGGACGGCGAGGTTCGGCACCGCCTCCGTCGGGGCGAAGTTGACCAGCGACGACTCACCGGGCGCTGCACCGGTCGGGTAGATCGAGAGGTAGCCGTCGAGCGTGGCACCGACCACGGTCACGTTGGCCACGACGGCGAGCACGTCGGTGTTGACGCCGCCGACCTCGGCGGGGATGCCACCCTGGCCGAGGACGTCGACGTCGAAGGTCAGCCCCTGTGGGTTCGTGGGCTTGGCACCGAGCGGTGCCACGTCGTTGAGTCCCGTCCGCGAGTCGAAGATGCGCGCGGGAGTCAGCGGGTGATATTCACCACCGGCGCCGAGCGCAGCACTCTGTGCGTCCACTTGAGGGGTGGGCGACGAGGAGGCGGCCACGACGAGCGACGAAACGCCTACCAGAGCGGCGACGGCGAGCCGTCGGATCGGGCTACATGCGACCATCATTCAAACCGTACCTTCCGATCATGGGTCGCAGGCGGCGCGACCTCGTGTTGGTATCGGCAGCTCTCAGTCGCCGCTTGAGCCAGACTTGAACGTCGGTGCGATCCCGTTGGTGTCGACCAGCGCCATCAGGCGCTCGTGTTCCGCCTGGTCGACCGTGGTCGATTCCGGGATCAGCATCACCGGGATGTCGTCGCGAACGTCGTACCGGCGCATCAGACGCGGGTTGTACAGCAGGGATTCGGACTCGATGTAGAACAGCGGTCCCTTGTCCTCGGGACACGCAAGGATCTCGAGCAGTGCTGGTGACAGTGACATGGTCGTTTCCTCCCGGATTCGTGGCGGTTCGGTTCAACTGGTGATCTGGGCGAGGAGCGTGCCGACGGCATCGTCGCAGGCGGCGCGGTCGGCCGCTTCGAGGTTCAGCCGGAGCAGCGGCTCGGTGTTGGACGGGCGCAGGTTGAACCACCACGTGCCGCAGTCGACGGTGAGACCGTCGAGGCGATCCTGGTCGAACTCCGCGTACTGCTCGCTGACGCTTTCGATGACCGCGAGCGCATCGTCGACCTGGGTGTTGATCTCGCCACTGGCTGCGTATCGCTCGTAGGGCTGGCGTACGACTGACAGCCGCTCGCCGGCGCGCCCGACCTCGGCCATCACCATCAGCGAGGCGATCAGACCGCTGTCCGCGTTGAAGTTGCGGGCGAAGTAGTAGTGCGCCGAGTGCTCGCCGCCGAACACCGCACCGGTCTCGGCCATGATCTGCTTGATGAACGAGTGACCCACCTTCGTGCGCACCGGCGTCCCGCCGAGTTCGCGGACCACTTCGGGCACGGTCTTCGAGCAGATCAGGTTGTGCAGGATGGTGGCGCCCGGATGCTGACGCAGGGTCGCCGCAGCGAGAACCGCCGTCGTCGTCGAACCGCTGAGACCGTTGCCGGTCTCGTCGACGACGAACACCCGGTCGGCATCGCCGTCGAAAGCCAGCCCGAGGTCGAAACCGCCGGACACGACGCGGGCGCGGAGGTCGCGCTGGTTGGCGGGCTGCAGTGGGTCGGCGGGATGGTTCGGGAACGTGCCGTCGAGTTCAGCGAACATCACTTCGAGTTCGACCCCGTCGAGACGTTCGAACACCGCGGGAACGACCAGACCACCCATCCCGTTGGCGGTGTCGGCAACCACCTTCATCGAACCGATCTCGGCAGGATCGATGAAGCTGACGACGTGATCCGCGAAGTCGCTGAGCAGATCGCGCTCGGAGCGATTGCCGCACGTGACGGCAGGGCGGGGGCCGCCACCGTCGAGCACCTGTTGCGCAACTGCCTGAACGTCGGCGAGTCCGGTGTCGACACCGATGGGCCGAGCGCCGGCGAGGCACAGCTTGACGCCGTTGTAGCCGGCGGGATTGTGCGACGCGGTGAACATGGCGCCCGGCACGTCGAGCACGCCGGCTGCGTAGTACATGAGGTCGGTCGAGGCGAGTCCGATGTCGACGACGTCGATGCCCTGCTCGATCACGCCGCGGGTGAACGCATCGACGAGCGCCGGGCCCGACGGGCGCATGTCACGGCCGATGACCACCCGGTCGGAGCGGACGAAGGCGGCGAACCCGACACCGAGCGCATGGGCCACATCAGCATCGAGCTGATCGGGCACCGTCCCGCGGATGTCGTAGGCCTTGACGATGGAATCGAGCACAGACATGACCGCCGAGAGGCTATCGGCCGTCGTCGACGGCCGATGGCGGCGTCCCGCCGGGAGCCACCTCGACGAGCTCGTCGGATGCCGGCGTCGCCGCGGGCTCGAGCGCTGACTCGGACTCGGGCTCGCTCGTCGAAACGGCCCCCCAGTCGGGCCGATCGCCGGAGTACACGACGTCGCCCTTGCGACGCCAGTAGAAACACAGCGCGATGCCCACCAGCGTCAACGAGTAGAAAAACCAGTCGAGCGGCGTCTTCGAGTAGGACAGCGTGACCTGGTTCTCGGTCGGGATGACCACCATGAAGTTCGGTGCGACGCGATACGGACCGTCGGCGCCGTCGACCTTCCACGTGGGGAAATAGCTCACCCGGACGAGCACCGGGACGCCGACCTGGTCGACCTCGAAGCTGATCGACTGCTGCTGGATGTCGACGTTGCTCACGGTGACCGGTTCGAGTTCGACGACGTCGATCGGCTCGGTGGGCACGACGTAGTCGACGTTCCGACTCCGCTCGTCGGGCTCGCCGACGCGGGCGTCGAGGTCGATCTCGACCGGTATGCGTTGCCACGACTCCGGGCCGTCGTCGGCCGGCATGGCCGCCCACTCGTCCTGACGCTGGAACCAGCTGGTGCCGACTTCGAGGTTCCGCTCGCGCTGGTCGCCGCCGCGACCCTCGATCACGACGGGCTGAACCGTGAGTGCTTCGACGATGCTGGCGCCGCGAAGTTCGAAGATCTCCCACGGACCGCTCGTGGTGACGAACTCGAGGTCCTCCTGCGTTGCTGCCTCGGCCTTCGCCTCGGGGGTGCGCACCATCAGGTACCGCACGCCGAGATCGCGCATGTGCTGCACACCGGCTTCCGCGTCGTTGTTCTCGTAGCGCAACTGCCGAACCGGGTTCGACGACTGCTTCGACATCGCGGCCGCGGTCAGGAAGTGGTACGGCGTGGTCCCCGAGGCCTCGAAGAACAAGCCCTCCATCGACCCGATGCAGCCGTCGGTCCAGTGCGGCAACAGCATGAGCGCCATCGTGGTGCCGTACTCACCGTTGTCGCCGCTGTTCTCCCACAGCGCGCGCCCACAGCCGCGGTCGGCACCGATGTCGCCCATCGTGGTGACGAGCTCGTTGTACTCCGGGTACTTCGGCCGTCCCTCGTAGCCGCGCATGTTGTAGCGGGTCCACCCGTCCGCCACGGCACGCCCGGACTCGGGGCCCTTGCGGAACGGGCCCCACGCGTACACCGAGGTCTCTCCATCGGCGACGCGCCCACCACCGGGGAGCGTCTCGTACATCCACCCGAAGACCAGCAGGCACGACAGCGTGATCACCCCGGCGGCAACGGCCCCCTCGACGACCGTGAGCTCCGACGACGCGCGCCGGTCCCGAGCGGCGTTGACCAGCCATGTCAGCAGTTCGAGCGCACCGATCACCATCAGCAGGTACCGGGTCAGGTAGACGAACGGCAGCAGGCGTGGATTCCACAGCAGCCCGATGAGCGGCAGGCTGTCACGGGTCAGGTAGACCAGCGCCACGAACGTCAGGCAGATCAGCCCGATCGCCGTTCCCGTCAGGTGGCGACGCAGCACCATCGCCAGGAAACCCACCACCGCGAGCGCGGTGACGATGAAGTCGAGCGGCGCTGCGAGCGGGAAGAACATGTCCCAGAACGAGTCGTTCGCTCCCTCCGGACGGAACCCGTACTTCATGTCGGTCATGAACTCGTGACCGAACAGAAACGGCCCGACCCACCACGCGGACAGCAGGAGTGTGGTGACGCCGGTCGTGACGGCGAACACGAGTCGGAGCCGGTCGAGCCAGACGAGGCACAGGATGATGGCGCTGACGGCCACGAAGATCAGCACGATGCCGTGCGACACGGCGGCCAGCGACAGCACCACCGCGGTCCACACACGGAACCGACCCGTGCGCAGACCGTTGGCGAGCAGACCCAAGCCGACCATCGCCAGCGTGAGCGCGATCGAGAACGAGTACTCACCCGCCATCGTCGACTTGACGTTGCCGCCGTAGATCGAGAAGCTCTCGTCGAGCAGGAAACACAGCGCGGCAACGGCGAACAACTCGGGGATCGGGTGACGGAAGGCGGCCAGACGGCCGAACGCCCAACAGGCGAGCGGGAACAGCAGCAGCCCGGACACGGCGACCAGCTTGAACGCCACGCCGTAGGGCAGGATCACGTCGAGCGCCACGATGGCGAGCGCGGGGATCACCATGTAGAACCGGTACAGCGGAAGCCCGCCGTACCAGTCCATGCTCCAGCCGGACAGCTGGAAGTTGTTCAGGAAGTGATCTCGCAGGAACGCCGGCGCCCAGACGTGGGCACCCATGTCGCCACCGGTCGGGGTGGTGTCGTCGAAGATCAGGTCGCGCGACGGTGACAACGGATTGAGATGGACGACCATCATCATGACGACGGTCGTCGAGACCAGCACCGCCGAGGTGACCAGGACGCGCACGATTCGCTCGTTGCTCCAGGGCCGCTGCCACCACGCCACCGGACGGCGGAAGATCCTGGCGATCACACGCCGCACGACCGACGGTGACGTCGGCGCCGCGTCGGGGCCGTCTGGCCCGTCGAGGCCGTCTGGCCCGTCGAGGCTCGACTGGTCGAGTTGGGCGTCGTCGACGATCACGTCATCGAGGGACGCTTCGTCGACCGTTTGGTCGCTCATCGAGTCGGCTCGCAGGTCGGCATCAAGTGAACAATCATGGCAAACCCACGACGGCACCCGGCGTCACAGCGTCATCCGTTTCACAGGACCAACAGGAGCCCGGTCAGGTTGAACCCGATGTGGATGGTGATCGGAGGCCCGAGGCGACGTGCCCGCAGTGCCGCCCAACCGAGCACCAGCCCGAACACGAACAGCCCGGGGAACTCGACCGGCCGGAAGTGCACCGAGGCGAAGATGGCAGCCACTGCGACCAGCACCGCTCCCTCGTTGAAGCGGGCGGCGAGCGAGCGTTGCAGCAACCCGCGGTAGAACAGCTCCTCCACCACGGGTGCACCGATCACCACGACGGCGAACAGCAGCAGCGTGGACGCGCCTCCTGCCCGGTCGACGAGGTCCTGGGCGTTCTCGGTGAGGCGGTCCTCGGTGAACGTGCCGGGCCACAGGGCCTCCAGCGGCAGGTAGACGACCCGGATGAGCACGAGTTGTGAGCCGGCGCCGACCGCCAGCCCGGCCAGGTCGATCCAGCGGAAGCTGATGCCGTAGTCCGCGATCATGCTGCCCGAGCCGGCGCGCTGCGACGCGATCCACATGCCGATCAGGTAGGACGCCCAGGCACCACCCAGTGCGACCGCCAGCACGCCGAAGGAGGCGTCCGCCGGAGCGTCGCCATCGCCGAGCGCGAGCAGGATCAGCGACGACACGATCTGGGCGACCACCCACGCACCGAGGAACGTGACCATCGCGGTCGACGCATCGATGGGCCGTGGCGCCGCCGACGGGAGGAAGCCGCCGGAGAACCCGAATTCGGTGCGATCGCGCGCGGAGCCGGCCACGTCCGACGACGCTACCCGCGGGCGACACGGCGGAACCCGCGCCGTCCGATGACGATCTCCCGTCGATCTCCTGGCGACACCCAGCCACCGACCTGCGATGAGCGAACCGCCCGGATCGCGGCCTCTCGCTCATCGCAACGGATATGCGCGCCTCAGCGATGAGCGAACCGCCCAAATACCGACACTTCGCTCATCGCAACGGATGCGGGCGACTCAGCGATGAGCGAACCGCCCGGATCGCGGCTTTTCGCTCATCGCTGGTGATGTGAGACTGGGCTCAGACGGCGATCAGGGTGTGCCGACCGACTCTGCGGTCGTCGAGATACCAGCCGGTCGGCACGGAGAGTCGTTCGGCATGGCGATCGCACAGGTCGTAGGCGTGCGGGTCTCGCTCGGCGGTCAGGTCGTCGAGCCACACCTGCGAACGGCCGTAGTGGTACGTCAGGGTGACGGCCCCTCGTTCGGCACAGCCGGTGCGCGAACACTGGCGAACGACGACCGTCATCCGTTCCGTCACCCACTCGCCACTCTGCATGCTCCAACGCTAGATCGTGCGTGTGCACCGGGTCGCGGATGCTCACGCGGCGCGTTCCGGGCACGACCTGGCATCGGGCCGGAACCTGCGTAGCATGGATACATGAACGATCTGCCGCCTCCCCCACCGCCGCCGCCCCCCGGTCGCGGTCGCGGATCGAAGCGTCCCGACGAGGGCGCCGATCGCCGTCACGGCGAGCGGACGCCGTCGAACAAGGCCAAGGGCAACGAATTCAACGCCGACGGCACTCCGTCGAGCGGTCGTGGACCCGGCAGCTGGCCGCGTTGGACGATCTGGGTCCTGGTGGGTGTGCTCGCCGCCGCCTTCATCGTTCCCAGCCTGTGGCCGAGCGACAGCGGTGAGTCGCTCGAGTACTCCGAGTGGCGCACCCAGGTGATCGAGGGCAACATCGCCACCGCCGACATCAACGAATCCGGCAAGATCACCGGCGAATTCACCAACGAGGACAAATATTCGACCTCCGGCGGCGGCCCGCGAGGCGTCTCGGAAGCCGACGAGCAACTGCTCATCGAGAACGACGTCGCCTACAAGTTCACACCGGCCAGCAACAACTGGTTGCTCGGGATCCTGTCGATCTTCCTGCCGGTGATGCTGATCATCGGCTTCTTCGTGTGGATGCAGCGACGCGCCCAGGGCCAGATGGGCGGGGTGATGTCGATCGGCAAGAGCAAGGCCAAGGCCTACGACGCCGACCGCCCGTCGACGACCTTCGACGACATCGCCGGCTACACCGGGGTCAAGCAGGAGATCACCGAGGTGGTCGACTTCCTGCGCATGCCCGAACGCTTCCGCGAGATCGGCGCCCGCGTCCCCAAGGGCATCCTGCTCGTCGGGCCCCCCGGCACCGGCAAGACACTGTTCGCACGCGCTGTTGCCGGCGAGGCCGGCGTCGGCTTCCTCAGCGTGACGGGGTCCGATTTCATGGAGATGTTCGTCGGCGTCGGCGCCAGCCGGGTCCGCGACCTGTTCCAGCAGGCCCGCCGCATGGGCAAGGCGATCATCTTCGTCGACGAGATCGACTCGATCGGCCGCAAGCGCGGCGCCGGTCTCGGCGGAGGCCACGACGAACGCGAGCAGACCCTCAACCAGATGCTCGCCGAGATGGACGGCTTCGAGACGTCCGAGGGCATCGTGATCATGGCGGCCACCAACCGTCCCGACATCCTCGACCCCGCACTGCTTCGTCCCGGTCGCTTCGACCGCCAGATCGTGGTGCCACTGCCCGAGGCAACCGAGCGCCAGGCGATCCTCGAGGTCCACAGCCGCGACAAGCGCATCGGCCCCGACGTCGACATGGAGACGATGGCCCAGGCCACGCCCGGCATGTCCGGTGCCGACCTCGCCAACCTGGTCAACGAGGCCGCGCTCGTCGCGGTTCGTCGGGGCTCCAAGCAGATCGAGCGGATCGACTTCGAGAACGCCCGAGACCGGGTGGTGCTCGGAGCGACCCGTGAATCGATGATCCTGTCGGCCGAGGAGAAGCGGGCGACGGCATATCACGAGGGCGGACACGCGCTGCTCGCCACGGTGTTACCCCACGGCGACCCGCTGCACAAGGTGACGATCCTGCCTCGCGGCATGGCCCTCGGCGTCACGTGGTCGCTCCCCCAGGAGCGTCACACCTACTCCAAGGAGTTCTTCGAGGACACGATCTGCAAGGCGATGGGCGGCCGCGTCGCCGAGATGATCGTGTTCGGACACCTCAACTCCGGTGCCGCCAACGACCTCGAGCAGGCCACCGGCATCGCCCGCCGCATGGTGCGCGAGTGGGGCATGTCCGAACGGGTCGGGCCGATGGCGTGGAGCAGCCAGCAGGCGGTCTTCCTCGGCGAGGACCTCATGTCATCGCAGCGCGAGTACTCCGACGACACGGCGAAGCTGCTCGACGAGGAGATCGCCCGGATTCTCACGACGCAGGAGAGCCGGGCACGCGACGTTCTCAGCCGTCATCGGCGAGGCCTCGAGCTCATCGCCGAAGCACTGCTCGATCGCGAGACGATCGACGGGCCCGAAGTGGCCAGGCTGATCCAGCAGGGCATGGCCGAGTCGGGCCAGCCGGCCGACGATTCCGTCGCCCACTGATCGCACGCCGGTTGCGATGAGCGAACAGACCGAATAGCGGCGTTTTGCTCATCGGTGGACTGGCCACGCCGGTTGCGATGAGCGAACAGACCGAATAGCGGCGTTTCGCTCATCGGTGGAGCGGGCGACGCCCTGGGAGTGACCGGTCAGTCGGCGGCGACGTCGTCGCGCAGGCAGTGGCCACCACCGGGCGTCGAGCCGGGCTCACGTGCTTCGGCGACCGCTGCCCACAGATCGGTGGCGGTCATCGGTCCGAGGAAGCTCGCCACGACCACGCCCAGCGCGTCGGCTACGACCAGGGTGGGGACCGCGTCGATCGAGTACCGCTCGTGCAGCGCGCGGTCGGCCGAGTATTCGACGTCGACCACCGCGACGTCGGCGCACTCGAGCACCGCTGCCTTGGCGACGATCTGGGCACACACATCGCACGTTGCCGACGAGAACACGGCGACCAGCCACGGCGCGTCGGGCCGGGCGAAGTCGTGGCGATCGAGTTGCTCAGGAGCCGTGAACCGACGCTGTGTGGGGGCGTCGGGCACCCGTCGACGTCTGGCGACCACCGCAACGATGCCCACGACGATCACGATCACCACAGCGACGATCACGCGTTCCATGGCCCACGATGCTACGGCGGGCGATCGGCGCCCCGTCGAGAACTGCCCGAAAGGGATCAGTTGCCGGCTGCGGGCAGCGCCCACGAACCGGAGGTCCCGGCGAGACCGTTCCCGCGCGGCAGGGACCGTTCGACGAAGACCCGGTTGCTCGACTGCACGATCAGCTCAGAGTTGAGGACATCGGGGTCGACGAGGTCGATCGTGATCACCTGACCCGCGCCGATCGGCACGTCGGTCAGGCTCGGCACGGCAGACGGGCCACCCGGGCCGACCGCTTCGATCGTGATCGTGCCGTCGACGTTGTCGACGTTGTAGACGACGAGGGCTGCGGGCGTCGGTTCCGACGGGCCGATGCCGAGATGCCAGCGCGAGGCCACATACCCGTCGACGCGGGGCGGAGCGCCGACGACGACCGAGGTGGCGACCGAGTCGCCGGCTGGTCGGGTCAGGATGCGCTCGACGACGATCGATGGTTCAGCGAGCGTCGAGAACACCGAAGCATGACGACCAGGCGGCACAGCAGCAACAGCGGCGCCATCCGCCCCTGCCACCGGGGCCCCGGGGTCGTAGACCACGACCTGGCGTGCGGGAACGTCGATCGTGTTGTCGCCGGCGAGCGCGTCGACGGGGATGCCGAGGAACACCACGTCGACCTGCACGTCGTCGTCGGTCGGGTTGTAGATCGCGAACGTCTCGGTGATCCCCTCGCCGGCCTCGCCGTCGGCGAACCACCACTGGTCGCGCAGCGCCGGCGCCGCGAGCGACACGTCGTAGCCGAGTCGGCCGCCGCCGAGATAGTGCTGGGCCCGACCGACGACGAGTCGGCCGCGTTCGGCGGCAACCTTGACAGCGATGACGGGTTCGTCGCGGGCGCCGAGGTCCGCGATCGGGATGGTCTCGACCGACTGCGGCAGGATTGTGAACCCCTGAAAGGCGGCCGGCGTCGATTCGCCCGCTTCGGTTGCGAAGACCAGGTCGACGACGGCGGCGTCGTCGTAGGGGTTGGTGAGCAGCAGCGTCTCGATGCTGCCGTCGACCGTGAATCCGTCGGCGAAGTACCACTCGTCGGACGTGTTGTCGGAACATGGTGCAACCGAGTCGCCTGCCGGGTGCTGCGCGCGCTGCTCGACGAATCCGCGACCGCCGTCGATCTCGACGACCACGCTGGCGAACGGGGTCGTCACGAACGCGTCGACGTCGATCGTCGTCCGCGACCAGGGCTCGACGACGAGCGACTCGCTCGCGCCCACGCCGTCGGGGGTGAGGATCGTGAACCGGCCGACGAGCTGTTCGTCGTATCGGTTCGCGACGACGACGTCGCCACCGACACCGTCCTCGTCGGTTGCGGGAACACCCGGGCAGAACCAACTCCCCGTGAGCGACGCATCGCCTGACACCGCCGGCATCCAGGCGCCGGCCGGCGTCGCGAAGAACGGGTTGGGGGTGGTCGGCTCGTCGCGCCCGACGGCGATCAGTGCCGCGAAGCCGACCAGCAGCAGGACCAGCGCAGGGATCGCTCGGCGGTTCAAGACGTCACCTCGGGGGTGTCGTCGGGGGTGTCGTCGGGGGTGTCGTCGGGGGTGTCGTCGGGGGTGTCGTCGGGAGTGGGGTCCGACTCGGCCCCGGCCTCCGGTTCGGACTCGGGGTCCGCGACCAGACCGGGATCGACGAATACCGGGCCCGAATCGTCGGTGAGATCGATCAACGTCTCGTCGGCGAGCAACAACGAACCGCGACGTCCAACCGAGACGCGGACACGGGCGGCGATCACGATCGCTGCCAGCCACATGAGCGTCTGCGCAGCCACAGCCAGCCACCGCAGCGCCGACGTCTCGTAGCGCAGCGAACCGACACCCGCCGAGGCGACGTCATACGCAGTGGTCTCGCCGAACGCCCGGCGGGGCTCGACCGACGTTCCGTCGACCGACAGCGTCCATGCGTCGTCGAACGGGATACCGAGGTGGACCACACCGTCGGACACGTCGTCGGTGGCGGTGTCCAACTGGTCGGCGCCGATGAAGAGCGGTGCCGATGCCGACAGATCGCTGCGGACCAGCACCTCGGCGCCGGCCGCACTGCTCGCATCCGCGCCGGCTGCGTCGAGCTGCGCCTGCTTGGGGAACCACGCCCGGTTCTCGAACGCCTCGAGCGTCGGGAGACCCGGCCGGAGCGCCACGAGGTCGAGCTGATCCTCGAGCGCTTCGACCAGACCCGTCGGCAGCGGCAGCGGGTCGTTGACCGTCGAGGTCACGCCGTCGAATTCCGGCACGACGACGAAGCGGATCGAGAGTGGCGCCAGCAGCCGCCCGGCTCGCAGCGTCGACGTCGATGCCATCTCGTCGAGGGCAGTCGTGACCAGGGCCGCGGCGGCATTGGAGGGCGGCATCCACCGATCGCGCACGTCGAGGGGGCCGTCGTCGATGATCGCCCAGGACACGCCATCGCGGTACTCGGTGGCGGGAACGGGCAGCACCCGGGCATCGCCGAGCAACAACACGTTGTAGTCGCCGTCGGGCGAGGGGTCGGGAAGCGACGCGTCGAGCAGGCGCGCGAGCGGTGTGTTGGGGACCTGGAACGATCCGTCAGCCAGCGCGGCCACACCGGGAGCGAGGCCGACCACGACGGCGATCGACGACAGGATGCCGAGCGGCTGACGCCATCCGAACGAGCCGCCGCGGACGTCGAGATCGAACGCTGCCAGCGCACCGGCCGCCGAGATCGCGAGGCCGAGGGCGACAGGGACGAGCAGCACGCCTGCTTCGGGCATCTCGATCGGGATGGACCCGGCGTCGGCCAGCACCGCGATGGCTCCGAACACCAGCACCATCAACGCCGAGCGGATCGCCCAGGTCAGCCTCCAAGCGCGGGCGAGCATCACGCCGGCGAAGACAGGCAGATACAGCGCGAGAGCGAGCGCAGCGAAGTCGGTGCTGCCGATTTCGAACGACGCCAACGGCACCAGACCCAGGCCCGCTTCGCCGAGGGGTGGCGCACCGACGACTCCCTCCCACGTCCACGAAGTGATCCACGGCAGGTTCAACAACGCCGCGCCGGCAGCGGCCCCGAGGCCGGCGACCAGGGACCACCCCGCGGTGGCGAGCGAGCCCTGCGCCAGCACCGTGCCGAGCGCGACGACCAGAGCGAGGAGGACGGCGAGGGGAAGCATCACCGGGGCGAACGCGACGGCGAGGGCGAGGACCAGCGCGGCGGCGAGTATCCGCCGCACACGTTCATCCGGGGAGAGGTCGATCACCCCGTCAGCCAGGTCGAGTTCGGCACTGCCGGGGTCGGCGGTCTCGATTCCCGATGCGCGGCGGGTCAGGTGGAGCACCCACGGGGTGGCGGCGTAGACCACGACCACGGTGAGGCGGCCGCCGGACATCGCGCCGCTGACGATGGGACTGAGCGAGTAGACGAGCAGCGCGGCGATACGCGCGCGCGTCGAGGTGAACACGGCCGAGAGCCGCCACACCCCGGCGGACCCGACGAGCAGCAGCCCGAGCACGAACAGGGTCTGCAGGAGCCCCATGTGGAACAGGGTGAAGACGCTCAGCCCCGACAAGCTGGCCCATCCGGTCGGGTTCGGCGAGGTCGCGCCGGCTCCGTTCGGGTTCCAGCCCGACAGGAACGTGTCGAGGAGTTGACGCGGGCTCTCCGGAAACGCGAGGAACTCTCCGACCGGGGGCAGACCGCCGTCGAAGAAGGACCGGGCGCCGACGATCAGGCCGATGATGACTGCGATCCAGGCGACCACCGGCGCCGTCGCGCTCTGACGCCACCGCTTGACCTGGACGCCCGATCCGACGTAGGTCGCCGTCTCGCGACTGCGCAGGTAGCCGTTCAGACGGGCGCTGCCGCGCTCCTGCAGGCTGTACACCTCGCGTTCGGGTACCCGCCGGATCGGCTTCACCTCGCGGCGACGCGTCAGCAGCGCCGGTGTCCGGGGAACGAGGCCGAGCAGCGCCCGGAACGAGTTCCAGGCCTGACCGAATCGCGCTGTGAACAGCCCGACGACCAGTTCGAACAGCGTCAGCAAGACCATCTCGATCGAACGAGCCGGAAGTCGCGACGCCCCCGTGAGGGTTGCCACGGACCGCATGCGGTGGCGCGCCCGCATCAACCCGTGACGCAGGTCGGGTCGCCGCTGTCGCAGCTGGCCGAGGTGGCGGACCCGAGCGGACGGGACCACCACCACTCGTGCGCCGCTGTGGTGGATGCGCCAGCACAGCTCGGTGTCCTCGCCGTAGAAGTCGATTGCGGGGTCGAAGCCACCGAGTTCACGGAAGAGGTCGGCGCGTACGAGCAGATACGCCGACGGCAGCACGAACACGTCACGGACGCCGTCGTGCTGCTCCTGGTCGACCTCGCCCGGCTCGATGACGGGGTCGATCTCACCGAAACGGTCCATGCCGAGGCCGACCGCCTGGAGCACGCTCGAGTCGTCCCAGTCCACGAGTTTGGGTCCGACGGCTCCGGCGTTCGAGCGGTAGAGCTCCTCGACCATGAGACGCAGGGCGCCGGGCTCCGGGGCGACGTCGTCGTGACAGATCAGGAAGAACCCGTTGTCGCCCTCGACCAGGCGCAGGACCTCGTTCGCCGCCACACCGAAGCCGACGTTCGCTCCGATCGCTCGGACGAACGCCCCCGGGATGCGCTCCTGGATCCGAGCATCGATGCTCGGAGCCGCAACGACAGTGGGATCGCCGGCGACAGTGGGATCGCCGGCGGCGGCGTGCTCCGCGACGACCAGGAACAGCAGACGCAAGTTCGGGTAGTCCTGACGGGCGAGCGCGTCGAGCGTGTCGTCGAACCAGACACCGGGATCGTGCACGACGACGACCGCGACGACTGGCGGTGCAGATGGGGTCTCCGGTTCCACGATGGAGCGAGGCTACCGAGGCGGCTCGCTATCCTGCCGTCATGGCGACGAAGCGTCCCGCCGCGGGGCAGAAGATCTCCCGGTTCGACCCCACCAGCATCGACCTCACGGACTTCGACGTCGTCCGTGCCGTGCACAGCACCGTCGAACTGGGCGGTTCCTTGGCCGGCCGCGCCGCCGGGCTCGCCAAGGATGCGACCTATGTCACCGTCGGTCTCGGGTTGTTGAGCTTCCAGCGAGCGCAGGTGCGCCGCCGCGAGTTCGAACGCAACCTGCGACGCTGACTCGCCGCCGGGCGCGGTTCACGAGTCGCTAGGATCAGGTGCTCGTGTCGTCCGCCGAGATCAACGTGCAAGAGCGCACGCCGCTCCCCCAAGGGACCGTCCCCGTCGGCATCGCCCTGCTCATCGCAGGGGTCGCGACGTACGCATTCTTCAAGGTGGGCACGGTCGCTGTCGGGGGCGCCGACGAGTTCGCCCCGATCGCCTCGATGTGGTTCGCCGTCTTCGCGTTGGCACCAGGATTCTTCCTGCCCCTCGAACAGGAGTTGGGCCGAGCGCTCTCGCACCGGCGAGCGATCGGCGAGGGTGGAAAGCCCGTCGTCCGACGAGTGGTGGGGCTCGGCGGCATCCTCGTCGCCATCGTCACGCTGTGCATCCTCGCCCTGAGTCCCCTGATCGCCACGTCGTACTTCGACGGCGACTGGTTCATGGTCGTGGCGCTGATCGCCGCATTCGCCGCCTACGCGCCAGCGCACATGGCCCGCGGGGTCTGTTCCGGCAGTGGCCGCTTCCGCGAGTACGCCGTGATCATGGGCTCCGACGGCATCGTGCGGATCGTGCTGTGCGTCGTGCTCGCCGTCATCGGGGTGAGTGCAGTCGGGGCCTACGGTCTCGCCATCGCGATCTCACCCCTGTTCGCGGTTGCCTACGTGTACCAGCGCAAGGGCCTGCGCACCGATCCGGGTCCCCCGGCCGAACTGCGCGAGGTCACCCCGAACCTGGGATGGCTGTTGATCGGTTCGGTCTGCGCTGCGACGCTGCTGAACGCCGGCCCGATCGCCGCCAGCCTGCTCGCGCCGGACGGCTCGAACGAGCTGATCACGGCGTTCTCCTACGGCGTGCTGCTGTCACGTATCCCCCTGTTCCTGTTCCAAGCCGTGCAAGCAGCCCTGCTGCCACGGCTCAGCCGACAAGCGGCTCGCGGGGAGTTCGACGAGTTCCGCTCCGGCCTACGCCGGTTGATGGTGGTCGTGCTCGCCGTGGGGCTGATCGGCACGATCGGAGCGTTCGTGCTCGGCCCGTGGGCACTTCGCCTCGTGTACGACGTCGACCTCAGCGGGCGCACGCTCGCCATGCTGTCACTGAGCAGCGCGGTCTACATGCTCGCGCTGGCCACCGCACAAGCGGTCATCGCACTGCAGGGCCACGCGCTCGTCGCACTTGGCTGGGTGGTCGGAGTGGTCACGTTCCTGCTCGGCACCTGGCTGTCGGCCGATGAGGTCTTCCGGCGGATCGAGATCGGCCTCGTCCTGTCGTCGATCGCCGCGCTCGCAGCGTTCGCGCTCGGACTGCGTCACCGCCTCCGCGTGGGTGCCGTGCCGACCCAGTCGTCGATGATGGAAGCCATCACCGACATGCCCTTCGAGACGTGATGTAATCCTGGCGAGGCCTCACCGCAGACGACTGATTGGACACGCGAGGTCGGCCTCGCTCCGGCTCGTCGCTGGCGCTTCCCTCGCCGGCAGTGGCAGTCAGCCGGGGACGGGGATGCCGGCTTTGGTGGCTTCGCGTTGCAGGTCGTGGGCGACCATCATCTTGACCAGTGCGGGGAAGTCGACTTCGGGTTCCCAACCCAACTTGGTGCGCGCCTTCGAAGCGTCACCGATCAGCAGGTCGACCTCGGCGGGACGCAGGAACTTGGGGTCCTGACGCACGTAGTCGGCCCAGTTGTCGATACCGACCTCGGCGAACGCCCGACGCACCAGATCCTCGATCGAATGCGTCTGACCCGTCGCCAACACGTAATCGTCGGGCTGATCCTGCTGCAGCATCAACCACATGCCCTTCACATAGTCACCGGCGTAGCCCCAGTCACGCTTCGAATCCAGGTTCCCCAACACGACTTCGTCCTGCAACCCGAGCTTGATCCGGGCGACCGCGTTGGTCACTTTGCGCGTCACGAACTCCAACCCGCGTCGCGGGCCCTCGTGATTGAACAAGATCCCCGACGACGCGTGCAGCCCGTAGGACTCGCGGTAGTTGACCACGATGTCGTGGCCGAACACCTTCGCACACCCATACGGCGAGCGGGGATGGAACGGCGTCAACTCGGTCTGCGGTGTCTCACGCACCTGCCCGAACATCTCCGAGCTCGATGCCTGGTAGAAGCGGATCGGGTTGTTCTGCGAACCGCCCACCATCCGCACGGCTTCCAACATTCTGAGCACACCCAGACCGGTGATGTTCGCCGTCAACTCCGCCTGCGAGAACGACAACGCGACGAACGAGATGGCGCCCAGGTTGTACACCTCA
>Ga0307379_10005588_pt1 | contig 17487 bp, 8 predicted proteins | sample UN2MG_FD_202237 | JGI IMG/M metagenome (GOLD analysis project Ga0307379, IMG submission 202237) | Soil microbial communities from Risofladan, Vaasa, Finland - UN-2 | ecosystem: Environmental > Terrestrial > Soil > Coastal area > Acid sulfate soil | place: Finland: Risofladan, Vaasa | collected... | reverse complement strand
AACCAGCAGATCTCCTATTACTGGACCATTAGAGATGGGAAGCAAGTCTACACGTTTACGCAAGAAGGAATAAGACAATATAGCGAGATCAAATTCAAATGCACGAAATCGACAATTTATCAAGGACAAGTGAGAGTCGTTGATCAAGATGGGAAGGAAAAGGTTCAAACATTTCAAATTTTTTCCACTATTGACGATACATTTGATGGAATCAGCGACGAGTTTAATGAAATGGTAAAAGCTTCTTCCACCGATACAGATGGAGATCACCTCACTGATGAATATGAAATTAATACATCACATACAAACTATACTGATCCCGACACTGATGATGATCTGTTATTCGATGGATATGACGAGTATAACGTTGGTGAACAGCCCTTAAATACCGATCCGCTCGATTGGGATACGGATGATGATAATCTAGCAGATGGTAGGGAATATTATGGATGGAACGTCACCATCGTGTATTTTGAGAACACGACTAAATTTTTGGTTACTTCTGATCCTTTAGATAACGATACGGATGATGATGGGCTAACCGATTACGAGGAATATTGTGCGGGATCCCATCCAAGGATGGTAGATTCGGATAATGATGGGTTAGATGATATTGAAGATCCCAATCCTGCGAGCTGGGACGGAGATGATGATGCGTTGTCAGATTCTTGGGAAGTAGCGCATGGCACGGATCCATCTAAATCTGATACAGATGGCGATGGTTTGAAGGATGGAGAGGAAGTATACGGGTGGGGCAATGGATATAATACAAATCCCTTAGATGCTGATTCAGATCACGATTTTGCGGCTGATGGAGCAGAGATACAGAATTATCTCGTCAAATTACAAGCCGATGAGTACGATGATATGGACGAAAGAGTGAATCTTACCAGTCCAGTTTCATTGGATTTTTCCCACTTTTTCACTCAAGCTGCTGCAGCTCAAATTTCTTTCGGAGTGGCTTATGGAGAATATGGGGAGAATGCGACGGGATCTTACGGAGTCCAAGATGATCAAGTTGCCAATCTCACGATAGGAATCGTTAAAGCAGATGATGGAGTTCTTTTAGGAGTATACGATACAAATGGGAGCCGATATTTCTCTCAAGTAGTGGATATTAGCGACATCATGAATAACGTAACATTAGGTTATAATTATCATGGTGAATATCAAATAGGTCTCTTGGATCCAAATGTTACATCCCCTAATGATGGAGAATTCAAAGGCACATACAGTTTTATTGAAGATCCTAATAATGCTGCAGGGACAGACATTAGCTTTATTGATGAATATCAAGGCTCCGGATCATATCCTTATGCCGATATAAAAACCCTAGATGGCCCATACGTTGGACATGATCACTATTTAATGTTGCGAGATGTTTCAAGCAGTTTAAATACCTGGGGCGTACACAATTTTGATGACCCTCGATCCACCGGCACCATAGAATTCTACACGAATTATCCCAACTTCCCAGGAATTAATTTCGGTGGACACAACTACTTTTACTTGAGATCAGCTTCAGATACCATTGCTTTTGGCTTAGAATTTGATTTGTATAACAATAGAATGCAATATTATGATGGATCTTGGCATGTTTTTTTAAGTAGTTATGGCAATTATTGGTTGCATCATTGCATTCAGTTTGATTGCAATGCGGGGACGAATGGCGAATTTACCTGGATCATAAGCCTTGAAGATGGAACGGAGCTCACGCGTATCGAAAATATCAATTTCGCTAATGGTATGGCATCTCTTGACGAGATTTATATTGGTACAACCGTTTCAGAAATGTTTTGTTCCACTTCTTTTGATGCATTCGGATTTAGTTGGGACCCTAACTATGACATTGGTGACAATTTCGAAGAAGAACGCTTGCCTTATCGATTCTTAAATCCAGGAGATTACCTAGGAAGCTATAGTTTTGAAAATGATGCTAATAATGAAGATCCAGAGGATTGGGTGATCTACGAAGGTAGTGGATGTAATGCTTATGTAATGGAAGAATTGGATCATCATTCAAAAGTATATAGAATGTATGATGGAAGTTCTGGGACAACTAATTATATTCGTTGCTACAATGAATTTTTAGGGCAAACAGAGGGCACAATAGAGATGTGGTTTAGAAGAGAAGGTACAACAGAAGTTGTATATGTGATGAGGATCTGGGAAGATAATACTCTAACTATTCTCAATACAATTCTAAAACATGAAGGAGGGCGTTTTCTCGATGCTCAAAATAATGATGTAGGTTCATGTGCCCCAAATACTTGGTACCATTTAAAGGCATATTTTAATACTAACACTGACAGATTTAGTTTATGGATTGATGGCGTAATCGTTTCTGATAATTTATTATTGCCCACACCATTAACGGATGTCGAAGTATTTTCAATAGATACGAGAGGATGGGGTAGCCTTGGATATTACGCATATATCGATGCTATTGGATTTTCATGGGATGATGATTATGATCTAGGAGATAATCGATACGATCTCACCCAAGCAGGCTGTTATCTCGAGTATTTTGAATTGAGCTTTAGCCAATACCTCAATCCAAATGATCCTGATTCTGATGATGATGGTATCATGGATGGGGTAGAGATGGGACTGCTCGTGGAAGGCACCAGCACGATTGATTACAAGGATACCCATGATTTTCCTTATTCTTTGGAAAATGAGACTGCATGGTGGCCGTTTGATGAAGGAGAAGGTACAGAGGTTCTTGACCTAACGGAAAATGGTCACGATGGTACCATCAATGGGGCTTCTTGGGTCGACGGATTAGTAGGGTCTCATGCTTTAGACTTTGATGGGGTTAATGATTATGTAAGCATACCCGATAATGATAAACTTGATCTACTAGAAGCATGGACAATTTGTACTTGGATAAAGAGAGAAAGCATGAATGTACAACACAGTATAGTAGAAAAATATGACTGGCTTGCGAATAGAGGTAAATTTGCTCTTCGTGTAACGAGTGATAATAAAATTACTGCCTATCATATTTCTGGTACTTCCTCAGATTCAATCAAATCCATCACAACAATTAATTCAGGTGAGTGGTGTTTTGTTACTGCTACATATAATAGTTCAATAAATACCCTTAGAGTGTTTATCAACGGAGACCTTGAAAATGAAAATCCTTCCGCAAGTAAACCCGATTATCTTTCCTATAATAACCTTTTTATAGGCGCAAGAGGAAATGATCACGGCACTCCTTTTAATGGAATTATTGATGATGTTCGCATCTATAATCGTAGCTTGACAGAAGAAGAAGTGGGATTCTTATACAATAATACTAAAGGATTACTCATTTCCAACAATGCTAGTTCTATAATTGATTATGGATGCGGCAATTATCCGGGTACATATAGTTTTGAAGGTGAAACAGGTGAAACAGGAACAGATATAGAAGGTATTTTATCTACTAGTAGTGCTAATTTAATAGTACTTTCAGAATATCAAGATCATCAAGCTGTATTGAAGTTTAATAATACTGTTGCTGGATCTTTTCAATTTGATAAAGCAGGAGGTAATCAACAAACATCTGGAACAATTGAATTATACCATAGATTTACTGCAAATAATCCGAATTTATACGTATATTTAATGGGAGATGGTGCTGGGAGAACAAGATTTCGAACAATATCTTCAAATACATTACAGTATCAAACTGGTGCTTATAGTTATTCTTCTTTCATGAATTATTATCCAGATACATGGTATCATTGGAAGATTACATGGTATTCTGACGGGAAATATGATTTTTGGGTAGATGGAGTAAAAAAATTAGATCAAAAATCACTGTGGTATGGATTAGGAACGGGAATTAATCAAATTTCATTCTATGAGTCTCTTTCTGCAAACGATCATTATTTTGATGCTGTTGGCTATTCGTGGGATCCTAATTATGATATCGGTGATAATTTAAATGATGGTGCCCTTTACATCGAAGATCCCCAAGAATTTCAGATTGAAATCCCTCAAATTGGTATCGTATATGATGCTTCTCTCACGATTAACCTTTCTTCCCTTCATGACACGCAAGGAAGCGGAAAAGTAGGGATTACTCTGATAAAGGATGAACTCAATCAGACCCTCACGGATCCCATCATTTTACAATATTTTGCCGAATTCGAGGAAGATGAAGCCTTTTTATGTGTTAATGTCATTGATTTATTCACGTTATACAATTCTGGCGTGATATCAGAAGTGCATGGAAAGTACGTGCTCAGGGTTAAAGTGGTAAGCACGCAACTTGCCGATATTTTCAAATTATCAGCATTTTCCATCGAAACGGACACGTTCGTGCAAGCGGGATTCGATGATACGGAAGCGTGGGTCACCGATCCTGGAGAACCCGATTCTGACTTTGATGGATGGGACGATTATCGCGAAATCTATACTGAAGCGACCAACCCATTACAGAAGGACTCCGATCAAGATGGTGCATGGGATAAAAATGACCGAGACCCCCATAAGGATATTCTTATTGAAATTTTGCCCTATTATACCGCATTCCCGAGTCAACTTTGGCCTAGACCGACTCCTACCTTACAAATTTCAGTTGAACTTTCATTTCATGATGATCCTGATGAAACCTGTCACATATTTTCACAACGGTACATTGCAAATGAGATGTATCAATACATGTTTCCTTTTGCGTGGAGGTATAGCGCTCGTCATTTTAATGACAAGTATTATCTTGATATCGATGATGATTTTATTGAGCAAGATGAAACCATCCCTGTGACCATATGGGGTTGGTGTATATTACCAGCAGATCCATGTGATTATGAATATGTCGGGGGCACATTAGATTACACGATAGGTTTAGTGGGTCACGAGCAAACGTTGGAAGTGGCTCATGCTAACAATGATGTCGTACAAGTAAAAATCAAGACATTAGCTATCGAAAGAGCCAATACGATTGCAATTTTTGATGCTAGCTCCAATGATTTCACCGGACATTATCAAGAAAAGGAAAGGACGACGGTATTTCAATTATTTCTGAATACAGATACAACATTTGTGGGCACGCCGTTCGTAGAAGGACCAAACGCGATCGTGATTCCCACCTCCCTATTCACCAAAACTGAGCTACATGGTTACATTGAACATGACCGATTGGATGAAACTCCACTTTATAGCGATGAGGAAGGTAAATATGAGTTTTATTCTGTTGATAGAGATGGAAATAAACTCGAAGATGCTTGCGGTGATTGCGATTTTCACATTATAAGATTTGATATATCTGCTGAAGAAGCGATGGAAATTCTGGGTTTGTTACTCAATTGCCTGATTGACGCGGAGACCAACGAAACTGCCGTGTTATATTCCTATATTTCGACAAAAGATGACGGTATATCAGCCACGATGATGAATCTACCCTCTGCAGCGATGCTGTTTATCCCATTAGATAGTCCTTATGTCAGTGCAGAAATAGGCGCGACTCCGAGACCTTTTGACCCATTAGCGTGGTGGTTAGGGGTACTCGTTGTAATATTGTGCATCATTACCTTCGGAATCGCTTATCTAATAATCACAATAGTCAGTAGCATTGCAGATATCACCAACCAAAACAATCAAAATGCCCAATCAATAGGAATGACAATACTCACGTGGCTAGCACACCTGACATGGCTTCTAGTACGTGCTGCGATCTTAGTGTTCGCATATGTATTATTGGCAATTAAGATCTTCAACATTCTTTTGGAGTATGTCATGTACCTAGTTATGGCTCCTTTCATATTATTGCTTGGTGGAGAAGTAAATTACGATGTGATGTCTTTCGAATATTCTTTAAATGACATACCAATAAAAACGGAAACGACCGTTAGATCGGAGCATGTTGATTACTTCGATATCGAACTTCCCTTAGTGATCAAGGATGATTCAATGGATAATACTTTAACATCTAGAACAGAAGAAATTATAGGAATAGGGTTGTCTCGAGAATTTGATTATGGATATCCCGATATGAGCAGTCCTTCAGATGCATACACTTCTCCAGATGGCAAAAGCACGCTCAGTAATATAAATGTAAGTCCTAATGGTGGGGACACGCAGACGGTCTTTAGATTTACTATTACTTACACGGATATCGATAATAGACCACCAGAATCAGGATACCCTAAGCTACATGTTATTCATGATGGTTGGGATGAATCCGAAAGGATTTACAACATGACAGAAGCTAATGGGGAAGATGATGATTTTACCGATGGGAAAGAATATTTCTATGAAATTTCGTATGATCAAATTGGAGATTATAATTTTTATTTTGATGTCAAAACTCCTACTGACACAATTACGACTGATCGATATCAACTTAGTATTGAGGATTTATCATTTGAGGAAAAAATGACTAGTTTGAAGGAAGGTATGTATGATTCTATGGCATTCACCACAGCTATGATATCAATTTTGGGGTTGGTTCCTCTAATCCCGCATCCAACAGCGGAGATGATTGCTGGAAATATAATGTATGGAATACTACTGCTAACACTTTGGATAAACTTAAGAATCTTTGTGAATAGTAAGTCAGAAAATACTCCATATCGCGCCCTAGGGTGGTCTTTAGGTGTTCTAATTTCAGCAGGGTTGCTTGGGGTATTTTGCAAATTTCCATTGTCCTTTGATCCATCTAAAACAACAACTCTAGCTATCATAAAATTTATAACGTTAATAATTAGTGCAGTGATTAAAGCAAATTTTGGATCTATCAAAGCATTATTTGATCCTGATAACAGCGAATTAGACTTGATTTCATTGATTACTTCGTCATCTCAATTTTTATTGTTGGTTATTGCTAGTCTCTTCTCAGCTTCAACAATTTTTGGAAAATTTAATATAATAACAGAAGAATCAACTAAAATGATAGCTCGTGCTTCTATAATGACACTTATGTGTTTTGGCTTTGGATTTCTGATTGTATCATTTATGAGGGGTCTAATACTATTTTAAAGGGGTATGAAATATGTCAATTAATACGCTAGAAAATGATGAGGAAATACTTTGGCAATCTAACATCAAGTTATATTTCCCTATAATTTTATTCCTTTTTTCATCAGTAGTTCTTGTAATTGGTATTTTATCAAATGATTTTTTCAACAAATTCAGAGATTATCCTCCTGGACCATTTGGCATGCTACTTATGGGTTTAGTTATATTAACTAATATAATATTGCTAGGTGGTCCCCCTGCTGGTATTATCGTAGCAATACTTCTTTGGTCATTTGCAAAAAGCGAGGGCAGTATATCATATCTCGCAACAAATAAATCTATTATTGACAAACGTGAAAAAAAGGAATATTTTGAATATTTTACATTTGACTATTCCCAGATCCTTAAAATTGAGATCCATCCAAGGATTTTTTTTAAAAAAAGGGGTGTTTCAATTAGAATTTTTCCTATAATTAATCCTGCATATAATGTTGATTGGAGTTATAAACTTTTTAAAGAGTCAGGAATGAACATCCCCCAACATGGAGATATGATATGTCACGAATTATATAATATTTCTGATTACGAATCGTTACTTGAAATACTGGAACAGCATCATGTTAAAATAATTTATAAATAAAATTCTATTTTTTTTCTAATTTTTCTATGGTTTAAAGTAATTGTTTAAGTCACAAAACTCCTCTAAACCACAAAAGTTAGAGATTAAAAAAAAAAGTAATAAAAATATAGAAATGAGTATATTTATTTAACGTTAGATTTTATGCAACTGATAAAGTAGGTAATCTCTAATTAGATAGTATTTGTATTGAAATTTATATCATAAAAAAAAGAAATTTAAAAAAAATTAATAATTATTTTACAGCTTCAAAGAAAATATACCATTGTTCATCGTCTTCGAGGAATTCCGTTCCTAAGTGTTTATGTTTGTTTTGTCTAATAATGATGTCGTTCAAGTAAAACTCAAGACATTAGCCATCGAAAGAGCCAATACTATCGCAATTTTTGATGCTAGCTCCAATGGTTTCACCGGACATTTTCAAGAAAAGGAAAGAACGACAGTATTTCAATTATATCTGAATACAGTTGGTTCTGTTGACGGTACGCCGTTCGTGGTCGGTCCAAACGCGATCGTGATTTCCACTTCCTTGTTCACCAAAACTGAGCTACATAGTTATATTGAACATGATCGATTGGATGAAACTCCACTTTATAGCGAAGAGGAAGGCATGTATGAGTTCTATTCAGTTGATAGAGATGGAAATAAACTTGAAGATGCTTGTGGTGATTCTAATTTTCACATTGTAAGATTTGACATATCTGCTGAAGAAGCGATGGAAATTCTGAGCTTGTTACTAAATTGCTTAATAGATGAAGAGACCAACGAAACTGCCTTGTTATATTCTTATATTTCGACGAAAAATGACGGTATCTCAGCCTCGATGATGAATCTACCCTCTGCAGTGATGACATTTATCCCATTATATAGCCCCTATGCTAGTGCGGCATTGGGGGCAGCTCCAAGACCTTTTGATCCCTTAGCGTGGTTTTTAGGATTTCTGATTATATATATGCGCATCGTAACATTAGGACTGGGCTTGTTTATAGTTGTTACTGCAGTCATGACCATAATAGATATCACCACACAAAATAATGATAATGCCCAATCAATAGGAATGACAATACTCACGTGGCTAGCACACCTGACATGGCTTCTAGTACGTGCTGCGATCTTAGTCTTTGCATGGTTAATTTTTGCAATTACTCTCCCGTTCGTTATAATAGGATTTTTAACTGCAATTTCTGGACTTTATTGGATTTTAACATTTAAAAATATTGATTGTTCAATTGCTTTTAATTCAATCACGATAAATACGGAAACATACATAATAATGATTGGTTATGAATGCAATCTAGTTAATGTAGATTTTTTCGATTTAGAGATACCCTCGTTAGACATTTTTTACAAAAAAGACAGCATTCTATGCCTAAGTGTTCCTAATAATATTTACAATGTGGGTTTGAACACAATAAATAATGATGATTTTAATACCTTTATAAATCCAATAATGATTTCAATTCTGGATAAGGGAGTAAACACCATGAGCGAACATCTACATGAGCGCTTACTTTTAATTTTCCCAAATTCAATAGTACTTCTTTCATATACATTTATATACAGGAAAAGTAATTATTTAATATCAAATGATCAATTTTGACTAAAAAGACAAAAAGTGTAAAATTATTAAAAAAAAGAAATATTGCATAGTTCCAATCATTTTTTCGCTAATAATAACTATTTTGGCAATAAATGTTGATAGAAATTTAGATTCTTGGCCAGCTAACGAAAAAATCTATCTTTCGAGCGAACCGATGCAAAATGCCATTATTTATGGCACAATGTATGGCCCTGAAGACGCTGATCCACAATACATGTGGGATTCCGCTTCATTTGACTACGCATTAAATGTCTGGGAAGGTTTATTTGCTTATAATCTAAGCGATCCTGATGTTCCTCTTATCCCAAGACTAGCAACAGATTTTGGCACTTGGAGTGGATCCAACTTAACTTTAAACCTTCGACAAGGGGTAGATTTTCATTCCGGTACTCATTTTAACGCTACTTCAGTTAAATTCTCACTTGACAGATTGGCTTATTTATGTAACTTCACTGGGACTCAAGCCCCTGGTGATACAGTATATGGCGTATCTATCATACAAGTACTTTATATGTGGCCAGATGGTACAGTTGTTATCAACAGTACGGAGATTATTGATGAATATACTGTTAAAATCATATTAAACAGAGCATATGGTGTCTTATTACCATTATTAGCCTTTACAGCTTCAAGTATGATGGATCCTTCAATTACACCCGCCGAAGATTATATTTGTGAAGGAATGTCGGGAGCTACTTCTGAAACAGTTTCTGGAACTGGCCCTTGGAAATTTCAATATTACGTTCCCGGGATAGAAGCCAAATTTATTAGAAATGATGATTATTGGCGAGGAGCTGGAGAAATCGAAACATTAATATTTTCAGTTATACAAGACTCTGATGCAAGAAATAGTGCTTTATTAGCTGGAGATATTAACCTCTTATTAGATCCTCATCCCTCTTATTATGATGTTATGAGGGATGACGCTGATATAACACTCGTTGAAGCTGGACCCGGTACCATTACCCAGTATCTTGGATTCAATAACATAATTTATAACAAGACATGGCGATCTGCGATGTCCTATGCTATTGATTATGATTACATGATCACTGAGCTCTTGAAGGGTGAGGCAGTACGATTAAAATCACCAATTCCCTTAGGAATACAATTTGCCAACTGGTCATATGAAGTACCTGTCTTAGACCTTACAATAGCTAGAAGCTTTATGACAAGCATGGGTTTTGGAATAGGCTTTACAACAGATGCTCAATGGATAGCTGCTGCGGCAGCAACTCCTTTCTTAACGGTTAACTTTACATATAACCTGGGAAATAAATTTAGAGAGGACATGTTGGTGTTATTAACATCTAATCTTGCAAAGATCGGAATTCTAGTCGAAGATAGTGGTCAAGAATGGGGACCATACTTGGATCTCCTTTATAATAGAGTTGCTGGTGGTTGGGATCGTTTATCTATCTGGTTTATTGGATGGATGCCCGACTATAACGATCCAAGCAACTATGTTAATTCGTTAATGTCTAATGTATCTTCTTCAAACTCTGCACAAATAAACGATCAGACATTAGAGGCTTATATGTTAGCAGGACTCGAGGAAACTGATCAAAATGTAAGAGCCCAGATTTACAATGATCTTCAACAATATGTTGTCGAAGAACTTAGACCATGGGCTTTTGGATATGTAGGCAGAAACCATGATGCGTGGGTTGCAACAATGACAGGTTTCCCAAGCAACGGTATGGGTTATGCATACTTCTATCCATGTAAATGGCCTTATGAAATAAGGATAAATTCCCCGGACGACATTTCTTTTGTGAAAGGAGATTCAGGGTATAATATAGAATGGAATGTGTCTGCTCAATATTTTTCAAACCCAACTTACAACATTACTGTGAATGGCATCTTAAATGTAACCGATTCGTGGCAATCAGGTGTTCCAGTGGTTATAAATTTAGATTCGCTTTCCCCCGGAATATACACGTATTTAATTACCGCAAAAAATGGAGACGCATCAATCGAAGATACAGTCCTCGTTACCGTTCAAGATCTTGAACTAACAATTAATCATCCCGAGGACATTACCTTCACGAAAGGTGCAACAGGCATTAGTATTACTTGGATTATTACTACAAATTTAGAATTAGACCCATCTTATAATATTACAGTGAATGATGTCTTTTTAGATTCTAAAACCTGGCACTCCGGTGTCCCAATTATCGTGAATTTAGATAATCGTTCAGTAGGAACTTACGAGTATCGTATTGAAGTATTCAATGGAGATGTGTCAGTCGAAGATATTGCTATTGTAAAAGTAAATGCCAAACCTCAAGAAGATGGCCTAATTATTATTTTGATTACTGCTGGAGTTGCAGGTGGAATAGGTGCTGCGGTTATAATTGCGATTTATTTTACTAGACGGAGAAGTAAGTAACCCATTCTTAAATCCTTTTTTTTGTTCTTATTCTATTTTTCTGTAATCTTGCTTAATATTTGCCTTAATAAATTTCATCATCCTATTAATAACTTGAATTAATTATTTTTGTAAATAATTTTTACAAAGTAAATTTTTTTTTTTTTAAATTTACATTATACAAAATAAAAGGAAGTGATAATAATTATGAAAATTACTGGAACTAAAAAAAAATTCATTGGGATTGGTTTTCTTTTGATTCTTCTTGATAGTATTTATTTCATTTGGCTCGGTATTTTTATCAATATACATTTACTTGTTGTAATTATTGGTTTATTTCCAATCTCAATTATTGAAGGATTATTTATTTTGTATTATTATTCCAAATCAATAAGAAAAATAGATGTGAGTATCTATCAAGGAAAAGGTACAAAGAATGATCCGATTATTATAAATTCAATTTCATCTATTCCGAGCCATCCAATTTTATTTCGAATGAAAAATCTTAACATAGTTTTAAAAAACTTGGAATTAGATGATTTGGGAATATATTACAGCAAGAATATAATTATTGAAAACTGTTCCTTTAGAGACATAAATATTTATAAGAGTGAGGCGATTGAAGTGAAGGATTCATCAATATCCAAATCTTTGAGCGTTTCTAACTGTATAAAAGTATCAATAGATTCTTCAGAAATTTGGCAATTAAAGCTTAATAGAAACCTCTTTTCAATATATCAGAATAATCATATTGATAAATTTGTGCATATTTCTAAAGAAAAGCCAAATTCGAATAATGTATATAGAAATAATATAATTAATCAAGATGTCCCTCTCAATTGATGTTATTAATCTTTCAATTCGAAGATATGAGAGAGATATTATATTCTCTGAAAAAAATGTAAATCAAGCACTTCAACGTGCAAATCATCGAAAAATTTAGTAATGATTAAGAAATAGTTTTAAAAAATTAAACACAACTAAATAGGAATTTGATCCTTATCTTATTAGATTAGATTTAATTCACACCATTAAGAAGATTAATGAATCAAGAGAAAACTCTTTGACTATATAAAAAAGTGATAATGATTTAATTCTTGCTTCATTGAAGAATTGGTATTAATTTATATTGCTTTTACCGTATTATTATGTTATAATATATTTGAAAAGTAATTTATTTTATACACTCAACAATTCTTTCTTTTTTATAGAACTCATGAATGATAAAAAACGATTAGAAGTGGAGTTATTCAGTTGTTCTCGATGTGGCAATGCATTTATGATTCAAAAGGGGCATAAGGTATCCCAAGAATTGGTATGTGATAATTGCATTAAATTGGAACAACGTAAGAAAATCTTATCGGAATCGGTTTTAGAATCACAAAAAGAGACTGAATCTAATATAAAAGAATTTAAAAATCATCTTAGAAGCGCAAAATCGCAACAAATAAAACAACTGTATTTTGATAAGATAAAAGAACAATCGGATTATCTTTCAAAATCCATTGAACTTCTCAAAAAGATAGAAGAAACTAATGATGAGAAATATATTGAAGAATATAAAAAACTGTTTGAGAAGTTGAAAAATCTGTAGTTCAAGAACCTTTTTTAATAAAGAAAAATGCAATATTCATCAGTTTACTTTTGGGTTGAAATTTCGCATCTAATTTCATTAATCGTGAAGTGATTTTGACAAAATGATACCATAATTTATGGAACAGATTATCAGTTTCATATTTCTTCCGCAAAAGTAAAAGATTTTCTTCCGTTTTTGTGGGATTTTTAGACTGAATAAATGAGATCTTCATTATTTGACCATATACGCCAAAATATCTTATTAATTTAAAATCAAAATCTTGAAATAAGTTAATTATGTCCTCAATTTCATACCTTCTATAATGACCAATTATTTTATCTTGATATGTGTAATATTTCGTCCTGTGAGGAACTGTAATTACTACGATCCCACCTTGTTTTACTATTCGGTTAATTTCACTTACTGCTTTAATATCATCTTTAATGTGTTCCAATACATCAAGAACACTAATAAAATCAAATGAGTTATCTCTATATGGTAAACGAGTTATATCCCCACATAAAGGATGTGATTTTGCATTTTGTATATACCGCTTTAAAGGCAAAGAAGCTATATCTAAGCATGATTTATGGAGTTTTTCATCAAAGAGATCTAAAAAAGAATTTCCCGAACATCCAAGGTCTAAAGCTTGTAATATTTGAACGTTTTTCAAGTTCTCAATTATAAGATCAAATTTACATTGTATTCCAGGAGATATATAGTAATCTGAAGCATTTCTAAATGAAAAATTCCTGTGTTTTTCATAAAAATCCTTCAATGTCATTTTTCTTTCGTGATACACATATAATTATCACTAATTAAAAGGTTTATAATTAATTTTAGCATGATTTTTATAGAATCTAATGTTCTAAATTAATTAGTAAAAGAAATATGTCAGAAAAATCATTTCCAAAATGATTTTAGGAGTTAAATTAAAATGACGCTAAGACAATTATCAGTATTTATTCCCAATAAACCAGGGCAACTTGCGAACTTTTTTGAGCTTTTAATGGATAATAAAGTATATATAAGATCGATGACTGTCGCAGAGACTGAAGATTATGGTCTACTTCTATTAATAGTTAATCAAACCGAAAAGTGTGTAAATATTTTAGAAGAAAATAAAATATTATATTCAATCACCAATGTTATAGCTGTAGAGCTTTCAAACAATATAACTGAATTATACAAAATCTCAAAGACTTTGGGTGCTAATAATATTAATATAGAGTACTTATATTTTCTTGTATTAGACGACCATCGAAACGGAGTAGTTTTAAGATTGGATGACAACGAAAAAGGACTTGATATTTTAAAAAAAAATAATTATCAAATGATAGATTAAGGTTTATTATTTAAAATTCTACTTCTTTCAACTAATATTTTCACAGCAAATGCAGCTTCTTGAGGGGTATAAAATATTGGAGCTTTTTCTTTATTTGCATATTTTTTCAGTTCTTCAAAGCTTTCGCCAAAAAATATAAGAGGAATTATTGGTTTTTCTCTATTTGTATCATTCCATGCGCGAATCATCCCCCGATAATGCTCATCTGACCTCATTTCAAGAAAAGGGGGGATCACTAAACATGGAGCTACAATATCTATCTCCGGGTCCTCTAACATCGCTTTGGTAACTTCATAATATTGCGCTTCACCAGCAACTCCAATCATATCAAGAGGATTAACCAGTTTTACAAGAGAAATCAAATATGTTTTGATTTTTTCTTTCAAATTATTTGAAAAATCACCAAGCGTGAGCCCGAATTCTTCAATTTTATCACTGAAAAGAACTGAACTACCGCCACTATTTGTCAATACTCCAATTTTATCTCCTTGAGGAATTGGTAAAAATGAAAATGTTTTTAATGCTACCATGAAATCGGAAGCAGACTCACATAAAGTTGCACCCCCTTGCTTAATCGCTGCTTTCAGCATTTTATAATTGGTAGCGATTGATCCCGTGTGTGAACTTGCTGCTTTCATTCCAGTAACAGATCGCCCTCCTTTAAGAATTACTATTGGTTTCCTAGGTATTATTTCTTTTAATAACTCAAAAAACTTTCTTCCTTGGGTAATTGTCTCCATGTATATACAAATTAATTTAGTATCTGAATCGGTATTGAAATAATCTAAAATATCTACAAATGAAATATCTACATTATTACCAATATTAGCAAATTTTGAGCACCCAATATTTTCACGTTCCATTGCGTAAAAGCTCGCACATCCAAAAGAACCAGATTGACTGATCATGCTTATATTTCCAGGGGGTGCTGCTTGAATGAAAGATGCATTCAGATCAATCTCATTATTCTGAATTCCAACGCAATTTGGACCCATTATTCTGATATCGTTCATCTTACATTTTTCAGCAATTAAAATTTCAGCTTGTTTGCCTTCATCATTAATTTCTCCAAATCCTGCTGTGACAATAATGATTCTTTTAACCTTTTTAGTAATACATTCATCTATTACTACATTCACAGCCTTTGCAGGAACTAAAATAATTGCAAGCTCAATATCTTCTGAAATATCAAGAATGGATTGGAAGCATGGTATTCCCATTATTTCTTTGCTATTTTGAGTTACAAGAAAGAGTTTACTTTTAAGATTTTTATTTTTAAGGATATTTATAGTAACGGCATTGCCAAATTTTTTAGGATTAGCAGTTGCTCCAATTAAAGCAATCGTTTTTGGCATGAAAAAGAAATGTGGCATAATTTACTATAACTCCTCACTTATAGCTTGTTGTGGACAAACATCAATACATACTTTACAACCACGGCATGTACTTTGATCAATGGTTGCCTTTTTTAAATCCTCATTAAAATTTATAGCGGGGCAACCAAATTGATTAACACATATAAGGCATCCTATACATTTTTCTTGATCAACTACGATCTTTGGAGGTGTAACTTGTTGTGCTCTCATTTGATTTATTTCAATTAAAGAACATGTATGTCTAGATATAAATACTCTAACTCCTTTAATATCTACAGCTTCTTCTAACTTATTGATAAGTTCATTTAATTCATTTGAATCCTGTACCCATATATTTTCTTCCTTAACGCCACACCCTTTAACAAGGTCCCTTAATATTACTCTTGTTCCGGGTGTTCCATCTATTTTTATTCCCGTCCCCGCATTCTCTTGAAATCCTGTCATTGAAGTAGATCGATTATCAAGGATTACAACTAACATGTCATTTTGATTATAGACAGCATTAATTAATGCGGGAATACCCGAATGAAAGAATGTTGAGTCTCCTAAAATTGCTAAAACAGGATTACCTTTAGGTTGAACTTTTGATATGCCATTCGCTAATCCAATAGAACCGCCCATGCAAACTTCAGTATCTAGTCCTTCTAAGGGTTTATATACCGCAAGTGTATAACATCCTATATCCGAAGAATTAACGAATTTGGTTTTTTTCCTTTTTTCTACTTGTTTAATGGCATAAAATGTTGCTCTATGTGAACATCCTGGACACAAAATTGGAAGCCGAGGAGGAATGATTAACATCTTTTCGGGTACTGGATTTCTTTTATACTCAATACCAATGAATTCAGCAATAATCTCTAAATAGAGTTCAGCAGAAAACTCGCCATTTTGTGGGAAATAGTCTTTTCCGTGAATTAAAATTTCTGTTGATAATCCTTCTTCATATGCAATTTGTTTTAGGATATTTTCAATGAAAGGTTCTAATTCTTCAATAGTGAGAATTTCATCTACATTATCATATAATTTTTTAATTAATTTTTTAGGGGGGGGATAAACTAATCCTAGTTTAAGGATTGATACTTTATCTAAAATTCCGAAATAGTTTAAAGCATCTATTAGATGTCCATGAGGAATACCTGCAGTTACAAATCCGTATTTAGTCCCATTAATCTTCTTATCTGATAATTTTAATGAATTAAAAGGAAACTCATCAGCAAATTCAGAAATTAGTTCTAATCGCTCCAAAAGTCTCATACGCAAGATTCGAGAGTGAGAAGGTAGACAAACCCATCGAGATCTATCCCAATCAAATGAATAATCTCTATCTATTTTCTTTATATTACCTAAAGAAACATCTCCTCTTCCATGGTTGAGACGTGTTGTTGTTCTAAATAAGACTAATGACTGGTATTGTTCAGAAAAATTAAAAGCGTATTTCAACATGTCTTTTGCTTCTTGGGGTGTAGATGGTTCAAAAACAGGAACAAGGGCAAGTAACCCAAAATAACGGTTATCTTGTTCATTTTGACTGCTATACATGTTTGGATCATCAGTTGAAATCAAAACCATTCCTCCTCTTGCTCCAGCATAACAAGCTGTTATGAATGCATCAGATGCTACGTTAACCCCAACAT
>Ga0307379_10005587_pt1 | contig 17488 bp, 16 predicted proteins | sample UN2MG_FD_202237 | JGI IMG/M metagenome (GOLD analysis project Ga0307379, IMG submission 202237) | Soil microbial communities from Risofladan, Vaasa, Finland - UN-2 | ecosystem: Environmental > Terrestrial > Soil > Coastal area > Acid sulfate soil | place: Finland: Risofladan, Vaasa | collected... | reverse complement strand
ACATGGGTGAGAAATACCCAGTGATGCACGAGCTCATCCCCAACGACATCCCATATGACGTGAAATCCGCATTCGGAATCACGATCAATCACAGGTCCACATTCACTGGTATAACGGACAACGATAGGGCACAGACAATAGGTAGATTCTCGAAGCTCGCCCAAGAAGCTGTCTCCAAGGGAGATGGATGGGGCGTCAAGGAATTCGGAAAGGGGTTCAGGGCTCCGGGACATGTGCATCTGCTCAACGCCTCGAGGAAGATACTCGAGACTCGATTCGGTCACACGGAGCTGTCTACAGCGCTCGTGATAATGGCTGGCCTCGTGCACTCTGCCACAGTGTGCGAGATGATGGGCGACGATGGCAACGCTCTGCCAAAGTCGCAGGCCATAGAGTACGCCAAGAGGAATGGACTTGGCTTCCTCGAAGGCGCCGACGTCATCTCGGCCTGGAAGGAATTCGATAAGGGGTGATGGGTTGGTCCGTGTTCTGGCCACAGGTGTTTTCGATATCATACACCTAGGACATCTGCACTTCCTGGAGAAATCCAAGAGCCTCGGGGACGAGCTCATCGTGATCGTTGCTACAGACAACACCGTGAGGAAGCGCAAGCACGAGCCGATAACCCCTGAGAATATGCGACTAGAGCTGGTGCAGGGGCTGAAGCCTGTGGACGAAGCCGTCCTGGGAAAGGACGGCGCGGACATATACGAGATAGTCACCGAGCTCCGCCCGGACATAATAACGATAGGCTACGACCAACCGTTCGAACCAAGTAAGCTGGAAGAGGAGCTCGCCAAGCGAGGTATGAATGTGAAGGTCGTCAGGATGCCACACCTTGACCACGACCTTGACGGCACCAGGAAGATCATCAGGAAGGTAGTCGAGTTCTACAACGTCGACAGGAAGCTCGCAGAGGTGGAGAAGCGATGAAGCACATAGGCATCGCCGATACGACCTTCGCGAGAGTCGACATGGGCAAGTTCGCGATTGACGAACTCAGAAAGACTGGGACGGGGTTCAGGATCGAGAGATACACCGTGCCCGGCGTCAAGGACCTGCCCGTCGCGGCCAAGAAGCTCATGGAGGAACGGGGCTGCGACATCGTGATAGCTCTTGGGATGCCAGGCGCGCAGCAGATCGACAAGACATGCGCTCATGAGGCGTCGACGGGTCTGATTCAAGTCCAGTTGCTCACCAACAAGCACGTGATCGAGGTGTTCGTCCACGAAGACGAGGCGAAGGACGACCGGGAACTCGCGTGGCTCGCCGAGCGAAGGGCGAGGGAACATGCAGTGAACGCTTACGACCTCATGTTCAGGCCGGAGAAACTGGAGTCCAACGCGGGCAGCGGTCTGAGGCAAGGGTTCGATGACGCTGGAACGATTCAGTGAGAGTTACACTAAGGAGGATGTGAAACATGGCTAGGAAGTACAGGATCGGCATCGTCTGCAGCGAGTACAACTACGACCTGACGAAGATGATGCTCGAGAGGGCCAAGGAACACGCGAAATTCTTGGATGTGGACGTGGCGAAGGTCATCACCGTCCCCGGTGTGTTCGACATACCGTTGGCGTTGAAGCGCCTCCTGAAGGACAAGGACATCGACGCCGCTGTCACCATCGGGGCTGTGATCGAGGGCGAGACAGAGCACGACCAGGTCGTGATAGGCCAGGCCGCGCGGAAGATAACGGACCTGGCTGTCGAGTACGAGAAACCTGTCGGCCTGGGCATCACCGGTCCGGGCATGAGCAGGCTCCAGGCGGAAGACCGTATAGAACGCTCGAAGGACGCCGTCGAGGCCGTCGTCAAGCAGCTGAAAGCGTTTAAGTGAAGCGAGCGACGAGCACACTGAAGGCTCACACCCGGTGCGAATCCCGTGGCTGCGGTAAGGTTAGGAAAGATACACCTGCGCTGGTGCGACAGCTGTAACGTCCCAGTACTAGAGCAGCCCAAATGCTGCAGATGCGGGGGGAAGACACGGGAGGTCAAGGTGACCCCTCCAGGGGACGCGAGACCAGCGTTCGAGCGCGATGTACGCTCGATAAGGGACCTCATTGACGGGCAATACGGTGACGGATGCGGAATCAGGGCCATTCCGGATGGCCAGATCGTTCTGCTGAACAAGGCGCCAGACCTGGACCGGATGGACGAGGTCATCATCGGCGGGCACGTCGTCGGAGCCGTTCGGTTCGACCTCGCCTCGGGGGAGAAATTCCTTTCAAGGCCACGGGCGGCCATCGCTATTCAACCCACCCTCTGCAAAGGATGGATCCAAGTCGACGGTGGTGCTGTCCGCGCAATCAGTGAGCGCAAAGCTAGCGCTCTCGCCGTCGGGGTGACCGACTGCGCCCCGGGCATACTCCCCGGCGACGACGTCATCGTCCTCGATGAAGAGCTGAGAACGGTTTCTGTCGGCATGTCCAAGATGTCGTCGGCCGAGATAGGTGAGAAGAAACGGGGGACCGCGGTCAAGACGAGATGGGTCGCGGACGCATCTGAGGGCGCCACAGAAACCAGAGAAGAAGTCACATGGGACGATGTCATCGAGGCGAACAGAGAGGTCATCGACAGACGAGCCTCTGAGGCGACGGTGTTCATCAAGAGGCTCGTGGAGGAGAGGGCGCTCCCGGTTGCGGTGTCCTACAGCGGGGGAAAGGACAGTCTGGCCACGCTGCTGCTTGTCCTGGAAAGCGGTGTCGTGCCTAAGATGCTGTTCGTTGACACCGGGCTGGAATTCGAGGAGACGAAGCGCAATGTATTCGAGACCGCGGAGAAGTACTCACTCGAGCTCATCGTCGAGAGCGCCGGAGACGCCTTCTGGAGGAACTTGGATCTCTTCGGGCCTCCAGCGAAGGACTTCCGCTGGTGCTGCAAGACCTGCAAGCTCGGGCCGGCGACAAGACTCATTCAGAAGAATTTTCCAGGGGGGGTGCTCTCGTTCATCGGGCAGAGATCGTACGAATCCGAGAGCAGGGCGAGAAAGGGACAGGTGTGGAAGAACCCGTGGACACCGAACCAGCTTGGAGCCTCCCCGATACAGAAATGGACTGCACTCCATGTGTGGCTGTTCCTGTTCGACCGCGATGCGGCTCACAACACGCTCTACGAGCAGGGGTTCGAGCGCATAGGATGCTTCCTCTGCCCTTCGACGGACATGGCGGAGCTGAGGCTTGCTGAGAGGCTCGAAGAGGGCTACGACAGGTGGGACCAGGCGCTGAGGTCATACTCAGAGGCGAAGGGCATGCCAGATGAGTGGCTTCGCTACAACTTGTGGAGATGGAGGAGGGTCCCGAGATCCGTCCTCGGTTCGATCGGGCTCGACCGCATCGTGGGTTCGAAACCTGATGCACTTGCAGATGCGGACTCACCCATAGAGTTTCACGGCACCGAGGCATACAGTCCGTGCGTCGAAGGGCTCAGCATGGAGGGAGTCTTCACCAAGGCGCTCGACATGGAGCGGGTCGGAAACCTGCTGAACGCGATCGGGCCGGTCACCATGTCTCCCGATGGAAGGATAGCAGAGGTCCAGAAGATCACAGTCTTCTCCGAAGGACCGGTCATGATCAAGGCCAAGGATGAGCAGGAGCTGAACTCAAAGGCGAAGATGCTGAAGGAGACGGTCCTCAGAGCGATGGAATGCGCAGGATGTGGGATCTGCGTTGCCAGATGCCCCAGAGACGCCCTCACGCTCGACGGCCGCGTAAGCATATCCGAAGAGCTCTGTGACCACTGTGGGTCTTGCTTCGGACCATGTCCAGTCGTTCAATTCAGAGAGGATCAGCTCGACATCTGAGAAGTGCTTCGATCGCCGCAGCGACGTCCGTCGCCCTAGCACCCCATGGAACTATCGCGACATCCCCTCGCAGGTCACAACCTTCCTTCACTTTGCAGCACTTCGTCAGGACGGGCCCCGTGACACGCAGCTTGCTGAGAAGGTCCACCGGACACATGTTTACCAACCTGGGTTCGGCTCCGTACATCGCCTTGAATATCCTCGCCGAGAGGCTGCAGCCCACCAACGACACGCTACTGATCTGTTCGGGAGTCAGCGATGGTGTGCCATCCAGGTATCCAAGCATGTTCTCGTGCTCAAGGCCCGACGCTCTGCACGGGAAGAGAACCGGGCCAGAGCCCGCATCTTCAGAAAGGCCGTTGATGTCCAGCTCCACCACGTCGTATTTCACATAGAAGTCCTGCAGCTGCGAGTCGAGGACGTCATCGACGAGCCCCACGAGTTTCGAAGGGGACGGGGGCACCACGTCCACTACAGTCAATTTGAATGGCCGCTGGTCCACGAAGAACGAAACATGCTCGGACCTCCCCCGAACCACAACGCACTTCGTGCCTTCGGACTCCCTTAGCAGCCCCATCTTCGAAGCGGAGAGCACGTCGAGGTCTCTGTCGTCTATGAATGAAGTCTCTTCAGGCAGCGACACGATGTCGATGGATGAGATAGGCTGGAGCACTCCGTTGAACGCTTCCTTCTCGATCCGGACGACCGCCCACTGGTGACCGTTGGTCATGACGATGTACTTGGTGCGGATATACGCCCGCTTGCCGGATAGGAATGATCTTATGCTCCCATCACAGAGGTCGAAATCGACATACCTGACGCTCACTTCCTTGCAGTGGTCGGGGAACATCTCGCATGGCTATCGAGGATAGGGTAGATAGAACCAGCGACGAATGACAAAGGCTAAGACAGGAACCGCTGTTTATCATCGCTGATGACGGCAGACGCTGGGCGGAAATTCCCACAGCTGACCACCAAAAGATTGGTTCTGCGTGAGCTTACGATGGACGATGTTGATTGGTACAAGAGCCACTTCTCGATCCCGGAGATTGTCACCGGCAGTGGCTTCGCGGCGCCGGCGGACGGCGACGCCGCCAGAGAAGAATTCGAGATGTACATACTCGGACCCTGGAATCAGAGCACAGGGCTGCGGTGGGGGATAACCCTTAAGAACGACCCCAGGGTGATCGGGAGTGCCGGATTCTACAAGTGGGAGAACGAACCGCACCGCAAGGCCGAGATGGGCTACGACCTGGACCCCGCGCATTGGGGCAAAGGGATCATGACAGAGGCCTTGGAGGCGATCATCTCCTACGGCTTCGACGAGATGAACCTAAACAGAATAACTATACTAGTCATCTCTGAGAACGAACGGTCGCTCAAGCTCGCTCGTCGACTCGGGTTCGTCAAAGAGGGGGTCATGAAGGAGAGCGCGTTCTTCGACGGCAGGTTCATCGACGACGTGATGTTCTCCATCCTCAAGAGCGATTGGCGCAGACGAGCCGCTGATGATATCACGCCTCCGACAGGATCAGGCTGTCCGAATTCATGACATGATCAGCCATTCGAGTCGGATATCTCACAACAAGATTCTTAACCCCCGCCAGGGATACCCCGAAGGTCGTGCGAATGAAGGGCTATCTGGTCCTAGAGGATGGGACGATTTTAGAGGGGAGGCCCTTCGGTGTTCTCAAAGAAGTCTTCGGCGAGGTCGTCTTCTCGACCGGGATGACGGGCTATCAGGAATCCTTGACGGACCCTTCGTACGCAGGCCAGATACTCACGAGCTCCTATCCTATGATCGGCAACTATGGGATCAACTCACAGGACAATCAATCCTCGAGGGTCCAGGTCTGGGGGTACGTTGTCAGCGAACTGTGCGATGCGCCCAGTCACCGCCTGAGCGACGCGACGATGGACGACTTCCTCAGACAGCACGATGTCCCCGGGATATCGGGGATAGACACCAGGGCGCTGATCAGAAGACTCAGAACCAAAGGCACGATGAAAGGTGCCATAACCACGAGCGAGCCCGCAGATGTGCTGGAAAGGGTGCGCAGCATGGACAACCCCGACAGAGAGAACCTGGTCGCCATGGTGAGCACGAAATCCGTCCAGTCGTTCGAGTCCGGAAAGGACAGGAGCGTCGTGATCATAGACTGTGGAGTCAAGGATAACATAGTCAACGAACTGCGCGCACGGTTCGACGTTCACCTGGTGCCATACAATCATCCCGTCGAAGACATACGGGCATTGGAGCCCGACGGCGTATTCATCACGAACGGCCCTGGAGACCCGGCGCACGAAGGGCTCAAGTCGACGGTCATCGCCACATTGGCCGAGCTGAAGGACGATACGCCGATGATGGGCATATGCCTCGGCAACCAGCTGCTGGCACTCACGCTGGGCGCCAAGACATACAAACTCAAGTTCGGCCACCGAGGAGTCAACCAACCCGTCGGCTTCGGCAAACGAGTATTCGTCACTTCACAGAATCACGGGTTCGCTGTCGACGGTCCGTCCGCTTCGGATGTGGATATGGAGGTCACTTTCAGAAACCTGAACGACGGCACAGTGGAGGGCATGAGGCACTCTGAGCTGCCGATATTCTCCGTCCAATTCCACCCTGAGGCCAGGCCAGGTCCACATGACACCTCGTTCTTGTTTGACGAGTTCGCGAAGATGCTGGAGGAGCTCTGATGCCGAAGAGAACCGACCTGGAGAGGATAATGGTGGTCGGCTCGGGCCCAATCGTGATCGGGCAGGCGGCGGAGTTCGACTTCTCCGGTTCTCAGGCGTGCAAATCGCTGCGGGAAGAAGGATACACCACGACCTTGGTCAACTCGAACCCGGCGACGATACAGACCGATCCAGAGACCGCGGACCACGTGTACATCGAGCCGCTCGATGCGGCGACGCTGGAGAAGATCCTCGAGAAGGACAGGATCCAGGGGATACTCTCGGGCATGGGCGGACAGACTGCTCTGAACCTGTGTTCCGAGCTAGCGGAGAAGGGCGTACTCGACAGGCTCGGAGTCGAACTCCTCGGCACCAAGACGAGGGCGATCGCGCTCTCGGAGGACAGGGAGTTGTTCAGGAATACCATGCTGGACCTGGACGAGCCGATACCGAAGAGCAGGACGGTGACCTCGATCGAGGAGGCAATGCAGGCAGTAGAAGAAATCGGCGGATATCCCGTGCTGGTCCGCCCAGCTTACACCCTCGGTGGCACAGGTGGCGGCATCGCATATGACGAGGAGGAGCTGACGCATATCGTCGGCAGAGGACTCATCTACTCCAGGATAAGGCAGGTCCTGATAGAGGAGAGCGTCATAGGCTGGAAGGAATACGAGTACGAGGTCATGAGGGACGCGAACGACAACACGATCATCGTCTGTAACATGGAGAACCTCGACCCGATGGGCATCCACACGGGCGAGAGCATAGTCGTCGCGCCCGCGCAGACACTCAACGACTCAGACCATCAGATGCTGCGAACTGCAGCCATCAAGATCATCAGAGCGCTGGAGATAGAGGGCGGCGCCAACATCCAATTCGCGATGAACCATTGGACGGGGGAATACAGGATCATCGAGGTGAACCCGAGGGTGTCACGAAGCTCCGCTCTGGCATCCAAGGCGACGGGGTACCCCATCGCCAGGGTCGCGGCGAAGATAGCCGTGGGAATGACCCTGGACGAGATACCCAATGCGATAACCAAGAAGACTTGCTCCGCCTTCGAGCCATCGATAGACTACATCGTCGTGAAGATACCCAGATGGCCTTTCGACAAGTTCAGGACTGTCGACAAGCGGCTTGGCACCCAGATGAAGAGCACAGGGGAGGTGATGGCCATCGGCCGCAACTTCGAGGAGGCGCTCCTTAAAGCCGTCAGGTCGCTGGAGATAGACAAGGTCGGGCTCGAGGGCGAGGCGTGGAGCGACTCCGAGCTTGAGCGGCTCCTGACCGAGGCCACGGACGCCCGCCTCTTCGCCATCGCGGAGGCGCTGAGGCGTGGCATGTTGACGAGCAGGGTGTGCGAACTGACGGGCTGGGACACTTTCTTCGTCACCAAGATGCTAAGGCTGATAGAACTCGAGTCCGAGCTCGCGGAGGGACTCACACCCGAGCTGCTCGCAACTGTGAAGAAGCGAGGCTTCGGAGACGAGTACATCTCACGGCTCTCTGGAGCCGATGCACGATTGGTGAGGGAGGCGAGGATATCCGCAGGGATCAGGCCGACCTACAAGATGGTCGACACCTGCGCGGCCGAGTTCGAGGCGGAGACCCCGTACTTCTACTCCACATATGAGCAGGAATGCGAGGCGCGGCCGTCAGAGAACAGGAAGATAATAGTCGTCGGCGCAGGACCCATCCGGATCGGCCAGGGGATAGAGTTCGACTACTGCTGCGTGCACGCGTCCCTCGCGCTGAAGGAGGAAGGGGTCGACGCGATCATCGTCAACAACAACCCTGAGACCGTCTCGACTGACTTCGACGTCTCGACGAGGCTGTACTTCGAACCGATAACCGCGGAGGACGTCCTCAACATCATAGAGAAGGAGGACGCCGATGGCATCATGCTCCAGTTTGGCGGACAGACCGCCATCAACCTTGCACTGCCATTGCAGGAAGCCCTCAGGGGAGGCAAGACGAAGATACTCGGTACCTCCCCGGACGCGATAGACCTGGCAGAGGACAGGAAGAGGTTCTCGAAACTCATGGACGACCTCGGCATCGCCCAGCCGGAGTCAGGCACTGGTTTCTCGTTCGACGAGGTGAGGAGCCTGGCGAACGACATCGGATACCCGGTGCTCATCCGGCCGAGCTATGTCCTCGGCGGACGCGCGATGGAGATCGTGTACAACGATTCTGAACTCGAGACATACATGAGGTCTGCTGCCAAGGTGTCGAAGAGCCACCCGATCCTGGTAGACAAGTACCTCACTCACGCGATCGAGATAGATGTCGATGCGGTCTGCGACGGCAAGGATGTGTACATCGGTGGGATACTCGAGCACATCGAGGAGGCAGGTGTCCATTCGGGCGACGCGACGATGGTCCTCCCGCCACAGACGATACCAGAGGATGTGTTGGACGACATTAGGGCAATAACCAGAAAGGTGGCGCTCGCCCTGAACACAAAAGGGCTAATGAACCTGCAGCTCGCGTACAAGGGTGGGACGGTGTATATGCTCGAGGCAAACCCCAGAGCGAGCCGGACAGTTCCCGTGATCTCAAAAGCCACTGGCGTCCCGCTCGCCAAGGTGGCTACCAAGGTCATGCTCGGCAAGACGCTCGAGGAACTCGGCCTTCAAGCGGAGGCAAGGTTGGACCATGTCGCGGTGAAAGCGTCGGTGTTTCCCTTCCTGAAGCTACCAGGTGTAGACAGCATACTGGGGCCGGAGATGAAGTCCACCGGCGAGGTCATGGGCATCGACGACTCGTACCCGGCCGCTGTGTGGAAGGCGCTGGTGGCGTCGGGCCAGAGACTCCCTGACAAAGGCAACGTATACATAAGCGTCAGCGACGAGGACAAGGAGACAGCTGTCTCAGAGATAGCGTCACGACTTCAGAGACTGGGCTTTGGCCTGTACGCCACCAAGGGGACGGCGACACACCTGCGTTCGAAAGGCCTGGCCGTGACAACCGTCTATCGGATATCCGAGAACACATCACCGGACGCACTGTCCCTCATGCGTGGGAGCAAGGTTCAGATGATAGTCAACACGCCGACGGAATCGTCAGGCGCGAGGAGGGACGGCTACATGATGCGCAGGCTCGCGGTCGAGCTCGAGATACCGATGTTCACCACGATCAAAGGGGCGAGCGCGGCAGTCATGGGTATGGAGCATGCCATGACGAAGGCGATCCAGGTGAACGACCTCGCGTCCTTTCACCGGGGCATTTGATGGGGATAGCGTTCAGCCTTGTTCTTTGAGGCTCTCGTAGGCCAGCTCTGCGCCTTTCCGGCCGGAGAGCAGCATCGACCCGAATGTGGGACCCATGCGCGGGAGGCCGTAGGTCGCGGACACTGACATCCCTACCACTATCAAACCGGGATGCACGAACCCTGTGCGCTCGACAACAGCGTCCTCGCTCTTCTCTATCCACATTGCACCACAGCCAGGTATCTTGAGCAAGCCCCGTTCCTCCAGCTTGCGAGCGACTGATGCGTCATGGCCCGTCCCGTCTATGACGACCTTCGTCTCGATCGATATGGGATCCACACATGCAACGGGCCTGGGAAGATAGGACACGGGAGACCAGTTTATCACGACCCCAGAGACCCGGTCATTCTCTCTCAGGACCACGTCATCGAAGGCCACCATGTTCAGGACCTTCGCGCCGGCTTCGCAAGTTGCAGCGATGAGCTTGGAGCACGCGAGCGGCCCAGGAACCGTGTACAGACCCTTCTCGAATTCCTTGTACTTGATGCCGAACTCGTCAAGCATCTTGTGTGCGGGGGCGCGTACAGTCACGGAATTCATGAGAAAACCGCCCATCCAGAAACCACCGCCGAGGTAGTTGTTCCTCTCGATTATGACCGTCTTCACCCCTTTCCGGGCCAGGTCGTAGGCAGCTACCAGTCCACTCGGGCCGCCCCCGACGACCACGACGTCAGAGCTGATTACCTCGTTCATTTCCCTTGTGAACTCGGAGACGATGGCTCTCGTCACGGAGCTCTCGGATGACCTCTCGAATATCGGCATTGGCATACACCAGTTCGCTGAGACCGCAAACCTGGTACCCGAATATAAGAGTTTGTCACACACTCCCGCGACGACTGGCATGCCTCGGCGTGTAAGGGACAATGATAAAGCTCGCCTGAAGAGTAGAATGACACGGGGCGGAGCTGATGCCTCAAACATCGATGCCCCGCAGGCGAGATCATCTGGCTCCGCTCCACCCTCGAGGTGCTGACTTGACGACAGAAATCGACCCTGTGTGCAAGATGGAAGTTGAGACAACAACAGCCAAGTGGAAGTCAACATACAATGGAAAGGAGTACTACTTCTGCGCCCCTGGATGCAAAAGCGCTTTCGAAAAGGACCCTGCCAAGTTCCTTTGAATATGAGCGCTCAGGCCGGTCTTATACGGACCATCAGGCCAGGGCAGCCGGGCGGCCAGCCGCCTCCTTCATGCGTTCGTACTTCTCCTTGTACAGCTTTGCGCAGACGCCGCAACAGACATAATGGGTCTTCCCGTCCATTTTCAGCTTGACCCCTTCGTCCTTCATCTGGTGACCACAGTAGTAACATTTCAAGTGCAGGCCGCTCTCGGCTGTCAGTGCGGCGCGGGGCAGCTCCTTCTCGGTCTTCAGTATCATGGAGTTGTCTATCTTGGCGATCTCCGAAATCCTCGACAAAGACTGGACGAAGCTCTGGTATTTCTTCTGGTCGTAGAACGACAATATGCACAGTATTCGTGAATCTGAGAGCACATGGATCTGCCGGACGATCTCCTCGCCACTGATCCGCTCGACAATAGCCTCGATCTCCGATGGTTTGGCATCTATCAGTGTCGCTACGGACACCTGGCCAAGCTTATCAGCGTCAAGCATCACGGAGTATCCTCTGATGAGCCCGTTGTCCGTCATGGCCTGCACCCTTGAGCTCACGGTCGGTGTGCTAACCTTCACCCTCGAAGATATCTCCCTGAAGGACGCACGACCATCGTCCTGCAGTTCCGTCAATATCCTTCTATCCGTTTCATCCACCTTTTTAACCCCGTTAACAGTTGTCATTCCAGGAATTTAGTCTTTTCGAATGACAGGTACGGGTATCCCAAGGAGATTGGCTCCATCTACAACCATCTGGCAGATGTCATGGCACGATATGCGGCCGATTCCGAGCGACGACGGTCAACTCGAGAAGGCCGAATGAGCTTTCTGATTGGACGCCCGGCCGTACAACAATTAGTTATTTAGAAACCGCATTCCGGGCGAACATGACGGCTAAAGTCAACGCAGCCCACATACTGGTGAAGGAGGAGGCAAAGGCAAAGAGCCTCCTGGCAATGATCAAGTCCGGTGAGGATTTCGCTGCGCTCGCGAGAACCCACTCGGAATGCCCCTCTGGCAAGAACGGAGGGAGCTTGGGATGGTTCGGCAAGGGACAGATGGTGAAGGAGTTCGAGGACGCTGCCTTCAAGGGACAGAAGGGTGAGACCGTCGGCCCCGTCAAGACCCAGTTTGGCTGGCACCTCATCAAGGTAACGGACAAGAAGTAGAGCACGCGGGACGGCGTTGTAGCGCTGTTGGCCGGCCCATGTAAACCAACCGAAAGAGCAATATCGAAATAGACCCATTCGAATGGAGTCGGATGTACATGATCAGGCTCTATGTCATCGCAGTTCTGGCGTGTGCCATGATGCTAAGCGCTATGCCGGTTACGAACGCAGCGTCTTCGGAAGCGACGGCACAGCTGACGCCGTTCCCCCGTATCAGGATACTCAGCGACGATGATTTCACCGCAGATAACGGCGTGTCATCCGGCTCTGGGACCTCCGGCGACCCATACATAATCGAGAACCTTGAGATCGATGGCAATGGCTCGATGACTTGCATCTGGATGGTCAGCACGACGAAGTTCGTTGTGATTAGAGACGTCGTCGTTAATAACGGGAGCTTCGGCATCAAACTCCAAGAAGTGGAGAATGTCAGGGTCGACAGTTGCACCATGACAAACCATACTGTCGGGATACGCGTCGCCTACTCTGACAAGAGTGCCGTCGTGGGCAACACGATCTCGGGGTGCGATTATGGCATATTCATCGTCTACAGCGAAGGCGTGCGTTTCGACGACAACACGCTCTTCGACAATGAGGTGAACATAGAGGAGGAGAAGCTATCCTGGGAGCTCGGACGCACAGGGACATACATCTGCACAGCCCTCGCCATACCGCTCGCAATCGCTTTGGGACTGCTCATCTGGATGAGGTTCCGACATCCAAGGGAAGGCGACATAAAGCCACCCGTCGAGTGACGACAGCGACGCGACTGATAGCGTTGAAGGCGGTGTCCTGAAGGAGCGTGGGTGGTGTCCACCCACCCCTGCCATGATGGCTCAGACGGCCTCGTCCTTCAAGTCCACGCCCAGACCGGACATTGACTTCTTGTACGACTTAATGACCGTCGTGTACTCCTTGGAGGGCTTCCTCTTGTCCGCATCCCAGCACTCATACAGGCTCTTGCCCAGAGGTGCGTTCGAAAGCTTCGATTCGTACTTCGCCAGGAGCTTGTTCGCAATCGCATTCGCATCGGTGAGCTTCATCCCCGCAACGGCGTGCCCGACCTCCGCAGATATCCTCGGCTCGACTGGGGTAGTCAAATCCTCGTAGCGGTTCGATGCCACGCCGACGGACTCGATCGACATCCCCGCAGTCACCGCCGCGAGCACCGACGCGGTTGTCTCGAACAGGCACATCGGCGTGCACGGCCCGGCGGAGGTGTAGTTCAGGTTCAGGCTGATGATGTGCGAGTTCCTGCTGATTGCCTGCCCCGTCGTGCTGATCACCCACAACAGCTCCCTGCAGCTGCTTGAGACATATCTCAGATGTAGTGGGAATGGCAGTATCCACCCAGCCTGGTATGTCAGCACGCCCATGAGGTGATGAGCGACATTCGACAGCGCCGTGCCCTCTGCGCCGCCGGCGTAGCCGCCGAGCAGAGGTCCCTCGCACATGCTTATCGGTCCACCCAGCGAAAGGGCGGTCGTGACCTTGTTCAATCTCGCGAAATCCACCTTCATAGGGTCCATGCAGCAGACCATGTAAGAGTCGGACCTCCGCATGCCGAACTTCGGGTGCAACGCCGCGGCGAACGCAATGTCGGACTCCGCCGTCGACAGTGAGTTCATTATCGGGATGCCCTCACGGCCGACCCGGTTGCACGTCTCCCTTGCCAGCACTGCGTTCCTCATCGCCCCTAGTATCTCCAAAGGGGATGCGGGCCTTATCCTCATGCCCCCGACGCGTGTGATGGCTGGGGTGGTTATGCCGTTGGTCTCCGGTATCTCGGCATATCCCTCGACCAATGTGATGAACGACTTGTCGCTCGAGCATGCGCCGCCACCAGCGCCGAGAAGACACCATGGTGGCGTCTTGTCGCCGACCTTCCTCCCGCGGAGCATCTTGCGGTCGCGCCCCTCGCCCAGCGCAATCTCCTCCGGCGCCTCAACGATCCCCCGCCTGATCTCATTCTCGGAATAGGATATGACTCTCGCGGTACTCGTGCAGTACGCGCCGACATCGGCCAACAGATCGACAGCCGCCTCGAACAGGTCATCCGCCAATGAACCATCGTTCGGGATGGGGGTCTTGGGGTCGAACTTGATCTTGTACTCCTTGACCAACTCCTGCACCTTGGGGGCGAACCTGCGGAGCTGGTAGTCGGTCTCGCTCATAGGTGTACCTTCGAGTGCCTTCCCCATCACATCGAGGATCTGAACCACTGTGTCACTTCCCCTTGACCAGCTTGTTCGCCAGCTTCACGGTGGTCGCGGCGTCCTCGCCCCAGCCGTCGGCGCCGATCTCCTTGGACCACTCGCCCGTTGTCGGGCCGCCACCGACCATGAAAGCGTGCTTCTTCCGTATCTTCATCGATGTGAGGTAATCAACGATGTCCTTCTGCGAGCCTATGGTGCTAGACATCAACGCCGACGCGCCTATGATCTTCGCGTTCGACTTCTGGGCCTCCTCGACAAACGTCACGGTCTTCACATCGACGCCAAGGTCCACGACGCTGAATCCGTTCGCCATCAGCATGTTGGAGACGATGTTCTTGCCGATTTCGTGGATATCTCCCTGGACAGTGCCTATGACGACCGTGCCCTTCGACACCGCTTGACCCTTGGGTATGAGCGGTATCAACAATGACAAGGCAGACCTCATCGCGTCTGCTGCGAGCATCAGCTCGGGCAAGTAGACCTCCATCTTCTCAAACTTCTCGCCGACCTCTTCGATCGCAGGAGAGAGGCCCTTCTCGATGGCCTTGAGTGGGTCCACTCCCGCCTTGATCGCGTCCTTCGCCGCCTTCTCAGCGGCGACAGAATCGTATGACGAAATCGCATCCGCTAATGCCTTCAGCACTTTCTTCTCGTCCATTGACTTACCTCCTAAACAGGGACCGCAGAAGCGGTCCACCAGGCGACGGGATGACTATCCGGGCATAAAAAGGATTCCAGCAGGGGCTCCCGCGCCCCGCTGGACGTGCGTCTATAAGCCTGGTTTTCACCGATATCTCCGTGTCAGGGATGACCGGCCCTTCCGCTTCAGAAGTCGTCTACTATCTTCTTCAGCTTGCCAGAGATGTCTCCGTCGAGCTTCACCGGCTTGTGCTCCGAGATTACCTTCTGCGCCTTCTCACCCGCGACATCCATGAGGTCCTTCTTGCCGCCCTCGACCCACGATTCGAACGGCGACATGTCCCAGAGCATCGGCAAGTAGAAGTTCCGCACCTTCTTGAGCGTGTGCATCTCGGTGAGGTAGTTCTTCCCTATGCCAACTTTCTTGATCACATCGAGCGCGAGCGTGTCATCGTTGACCTCTATCTCCTTCTGCGAGTTGACAGCAAGGCCGACTATCTCGTGGTCGAGCATCATCTGCTCGTACGAAAGCAGCGTGGAGCCATCGGCCAGACCTATACCGTTCATGACTTCGCTCCCAGCGGTGACCAGGGGAGAGGTCAGAATGGCGTTCTCTATCGAGACACGAAGGCCGGGAATCCTCGAGCTGCCGCCTATTCCGCCTGCGGAGCATGGGAGGTTCAAGTACTTCGCCATCTCAACGTCCCCGATGCTGATGCGTATCGTCTCGGGCGCTCCCGAGTTATAGCCACCAGTCCTCGGATCCATGCTTGATTGGACCGACCCATACAGGAGCGGTGCGCCAGGCTCGTGTGCCTGCATCGCGCATGCGAGGGCCATTGTCTCAGCATGGTTGACGACAAGACTGCCAGCGACTGTTGCAGGGCCCGTAAGGCCCATGCTGGCCATGCCGGTTATGTGCACTGGCACATGGTTCTCCGCCCACACCATCGCGGCGTCGGTCGCTCCGCCATCGAGTATCAGTGGCGAGACAGTGCACACCATCGCGGACAGATAGTGCCTTTCCTTCAGTTCGTCCTTCGAGCCCACGACCGCAGCGGCCATCTCGACCTGTGCGCGAGCCTCCTCGGGCGTGGTGGTCGATTCGGTCTCTATGTGCTTTGACGTGTTCTCCATCGCCGTCTTCAGCCCTATGAGCACGTGCTTATCCGATGGCATGTCGTTGGCGACAACCATCGGCTCGTAGATGCTGAGGTATGGCAACCAATCACCGAGTACGGCGGTCTTTCGGATGTCCTCCAGCGTCGACTCACGCCGGGTCTCCGTCTTGTTGTCCCAGACGTGTATGCCGCAACCGTCTGTCGTATGGTACTGGTGCCTGCGGTCCAAGGGGAGGTCGTATTCCTCCGTCCTCCCCGCGAGGACTATCTTCGTTGGTATTTTCTTGATAAGTGATCCGACGAGGTCCGCCGGGTACTTCACGATGTTCGTCTTCTCATCGACGATAGCACCCGCGCGCTTCAGTGATTCCCTGGCGACGCTGCTATGGACTTTGATGCCCGTCGTTTCGAGCACGTCCAGCGCTGCGTCGTGTATCTTCTTCCTGTCCGAATCCTTGATGAAGTTCTTCGGCTCCATCACCCTGAATCTGTCTGCAAATGACATTCCACCATCTCCCTTAGCAGGAGGCTCAAGCTCCCGAAGCCCGCATCAATAGAAAAGGCTTTCCAGTAACCTTCATGATACGGCAGTGCGCCGAAAGGAAGGTCTCAAGAGCCTTTCCAAATGTATGATGCGGGCGTGGGCCAACGGCCACGGCCCACTCACGCCCTCGCTTCTTTCACATACCTCGCTATGATCGCGTCTCCGGAGCGGACGACCGAGTCGTCGACGGCTGGCACCGTGTGCTCCTTCAATATCCTCTTAGCTATCGCCCTAGCCTCAGGCACCATCTTGTCTGAGATTGTCGCCTCCCACCCGAGCGTCTTCTCGTCGAAGAAGTGGAGCTCCTTCTTGAAGTTCCTCGCGGTGTGCACGTGCGAGAGGAAGGAGTTTCCATGGCCTACCTCTTTCACTACATCGAGCGCGATCGTCTCCTCCGATATCGTGACATCCCTCATGTAGGCGCGAACGTTCTTCCATATGTGGGCTTCGATGACCGCTTGGTCGAATGCCACACCCTTGACGGCGTCGATCCCACCTATGCCAGATATGAGGTCCGTGTTCGCCATGGTGCTCAGCGTTATGCCGAGGATCGCCGTGAACGGATGTGGTATACCAGGCGTCGTCGTGTCGTTTATCCCCCAGTCACCGACCATCGACGGCAGGCCATATCTGCGTGCCATCTGTCCGAGTCCGGCGGCTATCAGCGGCTGCTCGCTGGTCATATAGTTGATCATCCCGGTCTTCATGCTGATAGGAGCCGAGGACGAACAGTAGATGTGCGGGGAGCCAGGCGCTGCGGACTGCGTTATCACCAGGCTCGCGAGGTTCTCCGTGTTGGCGTTCGTGATGGTTCCCGCCAGTGTCACCGGGCTCGAGCCGCCGGGGAGCGACATAGACATCGACATTATCGGTATGCCCGCCTTCACCAGCTCGACCATGCCCTCGACCGCGCCACCTTCGAAGGACAACGGCGCGATGG
>Ga0307379_10005586_pt1 | contig 17488 bp, 32 predicted proteins | sample UN2MG_FD_202237 | JGI IMG/M metagenome (GOLD analysis project Ga0307379, IMG submission 202237) | Soil microbial communities from Risofladan, Vaasa, Finland - UN-2 | ecosystem: Environmental > Terrestrial > Soil > Coastal area > Acid sulfate soil | place: Finland: Risofladan, Vaasa | collected... | reverse complement strand
TGATGCACCTGAATTTGCTTGATACATTTCACCAAACTTCACTTCAAATTCAACCATCACTTCATTGTTCCTGGAATATTGGTCAATTTGATGGATTGAATGAAGTTCAACATTTGAATGAACACCATTTTTTGATGATGAACCACTTGTTTGTCCATTGTCAAAACCATTAATTTGTTGACTGACATAATCTTGCAGAACATTTGACACATCAACAACACCTTTGTTTTGACTATTTGGTGAAAACATCAAACGAACTTTGAAAACTTCATTGATGTAAACATCTGCAACATATCTGAAATTTATGTTTGCAGTAAGTGTTGAAGAAACAACGAAAACTGCAGGTGCAAATGCAGGTGCAACAAAATGATTTGAAACAATTTGTTGTCTTGAATATGCTTTTTGATTGACTGTAATTGCCATTTTTTTATTTTTTTGATTTTGTTTTGTTCATTTGTTCCAAGAAATCAATTGAATCACTAACATAAGCAAGTGCAACTTCCTTTGTCAAGCCACTTTTGGCAACTTCTAAAGGATTAGAAAAAAAGAATGATGGCTTGACACCATACAGATATATGGATCGCTGAATCAAAAATCGCAATGACTTTCTTGAAACAAATCTTCCTTGTTCATCACGAATTCCTGCAAGACCTTTTTTCACAATCCATTTGTCAAGTGATGCAGTGAATAATTTCCATGTATCACTTGCAGAACCACTTCCAAATCTATATGGTGAATTTGGTGCTTTTGCAGAACTGAATTTTCCTTGCATTCCTTGGTCAACAAATCTTGCATAATTAGAACCTTGAAATTCAAGTGTAAGACCACCATTTTGATTTTTGGTGATAGTGTACCCAAGTGACTGTGAAAGTTCACCTGAAGTGTTCTTTCCTTGTCTTTTCAATTCGCTTTGTGCATCTTTGATGACTTTCTTTGCGAATAAATTCAAAACCTTTTCTGTCCTAATTAATGCCTTCACTATATATATATTAATCTTATCATTATTACCATTATTGTATGTGTCAAATTGATGTCATTTTGTTGTCAAATTGATGTCAAGTGTTTGACATAACTCATTGACAATCAATCAATCAATTGGAACAACACAAGCGTTTGCACTGTAATCAACTGAAATTGAAAAATCACCAACCCATCCTGAAACCCTTGTGTCAAACCTTTCTGTGAATGGATTGCAAGAAACATTTTCACTGATTCTGTAGTCTTGTGAATCAATTGTGAATGATGGTGATGCACTTGTCACACCATTTTTCCACACTGCAATGAAATCTTGAATGTACTGCAGACAGTCTGACAACACTTCATCTTCATTTGATTCATCAGGTTCAACCAAATCCATTGCAATCAACTTGAATGAATATGTCAATTCATGTTTTGAAATTGATGCCTGTTCTGTGATAAGATGGACTTGTGGAAAGACCACAGTGTTTGCATCCACTTCAAAAATATCACCATGTGTGAATGTCTTGACTTGTTGATGATTGTCTGCAATCTGTTTCCAAACTGCAAGTATTTGATTGTATGTGATTACACTTGTTGCCATTTCTATTGTTTTATTGTTTCAATATCTTTTTGGAATGAAAGCCATGTCAAACATTCTGTCAATGGTCTTTCAATTACATTTTCTAATTTCAAAAATTCACCACCTGTCAATTTGTAAAGGATTGCATACCATCCCCACTTGTTTCCAAAACTTTCTTCATCTGTTTTGATTCCTTTTTCTTGTTTTGTTTCTTCAAATAATGGATTGAAGTCAGTGTATATTCTTGACCTAAATTCAAAAAAAAACACAGACATCCATAAATTGAATCAATTGACATTTTGTGTTTGAACAATTCTGTTCTTTCATCACATTTGTCAAAGTCATATTTTTCAACTCTGAATGATTTCTTGTCCTTGTCAACAATTGGTCTGTAAAGGATTGACATCACTTTGTCAAGGTTCTTGAAACCATCTTGAAGGTATGTGTCCAAATCACCAAATTCACCAATGGTGATGTCTGAAAGCTTTGAATTGAATCCATATTCAACACCATCAATTTCAACAATCAAATTCAAATGTTCTGATGGTTTGGATTGTGCAAGTTCCATCAAATGTTTGAACACTTCTTCAACATCTGACTTCTTCAAATTCACAATCTTTTGTGATGGAATTTCAATCAATGATTCAATCAAATGAAACATCAATTGTTGTTCAGTCATTTCATCCATTTCAACTGACATCAGTTTCTGATATTGTGCCAATGACACTTGTTTCCATGTTTCAGGAATTGTGTAGTTGAACACCTTGTCATTGTCTGTGATTGTGATTGTCTTCATTTCTTTTTTTTAAATATAAAAATTCAATTTTTAGTTTGTTCCTATTGAACAAAGTATTTTCCAACATTTGGATTCAATTCATAAAACATTCGCATCATCAAACAATCTGCAAAGTCAGGTGACCTTCCAATCAAATCCTTCATTTGGTCTTTTGGAATGATTTGCATCTTTCCATCTTTTTCTATGTCTTTCCTTTTGATGACTGACAATTCATCAACAATCAATTGTTGAATTCTTGAATCAGGACAATTCACAGACAATTCACCTGCATTGATTAAGTCTGCAAGTTTGAAGAAACACTGTGACTTGATGTTGTTGAAGTTTTGGTTCATCAATGGTCTTGCATTATTCACAAATGATTTTGTTCCTTTCAATAGGTCTGAAACACCACCACCAACACCATCTGAATCAATCACAACATTTGAACTTCTGACACTGAATTCATTCATCAAATCCTGAACCAATTGTGCAACCTCAACAACTGATGACTTTTCAAGAACAACAATTTTCTTGACTGATAGGTCTTTCCATAGCATCACCACTGTCTTGTCTGCACCATACCTTGCAACATCACAACTGATGAACATTTCACCACTTGACTTTTCTGTGAAATTGAACATGTGTGAAATTGAATTGAATTCAATCAATGAATCTTTGGTTTCATCAAATTCCCAATCACCAAATAACAACCTTTGTTTTGACACTATGTCCAACTTGTTCAATTGGTCTTTGTAATGTCTTGAAACAAATGGATTGTCATCAACCAATGTCTGAATGAACTTCCTGTGATTTGGAAGATTGTCATCTTTCCATGGTCTGTAAAAATCAGAATATACCCAATTTTTTGCAGGATTGCAAGTCATCAATATCTTTGGAACAAGATTGAATTGGTCAAGTTTGTATCTGATACGACTTGCAAGAACCTGAACACCTTTCTGAACAATCATGTTGCATTCATCAACACATGCAAATGTGATTTCAAGTGAACCAAGTGAATCAAAATTCCTGTCTGATGGATAGAGAAACAAATCTTTCAAAATGATTTCTGATCCATTGTAAAATGAAATGATGTTTGATTGACCATTGAATGTGTAATGTTCACCACTTACCAATCCCCATTGACCACAGACATCAAAAAATGTGTTCAGTGTTGTTTTCTTCAATGTGTCCAATTTAGACCTTCCAATCAAACCCCTGATGCCTTCATATTTCAAACACATTGTGATTGCATATGCACAAAGGATGAATGATTTTCCACCACCTGCACCACCACCAAACAAGACTTCAGTTGTCTTGTCATCATTCAACAAATGCCACATGCATTCATTCTGTTGCTTTGTCAATTGTGGTTTCATTCAGGTTTTTCAAGTTGGATTTCAATGTTCACATTCTTTCCTTGGTGTTCAATTTCTTGTCTTTCTGAATAACCTCTTGACTTTCCTTTTGTTTTCAAAAAGAACATTGTGCAAATCTTGTCATCATTGTTGATGTGTTCCTGCAGCTTTGATTCTGCATTGTCAAGTAAATCTTCCTGTGCATTGAAAATCTTTTCTGCAAAATCTTGGTCATCATTTTTCCAATTGTAGAATGTCTGTCTTGAAATTCCAATTGCTCTGCAAGTTTCACCAATGTTTGCAGCCTTTTTGCTGAACACTTCAATGAATGTTCCTTTGTCATTTTTTCTCATTTCTTTTCTTTTTTTATAGTGTCCATTTTGTCAAGAATTCACTGTCTTGTGATTGTCATCCAAGTCAATCAATTTCCAAACATCAAGGTCAATTTCTTTGATTTGTTTGTAAATGAATCGGACTTCTTTCAAGACTTCTTGTTTTTCTTTTTTTGAAATGTCAATTCCTGTCACTTTGATGACAAGGTGATGTGCTTGTTCCAAAAGTTTGTGTGTTTCTTCTTTCATTGATTATATATTTTTATAATTTCTTTGATGTATTTTTCCAAACATTGACCACATAAAATGTCACAATGCTTTTCATGAACAATCAATTCACCTTCATCTTCTGCATTGAATTCATATTGACACCAAGAACATTCATGGTCATCTTTGTCATCTATAATTGACCAAGGATTCTGCATTTTTTTCAATTTGAATGTTTTTTTGGTTGTGTTCAAATTCTCGTTTCAAGTCTTCATAGTAGTTTGGAACATGTCCAAAATACAATTGATAGGTGATGTCAGAATTGATGATTTTTGGTATGTCAAAATATTGATTCTCAAATGATTCTTCATTTGTTGTTTCGCAATCGTATTTGACAACTGTTTGATGTTTTGTTTTTATTGCCATTTTTATTTTATATTATATTTTTTAGCCACTTTTTTGATTCCTTGGAATGATGTGTTCAAACAAGATGAACATCCTGTGTCAGGTCTGTAATTAGAACCAAAGATGTCATTGTGTAGAACAACCATTTCAATCCTTGCATTTCTGTCTTGTGCAGTTCCTGACCTTATTTTTGGAAATAGGACTTTCAATCTTTCAATTTGGTCTGTTGATAGTTCAATCATTTCCATTTGTTTTTTGGACATTTTTCAGATTTCCATTTTGCTTTTTCTTCAATTGGACATCCACACACATCACATTCTTTCCATTCATTTTTGGAATGTTCACAATCCATGCATGTCAGCATTCGCAGTTGCCAATTGAATCTTGATGTTTTTCTGAAACCATCAATGATGTGTTTGAACACTGCAATTGTGAAATTGAATGCTTTGCTGATCCATGATTTTCTTTTCTTTTTAAATGTCATAAGTCAAAAGTGTTATTTCTTCTTTCATTCTTTTGTCAAGGTATTTCATCACTCGGTGTGTTGTGTCAAAAATTGATGTTCTTGAAATTCCTGTCTTTTCTGCAAGTGAATTCAATGTCCATCTTTTTCCATTGTCTGATCCAAATTTGTAAAGCTTGAAAAGTTCTGAATCATACCAATACAATTCACCAAGAACTTCATGCATGGTGTCAACTGCATCATCAAGAAAGTCATTGTGAAATTGGTTTCTGATTTCTTGAATTGTTGGTGTCAAAACATTTTTGTTGCTTGGACAATATTCATCAGGAACACCTTCAAAGAATTCAAACATGAATTTCTTTTGAAATCTGAATTTGTAATGATATGAAGATGTTGATGAATTCCACATGTTCAACATGATTCTGACACAATAGAATTGCAATGATTTGTTGTCATGTAGTTCTTGAATGAATGCTTTGTCTTTTTCATAAAGTGCAACCAAACATTCTTGCAAAAGGTCTTTATGGTCTTGGTGATTGTTTGTGATGTTTCTTGCAGCCACCAACAATTTTTCATAAAATTCAGATGTCATTTCCATTGTGTCTTTTCTTTAAATATAAAAAGGAACTAAATGTTCAATTCAATCATTCCTTTTGTTGACCACACTTTCTTTGCAGTGACTGTGTGAATGTGTGAATCTTCAGAACACACTGCATCAAATAATGCTTTCAAATAGTTGTCAATGTCAGGTCTTGACTGATGTGGTTTTCCATCCATTTCCAAACATTTCTTCTTTGTCCAGGACTTTGGCATTGGCACAAAAAAAATGACATCAACCCGACCTGAATCAAAGTTGATGCCATATTCCTGCAATGAAGATTTCCAATTCCAATACTTCACAACAACAGGTCTTTTTTTCCACTTGTCTGATTGTGTCATTCTTGGTTTTGGAAATGGTGCTAACTCAATTTTCATCTTCAATTGCAATCAACAACAAAACAAAATAACCAATCAAATCCTTGATTGTGTCAATTGTGTCTGTATTTATTCCTTTATTTTTGATTCGCATCAGTTTGTCATCTATTCTGCAACAGATGTTTTCAGATGCTTTTCCTTTTGCAAATATGTTTGCAGGTTTGGTTGCAGAATCACCATAAGATTTGTTCTTGTGCAACAACATTTGTTCAACTTCATCAACAATTCTGATGATTTTGTCACTTGTTTTGACATTTTCAGTCACTGATCCATTCCTGTTTTTCTCAAAAAAATGTTTGCTTTTCATGATGGGAAGATACAAAAAAGAACAAGTTAAAATATTTTGTTGATTATTGTTGGTAATTAAATAAAAGTGTGTATATTGCAGCATATTAATCAACTAAATGAAAACAGAAATGACAAATTCAACTTTTTACAACCAAAACATTGCAACTGAAATCAGTGAACTACATGACCTTGGTCTGATGGCATGGAATGACACATCTTCAAATGATGTTTGTGATTCAATTGCAATATATTCAAAAGACAAATCAACCAAATTGAAAATCTTTGTTCCAAATGCAGACATCACTGACATTGAACAAGAAATGTTTCACACATTTTCAATTCAAACTTTTTTTGATAACAATGAAGAATCTTGCTTTGATTGTGAATTTAACACTTGGAATGAAGTTTTGGCATTTTTAAAATTAAGTAGTAATTTCTAATAGTAATAAAAAAACACAATGACTTGCACTGAAAGAAATGCAGGTTTTTTGTGGTATCAGACAAAAGTGTCTGACAATTTAACAACAACAAAATGGAAATATTCAGAACAACAAAATCAGTTTCAGTGATTGAAACAAGATTTGTGGAACAATGGTTGAACATGGAAATGGATTCAATGAAACACAAAATTCAATCAATCAATGAATCAATTGCACAAATCAAAAAGAATCCAATCATTGACAGAAACACTCAAATGATAAAGTTTCATGAAGGAAGAATTTCATCCTATCATGCAACACTTGAATCATTGGATTCAACATTGGAAATCCTTAAAAAAATGAGCCATGAAATATAAATTCAAAGACTTTGCAAGACAAGATTTTCTTGACAATCAAAAAGACCAAGCAAGATTGGAACATGGAACACAAGTTCAGTTTTTCAAATTCACTTTTGATGACTTTGTTCTTTCATCAATGATTCCTGCAGGAATTGTTGCATTCCTTTTCTTTGTCACAAATATTGATGCATCAATTCTTTTTGGAATATATGGTGCAAGTATTGTGACAATGTTCATCTTTTATCTATTTATCGGAACTAACTAATTTTTTATATCAATGACAAACTTGAAATCAAAATTGCTAAAAATTCAAAGTGAATTGAAAGCACCAAAGAACCAATTCAATGGTTTTGGAAAATACAAATACAGAAACCAAGAAGACATTCTTGAATCTGTCAAACCATTATTGTTGAAACATGGACTGACATTGACCATTTCAGATGACACACATGAGTTGTGTGGTCTTCCTGTGGTCATGGCAACAGTTTGTGTCCAAGATGACAAAGAAACCTTGTGTGTGACTGCACATGCAGGAATTGATGTCAACAAGAAAGGAATGGACATGTCACAATGTTTTGGTTCTTCATCATCTTATGCAAGAAAATATGCTTTGAATGGCATGTTCTTAATTGATGACACCAAAGATGCAGATTCAGAAAAACCATCTGTCAAGGCAAAAGGAAAACCAACACTTTCACTTGCATCAGATAATTATGACAAAGTTGTTTCATACTTGAAAACAACACCAAATGCAGACATCAATCTTGTTCTTGACAAGTATGAAGTCAGTGCAGAAATGAAAAAGGATTTAATCAAATTAACTAAATAATTATTCAAATGGAAATCAAAGGAAATGTTTATCAAATTAGTGAAGTTCAAAAAGGAACTTCCAAGGCAGGAAAAGAATGGACAAGACAGAATATTGTCATTGACACAGGTGATGAATACAATCCACACCTTTCAATTTCATTCCTTGGTGAAAAGTGTTCATTGTTGGACAACTTGAAAATCAATGATGAAGTCAAAGTTCACATCAACTTGTCATCAAAAGAATGGTCAGGAAAATGGTTCACAAATGTGAATGGTTGGAAGATTGATTTGGTTGGTGTTGTTGAATCAAATGAAATTGACAATGCACCATTCTAAACATGGAAAGGTGATGATGCAAGACCACACAGGTGAATTTCCTGTGTTGGTTTTTGCAAATGGTGTCAGAATGCCAATCATCAAACTTGGTGGTGCAGAACTGCCATTTGACTTTGAACCACAATCAACAAAAGGAATGATTGTTGAAACAAGACCACACAGATTGATTGAAAGAAATTCCAGGAATGGACTTTTCCAATTCACATACATTTTCCAAAGACCACAGAATCCAAGTGTCTGTTATCATTTTGATTGGTTATCTTTGAAGAAATATGTTGACACAGACATGTCTGCAGTCTATGGTGTGAAATTCGTTTCAACAATGGATCAGTCAATTGAATTGTGGACTGAATTGAACAACCAAGGTGTTTGGATAAAACAGGATTTTGAAAGACCTGCAACACCTGAACAATGTGCTAAATATTACAACAACAACAAACAACTTTTTAAATTCTTATAAAATGAATAAATCCAACAGATTTTTTGAAAATGTCACACCTGAAATCATGCAGGAAATTGACAAAATTATTGATGCATCTTGCAGTGTTTACAGAATCAAACCTGCAGACATCAAATCAAAGGCAAGAATCAAACCAATTCCTGATGCCACTGCAACTGCATCCATATTGATTGAAAAGTATTTTGACATCAATGAAACTGCACTTGCAAAAATATTAAACAGGGACAGGACTTCAATCTATATTTATAGAAGGAAATTTGATGACAGAAAATTCAATCCTGCATTTGAAGAAAACTTGATGAAGGCTCAAATTATTGTGGAAACAGGTGATGTTGAAACATACAAATCAAATGTTTCATTGACAAAAAGATTGAAAGCTTTGGACATCTTGATTGAATCAATGACAAAAAAGAAAGAAAAGATTGTTGAACAAATCAAAGAATTGTCACATGTTCGGATGGATTAAACTACACAGAAAAATCCTGGACAATGGAATCTTCACAGGTGATTCAGATTTGTTGAAAGTGTTTGTTTGGTCTTTGTTGAAGGCATCACACAAGACACATCAGGTTGGTGTTCACACAGTCAATGCAGGTCAGTTCATTACAGGAAGGATTTCTGCATCACAAGAACTGAACATCAAGCCAACAACAGTCAGAAACAAATTGAATCAATTGCAGGACAAAGGATATATTAAATTGTTAACAACCAACAAATTCAGTGTTGTGACAATTGTTCAATGGTCTGCATATCAAGTTGAAGAACAAGAAGAAACAAAAGTGAAAACAACAATTGATGAAAGATGTGAAAAGTTTGCAAAAGAAGTGTTTGCATTCACAGAATACAATCAAGAAATGTTGAATGATTTTGTTTCCTATTGGACAGAACCAAACAAGTCAAAAACAAAGGCAAAGTTTGAATTGCAAAAAACATGGTCAACTGCAAGAAGACTTGCAACATGGTCAAAAAGGTCATTCCCTTCAAAAACCACAATGACAAACAACAAACCAAAATCAAAGATTTCTGAAGGAATTGACAAATGGCAAAGAGCCAGACAAATGGTTGAACAACAAAACAAAAAATAAAATGGACATAAAAAAAATATACAATCAAGATTGCTTGAAAGCAATGAAAGAAATGCAAGATAATCAATTTGACTTAGCAATAGTTGACCCTCCTTATGGTATTGATTTAGCTAATATGAATATGGGAGCAGGAAACAAGCCTAAACATTGCAATAAAAAAAGGAGGGGTTTTAATGCTAAAAACTGGGATTTAGAAACACCTACAAAAGAGTATTTTAACGAACTTAAAAGAGTATCAAAAAATCAAATTGTTTGGGGTGGGAATTATTTTGATTTAGGTGTATGTTATGGTTTTTGTGTTTGGGATAAAGGAAGCCCTGAAGGAATGAGTTTTAGTGATTGCGAATTTGCATGGCATTCTTTTAAAAAAGTAGCTAAATTGTTTAAGTATAGTACTTATAAAAACAAAGGGACGAAAATCCATCCTACACAAAAGCCAGTAAAACTATACGAATGGCTACTAATGAATTACGCAAAAGAAGGTGACAAGATTCTTGACACACATCTTGGTTCAGGAAGTATTGCAATTGCTTGTCACAATCTTGGTTTTGACTTGACAGGCTATGAACTTGACAAAGAATATTTTGACAATGCAATCAAAAGAATCAACAATCATCAATCACAAATTAGAATTTTTTAAAAATGGATAAAACAAAACAAGTTTGGTTTTTATACAAAAACCACAAACAACAATTGACACTTGATTGTGTTGATATTATTTCCAAGGCATTCTTGGAACTTGGTGTCAGGAATGTCACTGCAGAAGATTTTGTGACACTTGCAAACATCTTGGTTGAAGACCTTGCATCCACACCAAAGTTTGCAAAGTTTTATGTTGAAGATGTCAAAGGTGCATTTCACCATGGTGTCAGAAACAATGATGACTTCACACTTTCTGTGAAAGTTTGGTTCAAATGGTTACATCAGTTTGAACCTAAATCAAAGGCAAAGAAAGAAAAACTTGAACAAGCAAAATCACAACAATTGGAATGGGTAGAAAGAACAAAATTGATTGGTGAACATGTCAAAAAATTGAAATCATGATTGAAGGATTTGAAAAATACACACATGAATTGACTGATGTTGAACTTCACAAAGTTCTTCCAATAGTCATCAAAGGATTGTCAAACAAAATTGGAAAACACAGTGCAGTGTCAAACAAATTTATTTGTGACACATTGAATGCAAAACAGATGTTTGGAAAATACAAATTGACATCACCAAGAATCAGGAAAATCATCAACCACATCAGAATGACAGGTCTTCTTTTGCATCTTTGCAGTTGTCAAAAAGGGTATTTTGTTGCAAAGACCAAAGATGAATTTTTTGAATATATTGATGGACTTGGACAAAGGATTGATTCACAACAACAAGTTCATGATGCACTGATTTTTCAACTTAAAAACTTTTAAAATGTTAAAAATAGGAACAGATTTTTCAGGAATTGGTTCACCTGAAGTTGCATTGAAGAACCTTGGAATTGAAATTGAACATGTCTTTGCTTGTGATGTTGACAAATATGCAAAGAAATCATTTCTTGAAATACACAAACCAAAAATTTTCTTTGATGACATTACAAAAAGGAATCATGGATCAATTGAAAGACTTGACATGTATTTTGCAGGATTTCCATGTCAGGCATTCAGTTCTGCAGGAAAAAGAAAAGGTTTTGATGATGTCAGAGGAACACTTTTTTTTGACACTGCAGAATTCATCAGAATCAACAGACCAAAAGTCTTTGTTTTGGAAAATGTCAAAGGATTGTTGAATCATGACAAAGGAAACACATATCAAACAATTATTGATGTTTTGTCAAATGGTGGTGGAACTGTCAACGGACAAATGTCATTTGATATGTTTGAAGATGGTCTTGGTTATCATTTGCACACTTGTTTGTTAAACACAAAGAATTTTGGATTGCCACAAAACAGGGAAAGAATTTTCATTGTTGGATTTGATAAATTTGCAGAATTTAGAATTCCAAAAGGTTTTGAATTGAAAACAAAATTGATTGATATTTTGCAGGACAACCCTTACAACAAATTCATTCTTTCTGATGTTGCAATTGATTGTTTGAATAAACATCAAAAATTCAACAAATTTGAAATTTCAAACAATGATAGCATTTGCAAAACTTTGACTGCAGGTTGTGGAAAAATTCAAAACAACAACAATTTCATTGAAGTTCCTGAAAAATATTATTTGAAACAGAAACAAATTGACAAGTTGATTCAATTTAATGATGAATTGTCTGATGTTGTTGCACATTCACTTTTTCCAAGAAGTTCAAAGACAGGAAAAGGTGGTTCAGGTAGTTTGTCAAAGACTGATGGCACTGCATATTGCATTGATGCACAAAATACACAAGCAATTGAATGGATTGCAGATTTTAGAAATGATGAAGGATTGAGAATTAGAAAAGATAATATATCTCCATGTTTAGCAGCTTCGAAAAGTAGTGAAAAAGAATTATCAAGAATGACTACATTAATTAAACAAAACAAAATAAGAAGATTGACACCTTTGGAATGTTGGTTTTTGCAAGGTTTTTCAAAACAAGACTTTGACAAAGCTGCAAATGTTTGTTCAGACACTCAATTGTATAAACAAGCAGGAAATTCAATTTCTGTTCCTGTGATTCAGGCAATCATCAAGAACATCAAAGATGCATTGGATAAGTGATAGGAAGTTCACCATTGTTCAAAACAACACCACATGCAATGATTGACCTTTTTGTGAAGTTCTTTGCATAGGCAAGTGCATATTGATTGGAATCAGTCACACCACAACCAACTTGCATTGCAAAATGTCTTGATGTCTTTGTGCAGTGCCATGAAACAGAACATTCTGTGTGAATATGACCTTGCACAACTGATTTCCCCCAATTCACAACCCTATTGTGGCAACCTCTTGCACCTGATGAACCTGTTCCATGTGTGTAGATGACACCATCTTGTTCATAGGAATCAACAAATTTCCATGTTGGAACTTCAAGAACTTCTGAAAGACCTTTCAACCATTTCTGGGAAATACCCATTTGAACTGCTTTTCTTGAAATTATTGCATCATGATTTCCAATTGTCACAATAGAATTTGGAAAGGCATCATGCCATGGTTTCAATTGGTCAATTGCCCTGTCAAGTTCTTCACCTGCAGAATAACCATCAGGATGTGTTTCATGAAAGCTTGAATAATGCGAATCAATACAATCACCAATCAGAATGACTTGGTTGCAATTGTTCTTTTCATAGACATCAAGACAGTGTTGAAGATAGGATTCACCATCATTGCATTGACCTTTGATGAATGGTGCATGTAAATCACCCACAATCAACACATTTCTTTGTTCTTTTCTTGAATCCATCACAAGTTGGTGTTCATGTGGTTTCAATCGCATTCTGATTGTGTTTCTTTTATCTTCTGACATTACTTTTTTATTTTTTGAATTGTTCTTCCAACAAAATATGCACCATATATTGACATCAATAATATTTCATAAACAGGAATGAAATCAGGATTGATTTGAAATTGTCCAAGATTGCCATCAAACACAGAAATGATGACAAATGCCACAGTCATAAAAATCAGTGTTGCAGGTCTGATGTTCTTTGACAACTTATTGTCTGACTGCATGTCTGATTTCCATCTGTCTGTGACCTGAATCTGTGCATTCTTTTCTGCATCATTCAAGATTCTTTCAAGTTCATTTTTGACAATTTGCAGTTCTTCTTTGTTGGTGATTGTAGTGTCCAGAATTCCTTCAGCTTGTTTGAATAATCCACTGAAAAGGTTTGTTAATATGTCCATAAAACTTCAGATGATTTTTTGTTTGTTGAAATGTCGCAATGTATGAATGAATCACTGACACCAATTCTTGTGATGCCAACTGACAAAAGTGATTGAATGATTTTGAACCTTTTATGTGAATCAGTGCAAATGATGTCACATGCTTTTCCTTCAAGATGTGCAGAATTTGGACTTGCTTTGTATCCTTTTGCAATCAATTCTTGGTTGTGTTTTTTAGTTCTGAAACCACTTGAAATGTTCCAAGGAAAATCACAAAGTGACCTTGCAGAATCAAGAAGTTCAATGAACCTTTTGTCCATGTTTTTCTGTCCTGATCCATCTTCTGAAGGACAATCAAACTCTGAAAATGTGAAAAACTTGAATGGTGAATCTGACATCTTTTTCTTTTTATTTGATTTTATTTGTTTTATTCAAAATCATTTCTGACACACTTTTCCTTTGTTTTAAGGCATTTTGTGTGTTGTGGCATATCAGCACATCAAAAACATAAGAAATGGCAACACAACAATTTCACTTGATAGGAAACCAAGACAAAGTTGATGATTAAAAAAAATCAATTTATCCTTGCACATATCAAAAAAAATGCTGATGAATGAAATCATTTCTTGTTTTTGAAGTGATACATTTTTTGTATTGTGTATAAAATTGACAAGAGCAAAACAATCACTTTCAAAATGTTTTCAATGTCTGCAAATGTCACAGTCATCAATGTCATGGAATTAAATCCAAGCACTTCAAAAACATCTTTCATCACTTCTTTTTTGTCCATGTCTTTGATTTTTTTTTCTTCAAAAATGTCTTCAATGCAGATTCATTTTTGTTTTTAATTTTATATTTTGAAAGTGTTTTCTTTTGCATCTACTTCAAATTTGATGGAAGGAAATCATCCAAGGTGATGTTGTTAATTCTTCTTTTTGGTTGCAGTTCCAAATTCATTCCATTGAAATAGTTGTGTCTTGATGGACTGACATCTTCATTTGTGTTCTGTGAATATTGTGGAAACAGGTTGTTGTTGTGGCATAAATAGTCAATCAATCTTTCTGTGTACCATTGAGCAGTGTTTTGGATTTCATTACGCAAGAATTTCAAATCATCCAATGATGCAGGTTGTCCTGTTTCACTTGATTTTCTCATGATGTCCTTGTTCTTGAATTTGAAACCAAGAAAAATGATTGATTCATAAAGTGTCCACTGAACAAGTGCAGGTTGAATGTATGTGTTCACAAGCTTTTCAAAGTTTTCATTTCCTGCATCATCAAGTGTTCCTGCAGAAATTAGACTTTGCAAATGGTCATCCAATTTTGAACCAAGTGCAGTCAAGATATATTTGTCCTGTGCAATTTTGATGTTTGGAATCAACAATTCTGTGTCAACATTTTGGTTGATTGTGGTTGATTCTTTCAACCTGTTTTCTGATATGTAAAGAACTTGTGTTGCCATAATTATTTTTTACCTTGGTTTGGCATGTCAATCGGTCTTGTCTGTGCAACCTTGTCATCAAGAATAACACCTGCAGATTTCAATGCTTTGTTTGTACTGTTTTTATAATATTTAATAAGTGTTTTTGGCAAAAGTTCACCTGCAGGAACATTGATTTTGTTTCCATTTTCATCAATCACATTGAATCCAAGATTTGCATCTTTTGGAACTCTCCTTCGCATGAAAACAACCCTTGACCAACTGTGATGACAATACACACCACCTTTCCACAAAAATATGTCATAGGTGTCTGATCCACCTGCACCAAATCCCTTGTTCAATGGCTTTGATGATAGTGTGTCAATGTCTTCTTTTCTATACACATACCCTTTTGAATTGGAATTGTCAACCATCTTTTTGCAAAACTTCCTTGAATTTGATTTCAATCCACCTTTGTATCTGTACAAAACACGAAACATAAAAGAATCACCAAATGGTGTTGGTTTTCTTTTGTCACCTTTTGGAATGAATGGAATGGATGCAAGTTCAACATTTGACATGTTTTCATCTTCACCTTCTGCATCAAAAACTTCTGATTCATGGATTTCTTCCCATTCATCAACATTCACAACTTGTGCAACTTCATCAAGTCTTTCAAGAAGTTCATCTGCAATGTCATCATTCATGTCATATTGTTCACAGGAACAATCATCACATGAACCATCTTTTTTTTTGCAATCTTCATCCAATTTTACAAGTGAATCATTCCACTTTTCAAGTGACAATTCTGTGTTTTCTTGTTTAACTGTTTCATCTTCTTTTGGCAATGGTTCAAATCCAAGTTCTGCACGAATTTCATCCACTGTCAACACCTCTTTCAACACATCTGTTCCAAATCTTGAATTGATTGGTTTCATTTGTTCCACAGACAGATTCACATTCAAATGGTTAGTTGACATCACTGTGTCCACAAAACGCATCAGAACCATCTGAAATGGTTCAATAACTGTGTTCATGTACAATTCAAATGATTCTTGCAATTCATTCCTTCCACCAAGTTGACCTTCAGTTTTTACACCAAGAAGTTGTGGTGATGTCACCCTGTGTGAAATGAAAAGGTTCTGAATTGTCAATTCATTCAACACAACGAATTGTTTGTCTGCATCACTTTGTTGAATTGGTGTGATGTCAGGTTTTTTGGATGCATCATCTGAAAATGAAATGACCATTGAACCTGCATTCTGCACACCTTGGAATTTTTGCTTGATAGAACTTTCAATCTGAAATCTTTCTTCCTGTGTTGGAATTCCATTGTTGAAGTTCACCCACATTGAAGGTGCAAAACCATTTGCAATGTTGTTCATGTGAAATTCTGCAGTCAATTTGTCTGTCACTATCCATGGCACTGCAGCCCTGTAGTCAGGTGCAGAATAAATTTCTTGTCCTGCAGTGTAGATTCCACCATAAAACAATTGTGAAGATTCTGTTCTGTCATTGACATTGAATGCTGCAACAGGTCTTGGCTCAAATTCTGCTTTTCTATATTGTGACCAATCTGCAGAAATCCACCATGTGTCAACCTTTCCTTGTTCATTCACTTTTCCTGCACGACAATGTTCAACAGGTACATGATACAATTCAGCAATTCTTGTTTTGTCTTTTGACCAAATCACATTGACTGCAAATGAACCTTGAAGTTTGATGTCATGTGAAAGCTTTGACCAAACATCATGAAGTGATTCATCATTCCTGTTCACTTTATTCATGAAATTTCTTGCTTTTGACAAGGTTTCTGCAGTTTGAATTTCAGTGTTTTCAATAACGAATCCACGCCCTGCAATCATTTGTGCAGTTGCATTCACAATTGCTGAATGTGTTGAACTATTGTTGTAGATTTCAATTAAAAATTGTGGGTATTGATTTTTCAAATCACTTGTTCCATATTCAATCCAATCACCCTGACTTGTTTCAGACACTTTTGGTGATGTCATTTCACTGAATTGAACATTCATCAAAGGAATGTTGTTCTTTGTTGTTTTATCTGAAACAACTTTTGTCTTTTTCTTTGCCATTTTATGAATTTATGTGAATGAAATTGTCCACAGTGTTTGTGTGTTCTGTTGTTGTTAGTTCATCAGTGTCCAGAACAGTCAATTTTCCTTGTTCTAACAATGCAACAACACTTGAATCATTGACATCAAGATTTGTTGAATTGTTTTGTTGATATATTTTGTAAGAATAGAAACCTGCAGGTGATATTTTCAAAGTTCCTGTCAATGTTTCTGTTGATGCACCACCTTCTGTGATTCTGATTGAATCAGTTCTTTCACCCAATGTCACAAAAGAAGAACCACTTGCAAAAACAGTCTTTGAAATGGTGTGTTGTTGGTCAGATTCAAAGACACACAACAAATTTGTTGCAGATGACTTCAATTTTTCACTGATAGTCACAA
>Ga0307379_10005585_pt1 | contig 17491 bp, 19 predicted proteins | sample UN2MG_FD_202237 | JGI IMG/M metagenome (GOLD analysis project Ga0307379, IMG submission 202237) | Soil microbial communities from Risofladan, Vaasa, Finland - UN-2 | ecosystem: Environmental > Terrestrial > Soil > Coastal area > Acid sulfate soil | place: Finland: Risofladan, Vaasa | collected... | reverse complement strand
CCTCCGTCACCGCCCCCGCCACCGCCGCCATCGGCCCCACGCCGCATGCCCGCGCCGCCTCGACCATCCGCACGACGATCTCCGGCGCCCCCTCCCGCGCCTCCCGCGGCTTCAGCGCCCGCTCGAACTCCGAGTCTCGCGCCAGATACCCCTCCAGCTCCGACCTCACGACGCGCAACGCCCGCTCCGCCGATTCGCGGAGCGGGCGCTCTGCACTAATCAAGAGATCCGATTCGCCCAGGCGCACCTCGAAGGTGCGCAGGTCGCTCGCTATCCAACGCCGGTAGGTGCGCTCCTCACCGGCCATCGCAGGCCATCAGAACTGGAGCTCCATCGCCCCCACGGGACAGCACGGCACGCACTCACCGCACACGACACACTCTTCGGGATCGAAGGTGACCTTCATCGAGGGCCGCTCCAACACCAGCGCTTTCGTCGGGCACACCCCGACACAGGCGCCGCAGTCCACACACCGATCGTCGTTCTTCCGGATATCCTGCAGCAGCGGCTGCACGCGGATGCCGATCTTCTTCAGGTACTTGCTCGCCCGCCGGTAGTCGGCCTCTGCGCCGCTCAGCTCCAGCACCATCAGGCCCTCTTCCTGCGGCGTGATCGACGCCCGCAGGATGTTGAAGACCAGCCCGTACTCGTGCGAGAGCCGGTAGATGACCGGCTGTCCGGTCGCCGTGGGCGGAAAGTGAAGCACGATCTTGTGCGAAACCTCCATGGTCGGCTCCTCTCTCTTCCTATCGCCGCTCATCTCACACCCCCGGCCGCGTCAGGCGGATGGTTCGCCATCGGACCCATCACCATGCCCGAATCGGCCCCCGGCAGGGCGGCCGCCGGCGACGTGAGCTCGAACTTCCCGGCGGCGATCCATTCCTTCAGCATCTCCGCGATCTCCTTCGCCCGCGGATAGCTCGAGAGCGGCGTCGAGGATACCTTCTCGCCCTTCACCTCGATCGTCCCCGACTTCAGCTCCGCATAGCTCACGTGCGTGATGACATCCGGCTTTCGCTGCGGATAGGCGGAGGCGTAGTCCACCACCGGCGCCTGGATGTCCGCATCCGAGACACCCGTTCGCTCCGCCATCTCCGCGTCCAGCACCGGAATCGGAATGCCCAGCTCGACGATCAGCGTCGCCCCGTAGCCCCGGAAGCTCGCGCCCCGGAGCCATCGATCGGACATCTGCTTCAGATCGCCGAGCACGGCCAGCGTCCCCGCGCCGCCGGTCGGGATCCCCTTTTCATTTCGCTTTGTGCCCGGGCTGTGCTGCGTTCCCTGCCATACGACATAGCCCACGCCGCCTCCCAGGAAGATCCGAGTCCCGATGCCGATCGTCCGGTAGTACGGATCGTTCATCAGCGGCGAGAGCTGCCCGGCCGAGCAGTAGTTCGCCGACCCAAACCGCGGTTGCAGGGCTCCCATGTATGTGTAGATCGTCCGCTCGGACGAGTTCACCGCCACGTTGTAGTTCTGGTATCCGTTCCTCGGGTTGAACAGGTAGGCCTCGTTCAGCTCCTTCAGCGTCAGCCGCGTCGCCAGCTCCCGCCGCGGATAGCAGTCCGTGCCGTAGGCGGTCGCCTCCAGCAGCACCCGCCGACCCGCCACCAGGTCCTCGATCACGTGTCCGCCGCCATACCTGAACTCACCCGGGAAGACCGCGTTCCGCGAGTCTTCGTCCGGAATCGCGGTCGCGCCCAAATAGACGTCGGCCGCCGCCACGCCCGTATAGGCCGGCACCCGGTTCAGCCGCACCGTGCCACCGCCCATCTTCATGCGCGGCCGGGAATGACCGAGGTTAATCATCGCGCCGGAGGAGCACATGGGGCCGAACGTCCCAGTCGTCACCACGTCGATGGCTTTGGCCGCTCTCTTCGCGCCCTTCTCGGCAACGACCTCCGCCATCTCCTCCGCGGTCACCACCACCACGTCGCCCTTGCGGATCTTCTCGTTGATCTCCTCCAGCGTCTTCGCCATCTTCGTCCTCCTCAGCACCTCCAATAGTGCCACCTATGGAATGGGAGAAGTGAGTACAGGGGCACCCACACTCTCGGGCACCGCTGTCCCACCTCTTGGGCCAGAATACAGGCCAGAGTGCAGGCCAGAGTATACCCCGCCGTCGCTCTCATGTGAAGCGCAGCCCCCTCCATCCCCTCGCTCGTCCGTCGCCCGACACCAATCAAGCCACAGGCGGGCGGACTGTGGAATAATACCCCTAGGAACCGCTATCAGAACCGCCCGCCGCGGCTCTGATGACAGACCGGCGGTGCTGATTGCGGAACGCACGCGGTTCTGATAAGCGATCTAGTGGCGGCGGCCATTTCTCTCGAAGGGAGGCGTCTTTCTTTGGTCTGTCCAGTATGCGAACATGAGCAGACGCGACCAGGCGACTGGTGCACGGCCTGCGGTGCCTATCTCGGGCTCCTCAGGCGTCAGCCCCAGCGCGTCGCCTACTCGGTCTGCGCCTCGATATTGATGGGCACGGCGATCTTCATCGCCCTTGCCTGGCAGGTCTTCGCACCGCTTCTGAACGGTCTGTCGCCCTCCGGCCCGGGCCCGTGGTTCTGGTGGGGGTTCTGTCTGGGCACATTCTTCCTGGCGCTCGGCCTCACCGCCGGCCAGCATCTCGCCGGTGCCGTCCAGCGCGTATTCCGCACGCCTGTCCACTAGCTCACACCATCAGCACGCACGCGGGGCTCGTCGCCGTTGGACGAGCCCCTCTGTCTTCTCCCAGCTTCCCGTGCTGCTGCTAGCCCATCACTTCGCCAGCATCGCCGTCTCGCTTGACCGCTCCCGCGCCATCTTCGCCTGCTGGTTCAGCGCCCGCACCATCCACTTCGGCCCCCCGTGCTCCGCGTACTGAACCGCCGCCTCATCGAACAGTTTCAACGCCGCCTCGAACTCCCCCAGTCGCCTCCGCAGCTCCCCCACCAGATACGTCATCACGGCCCACTCCTTCTCCTCCAGCTCCCCCGCCAAGAGCGCCTTCTCCAGATACTGCGCCGCCTTCTCCTGGTAGTCGTCGACCACATCCAGCGCCTGGTCGAGCTGGGCCAGCCACGACGCCGCCAGGTAGTACTCCGCCAGTTGCAGCGCGCTCGCCTGAATTCGCCGCGCGTGACACAGCGCCGCCATCTCATACCGCGAGTAGTCCGTGTCCGGCATCTCGTCCGCCACCCGCGTCAGCCCCCCGGCCAGCACCCAACTGCGCACTTGATCATCATCCTGAGACGGTTGAAACCCCCGCCCATCCGCCGTGAACCCGCACGTCGGACAGGTATGCAGCAGCAGTGGAAGCGGGTTGAATCCCACCGGCTGTGGACACAGGTCCGACCCCCGATCCGTCATCGCGTACGCCCGCGGCTCCTCCCGCATGAACTGCGCCCCGCACACCCAGCACTCAAGCTCAATCTCTCGCGTTGCTCCCATTCAGCCCGTCCTCGCTTCCCTACGCCATCGTACAACACTCGCTGTTCGGCAGGAGTGAGTTTACCCTGAGCCGCAGCGAAGGGCCTTCTGCCCCCTATACCATCGTCCGGCAGTCCTCCGGCTCGCTCCACTCCCGCTCCCCCAACCACCCGCGAATCTCTCCCCGCGCTCCCTTCACCCCCACCGCTACAAGAAGATACTGCGCCCGACTGAGCCCCTCCTGTCCCACCACCGGCGCGCCCAGCACCTTCTTGCCGATCTTCGTCGGCGCGATGTCGATATACCGAGAGATCGTCAGCCCAGCCCGCTTCAGATGCTTCCCCAGCGCCCTCCCCTCCTTTCCCGCCCCCCACACCTGCACCGTATCACGCCCCCGCAGATGAAGCTCCTTCAGGAAGTGTACCTTGCACGCCCGGAACTTCGTCTTCGCATACCGCGCCCGCGCCCGCGTCACCCGATCCGGCCGGTCCCGCCACTGGTGGATCACCTCCGGTACCTTCCCGAACTCATACCCCGCCCCGTACATCCGCAGACACAGATCGTAATCCTCCGGCCACTCCATCTCCCGATACCCGCCCACCTGCACCACTGCCGCCCGCCGCATCGTCACGCTCGGATGCGCCAGCGGATGCTCCACGAACATGTCCCCCACGATCTCGTCATGAGTCACCAGCGCATTCAGCCACCGTTCGTAGCGGAGCATTCCCGGCCCGATCTCCTCCCGTGGAAAGAACTCGATCAGCCCCCCGCACATCCCCAACCGCGGCCTCCCCCGCATCATCTCCACCTGCCACTCCAGCCGCCGCGGGTGCATGATGTCATCGGAATCCATCCTGGCGAGCAGCTCCCCCCGCGCCTCCTCCACCGCCCGCTGCGGCGCCACCACGAGCCCTTGATGCTCCTGTCGCACGACCCGCACGCGCGCGTCCCGCCGCGCCCAGGCGTCGAGCAGGGCGGGAGTCTCGTCATCGGACCCGTCGTCCACCACCACCACCTCGAAATCCGAGAACGTCTGCGCCAGCACGCTCCCCATCGCCTCGTCCAGGTAGCGCGCAGCATTCCAGCAGGGCATGATGACGGATACCGTCGGACTGCTCACGCTTTAGTCTTGTTGGGGAGTGCCGCCCCCTCCTGCTGCACGCGCCCCGCGCACCCGCTGCTGTCGGGTGCGCGAGCGTTGGGTAAGCCTAGCTATGCAAACACTACGGACGCCAGATGAGAGCATACGTCGCCTCATCGTCGTCGGTAACTTGGGTGAGTTCGTCGGTCTCCAGATCGTAGACCCAGGCCTCGGTCTGGTTGCGGTAGTAGGGCCCTTCCGGATCGAACGGCATCGCGGCGATGAATGCGATCTTCGTGCCGTCGGGGGACCAGACGAATCCCTGAGGACCGGCCTTATGGCGGCAGTCATCTTGGCGGTGCCAATCGCCCGGGAAGAGCGCCTCAATTTCAACGTCGACCAGGAACTGCTCTATCAGCACCTCCGGGTCGCTCCCGTCCGCATTCGTTAGCAGAAGCTGTCGCCACACCCCCAGTACGCCGTCGAGCTCGGCAGGGATTGTGGCGCTCGACGCAATCAACTGCCCATCGGGCGAGTAGCGCCCTCCCGCATCCACGTTTGGCAGCACCTGGATATCCTGGCCATACACATCCATCGTGGCCGCGCCGCCATCGCCAATGCTCACAAGCACTCTTGACCCGTCCGGCGACCAGTCTTCCGCCCAGGCTGTAGGCATGTCCTCGGACGTAACCTGCCAGGCCGCGCTGCCATCCGCCGTCATCGCCCATACCTGGAAACCTACCTCACAGGGCGGGCGTTCCGGGTCATAGTCGCTGCGCTGGAAGAGGATCATGCTCCCATCCGGGGACCACGAGGGAGAGCAGTTGATCCCGGTCAGACCCGCGGCGTCAGAAACGCACACCCACCCTTCGTCAGGGGAGCTCAAGTCCATGGTGTAGATCTGAGAGGCTGTCGGCGGCCATTTGCCGCCGATGAAGAACACGGCCTGGTTCGTTGCTTCGCAAATGTCTGAGTGATCGGACGGGATATCACCTTCGATAACTCCGTCGCCAGCCACGAAAAGCGAGCCAAGGATTCCGAAGTCTCCCGGGCTCTCGAAGTGCGCCCTCCGAAAATGCAGACTGCCTTCGAAGGGAAACCAGATGGTGGTTGCCGCGGCCCCGCCGCAGAAGAGGAACACCGCTGCCAGAAGGAGGTGCCGTGGTCGGAGTTTCTGTCTGTGCGCGGTCTTCGTTGGCCGCAGCGCCTCGCGCGCCCGCGCCTCCCAACCATCTGTCATCTCCGGCGTCGCCTGTTCCAACATTTCGCCAAACGCATGATCCACGCGCTCAGTCTTCATTTTTCGTCAGCCTCTCCCGGGCTTTGCTGCGCGCCCGATGTAGGAGTGAGTGGATGGCTCGCTCCGACCGGCCCACGACCTGCCCGATCTCCCTCGCCGACAGCTCGTCGATGCAGTTCAACGCCAACACCTCGAACTCGATATCCGAAAGCACGGCGGCCACTTCCACCACCTGCCGCTGCGCATCGACGCGGCCCGGCAGCCGCTCTGCCACGTCGCCCTCGGTTAGCACCTCTACAGCATCCTCTAGGGGCACCTGCGCCGAGGAAGGCGCCGACTTCAGCCGCCCCCGCATCCGTCGCTCCCCCACGATCTTCCGGCGCGCAATCCCATACAGCCAGGTCGCCAGGGTCGCCTTGCGGGGATTGAAGCGCCGAATGTTCCGCACTCCGTCTGCCAGCGCCTGAATCGCAATGTCCTCGGCCAGCTCCGCGTCCCACCCGAGCCGGGCGGCCGCGAATCGGTGCAGCTTCGGCCCGAATCGCCGGCACAGCTCCGAGCTTGCCTCCGGCGCTCCCTCTCGCAGGCCCCGCACGAGCGCGTCCTCGCTCATGCCTGCGCAAACCACACCCGGCGCCGTCAGCTCCGAGTCAGCCATATCGTCTCTCGTCATACATAATGAAGGAGCAAGCCATCCAACAAGCATATCGCGATCCACTCCCGATTGTCGCGCTCTGGACCGAAGCGAACGCTCTCCTTGCCGGCACCCCACAACAGACTGCCACGCCGCGCCCGCTCAGCCGCCTGCGTCCTCCGTCCCCTTGAGCGAGAACACCACCACATCCCCCTTCTCAAAGCCCACCTCGAACCGTGGATCGCCGAGTGCATACGTGTACAACCGCGCGTGTCGCCGCTTCTCCAGCACCAGAAACGACGCATCGAAGTCCCGCCTCAGCACCGTGAACGTATCCTCGCCCATCCCCGGCCCGCACGTCGGCGTCTCACAGGTATAGCTCCCGAACGTCCCGCTCCACAGATGGTGCGCCTTCCAGTACAGCGCCGGATCGTAGGCGTACTGGAATATCGGGTCCATCCCGCCGATATACCGGTTCTCCGTGTTCCAGAAGAAGAGGTCCGGGAAGAGGTCCCAGTGCCCATGGAACACGATCTCCCCCGGCGCCGAGTGCGCCTCGATCCATTCGGCCGCCCCCTTGAACCGGTCCGCCGGATAGGTGAACTTCGGCATCTGCGTCTGGTGCTGCTGGAATCCGCTCCAGAACATGTACGCCACCAGCAGCCCGCCCAGCGCCACCGCAATCCCCGCCCCCCGCCGGCCTGGGAAGGCCGGTTGTGGGCCATTACGCGGCGGCAGCATGAAAGTGAAAATCCCGGCGACGAAGACGACCGAGAAGACGGCCCAGAGGTCCACCGCCCGGATGGAGACGTACATCATCATGACCAGCGTGATAGCGGAGAGCGCGAAGCTGCTCCAGAGCAGAGCCCTCTGGCGCGGCTTGAATTCGACCTCATGGAAGAGCGCCGCAATCAGCACCACCGCCGCCGCGGCGCAGAGGACCAGTGCCGGCCCGAAGAGTCGCGCGAAGCTCTCGGGGTACGCCTTCATCGAATCCAAACCGGTCATCAGGTCCGCGCCGAACAGCAGCGCAACTCCCTTCTGCTTCTCCAGAGCGAGCTGCACGATCTGCACGTAAACCAGCTTCCCCGCGCCGATCGGGTTCGGCCGGAGCAGCCACCCTGCCGTCCCCCCGGCGAGAGCGACGACCGCCTCTTTCCACGCCCACGGCTCCTCGCCGAGCCGCTTCACGACGATGACCGCGCCCACAACCAGCGGGATGACCCAGAAGAAGCCCAGGTGCACGAACGTGACGGCAAAGCTCACGATGCCGATACCCCACAGGCTCCCACCCACGGCGCACGACAGCAGCAGCGCGGCCAGGCCCATCGAGATGATGTGCGGCCTCGTCATCAGCAGCCGGTAGAGCAGGAAGGGCGTGAACCCCAGCACCAAGAAGGGCCAGAGGAAGGCAAGACGCATCCCGGCGAGCCGCATCGCGACGTAGAACAGAACCAGCAGTGCCGCCAGATCGAAGACGCCGGCCAGCTTCACGCCCCGCACGGGATCGCCGGCGAAGGTGAAGGGAGCCAGGAGCAGGTGGAACCCATACCAGATATCCGACGCATACGTTCGGACGACGGAGTAAGCGGTCCAGGGGAACTCCTTCAGGAAGGGCCCCCGCTCGGCGTACAGCTTCGCGTGTCCGCAGTGATAGAGGGCATCCCGATCGGGAACGCCGGGGAGGCTCAGAAGCAGGTAGGCGGCCGCCGCCACCGCGACGACGGTGAAAGCGACGAACCCGAGAACCGCCCACAGTCTGCTCTTCCGGGAGGGGGCAGCCACTGCCGCCGGACCCTCAGCCTTCGTCCGGCAGAGGGATCATGCAGAGGAACCGCGCCGCAGCCCCTCCCCGGTTGCGGAACTGATGCTTCTCTCCCGGCAGGATGAGGACGGCATCCCCGGCCGAAAGGACCTGCGCGCCGGCCCCCGAGACGACCTCCGCCTCGCCATCCAAGATATAGACCTCATGCTCCCATCCGTGCTCGTGGAACGGAGTGTTCCCGCCGGGGGCGACCTCGAACACCCGCATGGCGAAGGTGGGCGCGCCCTCCGGCCCTGAGATCAGCCATCGCACAGTCGTTCCCTGTGCCCCCTCCGCTTCCACCTGCTGCGCCGGCACCTCTTCCGAGCGGACGACTTTCATCTCCGTCACCTCCCGGCGGCCTCAGCCCTCCAGCCCAAGCCACTCGGCCGCGTTGCTGTAGTAGACGCGCTCTTGGACATCTCCCGGAACCTCGAGCGCCTCCATGAAGCTGCGATAGAACTCCATCGTGTCGTCTGGATTGTCCGACCCGAACATCAGCTTCCCGACCAGCTCCATGCTGACCTTCGGCTCCTGATCGGTCTGGTTTCGATCGACCCGCTCGAAGAGCCACCTGAACCACGCCGCCGGGTAGTGCCGGATCGTCCCCCCGGACATATCGAACCAGACCTTCTCGCACTCCCCCATCGCCTCCACCGCCTCCACCGGCCACTGGTTGCCGAGGTGAGCGCCGACCATGCGGAATTCGGGGAAGAAGGTGGAGATGGTAATCAGGTTCGTGGGGCTCAGATTCTCCTGCCTGACACCGCGCCCGCCCTCAAACGAGAGGAACCCGGTGTGCATCAGGGCCGGCATGTTGAGCGCCTGCGCCCGCTCGTAGATGGGGAAGTACGACTCGTGGGCATACGGCTTGTCCGGCCCGATCAGCTTGATCCCCACGAAGCCCTTTTCCCGCGCCCGCTCGACCTCCGCCGGCCCCTCCTCGTCGAGGTTGAGATGATAGAACGGCACGATGTACCCGGGATAGCGCTGCGAAAGCTTCAGCACCTCCTCGTTCCGGAAGCTCATACATATCTTCACATAGCCCAATGAGTCCCACAGCGCGCGCTTCTCCTCGACTTCGTCGGGGCCATGGAAATGGGCGTGGCAGTTGATCACTCGCATCGGTTCCTCCAAAAGCGCACAGAGCGCTTCCCTCTGGGCTACAGCGCATTTCATAGCCCTCACTCGCCTCGCTGTCCGCGAGAGACGCTGGCATGAAATGCGCCTGCTGAAGCCTGACGGCTTGTGCTGCTGTTTCATAACCTTCGATACAGGTTATGAAACAGCTTCTAGGGATTCGAGGGGGCAGCGGAGACAACCTGCCGGATGTGCTGAAGGACGGCGCGCGGATGCGTCCCCGAACGGCTCAGTTCTCCAGCCGCCGCAGCAGCGGCCTGATCTGGACCCGCGCCTTTTCGAGGTTCTGCTCCCAGCGATCGGCGTCGCCGGAGTTCCATCCCTCACAGGCATAGGCGACGCACAGGAGAGCGTCCTGGAAGAGATCGTGCGGCTCCGCCCAGCGAGACGGAGGAACGACCTCGTCGAATCTTACGAAGAGATTGCGGGAGCGCTTCGCCACCAGCTCGACCGCCGCCTTCGCCTTCTCATCCGGCAGGCCGTTGGGAGGCGGAAGCTCCTCCACCCTTCCCCAGATTCCCTGGAAGCGCTTGATGACCGGCGTCATCTCCTCTCGATACCGGCGCCGGTCCCGCACCTCTTCCAGCACCCCCTCCAGCGATTCGCGAATCGCGTCCGCGACCACCTCCGCCAACTCCTCTATCCGAGCGCGAACGTCCACGCCGGGCCGCAGGAGGCCCGATCGAGCGAGGATCTCCGGCGCAGACAGCACCGCCGCAGGCCGCGCCCCACATGCCTTCAGCTCGGCGGAGGCCTGACACCGACTGGAGCCGTCGACCGCAAGCACGAACTGCTTCGTCCCCCGGGGGCAATCGGCCGGCTTGGCAACCGTGACTTCCAGCGTGTCGCCCGCCACCATCTCCACTGCGCGCATCACGATCTCACAGCCCGCCTGCCCGCAGCCCGTGCAGGGCACGAGTATCACCTCGGCCGACTCCAGTCTCAGCTCGCTCGCACTCGACAACTGCTTCCTCCTCGCGTCACGGAACTCAGCGCTAGCACCATAGTCGGCCAGCTACGCATTGGCGGCCACCGCTTCCGGCTCGTCCGCGCCCCTGCCCACCTCATCCGGCATCACCTGCGGCAGGTGCCGGCGCACCATGAACTGATATACCCCCGCGCCGATGAGGGCGCCCACGATGGGCGACAGGATGTAGACCGTGAAGAACCCTCCGCGGGGCCCCGGAATGGCGATCTCACCCCATCCGAACACGTAGGCCACCAGGCGCGGCCCGAAGTCCCGAGCGGGGTTCAGTCCTGCCTGCGTCAGCGGGGCAATGATGGAGATGATGATCGACACGGAGAGACCGATGAAGAGGGGGGTCATGAAGCGCGGAGCCTGGCTGTTCCGCGGCTCCGTCAGCGCGAACACGAAGCACGCCAGGAAAGCCGTGCCAATCGCCTCGGCCAGCATCGCCGTGGTGTGTGGAACCTGCCGGAAGGCGTCAGCGGTCGTCCCGAAGAGGGCGGGATTCGGAAAGTACTCCCCGAAAACCATCGCCGACAGCTCGCTTCCCGGCTGTCCCCGGACGAGCTGATGGGTCGCCTCGAAGCTCGGGATGATGCCTCTGAAGAGAGCGTAGAGGAGAAGCGATCCGCAGAAAGCGCCTGCCACCTGGGCGGCGACATACGGAAGAACCTTCCGCTTCGGAAATCCCCGCCACACCGCCATCGCCACGGTGATGGCCGGGTTGATGTGCGTCCCGCTCACCGCGCCCGTAGCGTATATCGCCAGCGCGATGGCCACTCCCCAGACGACCGCCACCTGCCACAGCCCGGACTGCGCCCCGGTCAGCACGGCGGCGTTCACCGCACCGACGCCGAAGAAGACGAGTATCAGCGTCCCCAGCCACTCGCTCAAGCATTCACCGAACAGCGATGATCGTCTCATTCTTGCTCCCCTCTCCTCCATGCCGCCGAGCTGCTCCTACGCCGCCAGCAGTTCGTCCACCATCTCCGCGATGCGCTTCGCCATCGCCTGCACGGCGGGATGGTCGTCCTCGATGTTCTCTCCCTCGGGCAGGGCGGAGAGGTCTATGCCCAGCTCCTCTGCCAGCTCCGGGATTCGCACGGTTCGAGCAACCTTCTTCCCCTTCTTGTCCACGAGCTTCGTGGCGCAGTCCAGATCGCACGCCTCGACCGCCATCACCGGGTACATCTCGATGAAATCCAGATCTTCCTGCACGTTGGCGTTCAACGCCGGCCCGCACCCGAGCACGGTCTTCTCCGGCCGCAGATCCTCATGGACGACGTAGAAGGCCTGGCGGCAGAGCACCGCCTCCTTGCGCAATCCCAGACACGGCTGCAAACATACTTTATCTGCCATCGCTATCTCCCTCACGATATCCTGGACGCTACAGCGTGCTCAACATCTCATCGGCGATGATGCGGTCGATCTCCTCCACCGCCTTCTTGGACAACGCCTCGACGAGCTTCTCGCCCTTCTCGGTGAGGTTCCGCCTCTTCTCGCCGCCGACGTTGATCTTGTTCTCGGCCATCACGTCCGCCGCGTAGAGGCGCGCCGCCGGCTTCTTCCCAAGCTCGTCCGCCATGAAGCTGGCGCAGTGCGGCCGGCATCCGTCTATCACCAGCAGCGGATACTTCTCGAGCAGCGCCACGTGCTCCGGGTCCTTCACCGCCAGCCGCCCGGAGCTCAGCAGCACCACCTGGTGCGGCCGCAGCTCCTTGATCCTGTAGCTGGCCATGCGAACGACCGTGGACACGAGTCGCCCGATTCCGTTGCACGACAGCACCGCCACCTTGAAGTCCTGCTCTTCAGCCATCGCAACCCTCCTCGCAGAGTTCACACGTATTATGGGCGGCCAAAGCATCTGACCCCGTTATTCTACCATGGCATTTGTGTGAACTGGGTTGACAATAATTCCTGGCAGGGTACCATGGGAGCAGCACTGCCCGAGAAGGGGATGACGTCATGGAACGAGATCGAGGAGCCCTGCTCTACCAGATCGGCGTAGCGGCCCAGCAAGTCGGGCTCAGCGCGCGCACGCTCCGTATCTACGAGGATGAAGGGCTCATCCGACCCGCCCGGAAGCCGGGCTCGGACCAGCGCATCTACAGCGACCAGGATCTCATCTGGATCCGGTGCATCTCAGAGCTGATTCACGGCCACAGCCTGACGACGGCCGGCATCAGGCGGCTGCTCGACCTAATCCCCTGTTGGGAGGTGAAGCACTGCCCCGAGGACATTGCCTCCCGCTGCGCGCCCAACCTCAACATCCCCGACATGGCCGTGCGCGCCGCCGCGCGCCAGCCGGAAGACAGCGGCCTTCAGAAGGAGCAGGCGAGCAACGAACGGGGGCCCGTCGAGGTAAAGATATTCTACGGGATCAAGGAATTCGGCGTCGTCTTTCCCTGCCTGAAATGCATCCAAGCCGAACGCATCGCGCGCCGGATCGCCGAACGCCATCCCGGGCGAGTGGTTGTTCAGAAGCACGACGTCCTCTCCGACGAGGCCGACCGCCACGGTGTGATGATGACGCCGACGGTCGTGGTCAACGGCGAGGTGGTAGCCAGCGGCAAGGGGCTCTCGGCCAACCGGCTGGAGCAACTGCTGGAGCGACACCTCAGCTCCAAAGACTAGCAGCTGTTTCGAAACTGCTTCTAGCGCGGCCGCGGCGCCGTATTCACCGCTTCCACGAGGATCTGCCCCCGCAGATCCTGCATCGCCAAAGAGAGGAAACGCCGCGCCGAGCATTGCGCCATCTTGATGACGAGCCGGTTCCAGCCCTCTTCCAGCTCGGCCTCCACCTCATCCGCGCTCAGCGGCGAGACCGGACGGTGCTCGTGCTGGTTGAGGACTTCCTGCCTGTTGATCCAGACTCTCGTGCCGTCATTGCACCCCACCCGCAGCCGCGCCCGCATCGCCCTCGGAGCGTTTACATCGGTTGCCAGGTAATAGGTGCCCTGCTCTCCTTCCAGATCCGCGAGCAGGTTCACCGCAGGCTCGGCGACGGACAGCTCTCGCCACCCATCCCCTCCCAAGGGCATCTCCCCGGAGAGCACCCCCGGCTGCTCCGGCGCATGCGCTTCGTCGAAGCTCCCGTACGGCCCGGCTGCATACCAGAGGGCCTCGCCGACGAGCGTGACCGGAACAGTCGCCTCCGACCCGTCGTCCACCGATAGGAACAAGGTGCACGGGTTGATCACCGAGATCGCCGCGTGCTCCCGGGGGGCGCTGCACGTCAGCATGAAGGAGACGGTCGTCCCCTCCGGCAGGGCAATGGACTCGGAGGTTGTAGCGACGACGAACCCCGCCGGGGCCGACAGCCGCGCCTGCACCTCCAGGCTTCGGTTCGCCGTGTTGGACAAGGCAACGGCGAGGCGCCGCGGGACGTCGTACCCGATCGTCGGCCGGCCATCGTAGTCGATCTGTATCTGCAGCGGACCGCGACGGTAGGAGGCCACGTACGGACCCATGGAGAGCAGTCGGAGGAAGGAAGATGCTTCGGGCGCCGCCAGCTTGGTCACTTCCTCCGGCGGCTCTTGTGTGATCTGCACCCTCCCCGCGCATTGGGAGCGAACCACCAAGCGGCCCAGCTCGCACGTCTGATCCGCGAGCGCCCCGCTCGACGCACTTCGCGGAAGGCCCACGACTCCCCAGCCGGCGACGAGTTGATCGCGAGCCGCGCTGCGCCACTCCACGGGAAGCCCCTCCACCCCCAGCACCAGCCCGAGGAGCGTGCCCGTCGCAGCGCACGTGCAGCCCGAGCTCCAGCCGCAGTTCGCCGCCGTCAATACCGACCTCGCGAAATCACCCCTCCCGTGCAGCAGCGACAGCGCAATCAACCCCGCGGCCACCACGCTGTCCCGAACGTCCTCCGAGCTGTACGACCGGAGCAGCATCTCCCGCGTGCGCCCCAGGTTCGCGTGCTCTCCGTGCCACCGAACCACATCCCGCACCGCTCGCGCCACCCGGCAGTCTGGAGGGATCAGCCCCAATCCCAGCTCGATCAGCCTCGAGACGTCCCTCTCCGCGAAGGCCGCGCTCGCCATCCCCGCCAGCCAGATGGCCGCCTCGACGCCAGCTCCCGCGTGGTCGAGCATCGCATCCCGACGGGCGAACCAGGCCGCCTGCTCCGGGTCGCCCGGAGCCACCATGCCCCACAGGTCGGCCCGCGCCAGCCCCCCCAGCGCCTCGCGGAAGGGATTGTCGAACGCCCCGGAAACCGGCGGCGGCATGTCCCGGAGGAAATTCGCCCGAGCGTAGGAGTACTCGCCGTGACCGTGTCTCAAGTGCCGAAGCCAGGCCGAGAGTAACTCGTCGGTCGTGATCTCCGGCCCCGCGCTCTGCAGCGCCCGCAGCCATACGCGCTGGAAATCGATACCCTCATCGGAGACGGCAGGCATCTGGGAAAGCGCCGCCGGATAGCCGGCGACTTCTTGGATCTGCTTCTGTCCGTCCGCCGGCTGGCCGACCGCCGCCCCGATGAGCTTGCCCAGCCATCCCCCGCGAACTTTGCTCGCGTACTCCGCTTCGGTCAGCGTAATCATCTCGTCACCCTCGCGCCGACGGCCACAAGCCCCGGGGAATCAGTGCTGATGCGCCTTACATCTCCGACCACGGCCGGCAGCTTCCTATGACCCCTTCCACCGACAGCACGGAGAATCCTATCACGCGAGGGTAAAGCTGCTCATATTTGCCGCCGCAGGTTCTCCCACACGCGCTGGCGAACACAATCCCGCAGCAATGGAACCCGCAAAGCCAACCGAGCCAGTCGCAGGCGAGCGCACCATCGCCAACCGCATCTACCAGGCCGACAGCCGCGCCCTCGACATGATAGAAGACGGCGTCGTCGACCTCGTCATCTGCTCGCCCCCTTACAACGTCGGCAAGAACTACAAGAACCACGACGACGCGCTTCCACTGGATGAATACCTCACACTCCTGCGCGACGTCTGGACCGAGTGCCGGCGCATCATGCGCCCAGGGGCGCGCATCTGCGTCAACGTCGCCGGCTGCGACCGCCAGCCCTACCTCCCCCTCCAGTCCTTCATCACCCAGCAGCTCATCGACCTCGGCTTTCTCATGCGGGGCGAGATCATCTGGGACAAGGCCGCCTCCGTCGGCGTCTCCACCGCCTGGGGATCGTGGCAGTCCCCCAGCAATCCCACCCTCCGTGATGTCCACGAGTACATCATGGTCTTCTGCAAAGACCAGTTCCGGCTAGAGCAGACCAAGGGCGACACCGACCTGACCAGCGAGGAGTTCACCGCCCTCACCAAGAGCGTGTGGCAGTTTGGCACCGAGTCGGCCAGCAAGATCGGCCACCCCGCCCCCTTCCCCGTCGAGCTCCCCCGCCGCCTCGTCAAGCTCTACTCCTGGAAGGGCGCCCTCGTCCTCGACCCCTTCTGCGGCTCCGGCTCAACCTGCGTCGCCGCCGCCCAGCTCGGCCGCCTATGGATCGGCATCGACACCGACCCCACCTACGTCGCCCTCGCCCGCCGCCGCATCTCCGCCGAAGCCTCCCCGCCCCTCTTCTAGGCCTGTTTCGCCCTGACCCAGCCAGACTTCACTCACTGCTCTTTTTGTGGTATCATATGACGGTGCGAATATCGAATGCATGGGTGGTGCTAGGAATGAAGACAGGAAAGAAGGCAATGACGGTGCGTCTACCTCTGGACCTCTACCACGCCAGCGCTCGCATCGCGAAGCACAGACGGGTCAGTCTGAGCGGCCTCGTTCAGGAGAGCTTGGAGGCTACGCTGGAGAGTGAGAGGCGGGCGGAGCTCTACGAAGCGTTCGGCCGCGTCGCCGCAAGCCCAGACGAATCCGACATCGACTTCGCCTTTGAAGCCCAGGCAGAGGTGGTTCGAGATGGCGAGGACTGATCTTTCGCGCGGCGATCTTTGGTGGGTGGACTGGTCGCCGGGCCGCGGGTCTGAGCAGCTGGGCAGACGGCCGGCCCTGATCGTCCAGACCGACGCAGCAAACCACAATCCGCGCTACCCCAACACCGTGGTCGTTACCATCAGCACAAAGGGCCGCGACGTGCCCTTCCACGTCCCCCTGCAAGCAACAGAGCAGAGCGGCCTAACGAGCGCCTCGTTTGCAAAGTGCGAACAGGTCCTCACCATCAGCAAAGAACGCCTCGAATCGCGCTTGGGTGCCGTGTCGGAGTGCGAACTCGCGGAGGTGGACGACGCAATGCGTCTCGTCCTGGACCTCTAGTCTGACTCCTCCTCCTCCGGCCGCACGGCAAACGCCGCCCACACCGACGCGATGAGCGTCACGATTCCCACCCATACGAACACCCATCTGATGTCCCAGTACCGCCCGATCATCCCCCCCATGATCGGCCCCACCGACCCCGCCAGCGCCCGCGCGCTCGCCAACACCCCATAGGCCCCCCCGTACTGCGACCGCGGCATCGTCCTCGCCACCAGCGCCGCCGTCGTCGGATGGATCCCCGCCCCCGGCGCCGTCGCCACCACCCGCAGCACGAAGAACTGCGCGTACGTCCGGATGAACGCGTGCGGGATCAGCACCAACCCGCAGGCTGCCGTCGTCCAGACGAGAATCCCCCGGTGCCCGACCCTATCCCCGAGTTTCCCCCAAATCGGCGCCATCACCGTCATCAGCGACCCCGTCACGAACATCACATAGGCCGAGTAGGCCGCCACCTTGTCGATCGGAATCCCGATGTACTGCACGTAGTAGGTCATGATCGGCCACATCGCCGAGAACCCGAAGAACACCACGAACGACATCACCCACAGCGCCTGGAGCTGCCGGTTCCCCACCAGCGGCCGCAGGTCCCGCGTCACCGCCCGTGCGAAGCTGACGTGCTCGGTCTGCTCCGGCCGCTCGAACCGCTCATCCACCGCCAGCCACACCAGCGTCGCACCGATCACCGCGAACACCGCCTGAATCAGGAACGTCGGCCGCGGCCCGATCAGCCCCGCACACGCCTGCCCCACCACCGGCCCGATCAGGAACCCCACCGTCATCGACGTCTGGAGCGTCCCCATCGCCTCCCCCATCCGCTCCCGCGGCGCCACCGAAGCGACGATCGCCTGTCCGACGACCACTCCCGCCCCGAGAACCCCGGCCGCCACTCCCAGCCACAGCAGCGTCCACGGAGAATGCGCCCAGTACCACGCCGCCCGCAGCAGTGAGGTGCAGATCACGCTGATGATGACGACCCGCTTCCGCCCGATCCG
>Ga0307379_10005584_pt1 | contig 17496 bp, 15 predicted proteins | sample UN2MG_FD_202237 | JGI IMG/M metagenome (GOLD analysis project Ga0307379, IMG submission 202237) | Soil microbial communities from Risofladan, Vaasa, Finland - UN-2 | ecosystem: Environmental > Terrestrial > Soil > Coastal area > Acid sulfate soil | place: Finland: Risofladan, Vaasa | collected... | reverse complement strand
TCTTTGTAGATCCGGTCCTTGGCCGCCGCCTCCTGGCGCCAGCGCTCGTTCAACGTGTCCATCTCCCCCATGATGCGCAGCGCGGCGCTGCAGGCATGGCTCGGGTGATCCGCGTCGTCGAGCGGCGCGTTCCAGAAGGCCATTAGCGCGTCGCCCATAAACTTGTCGATCGTGCCTTGCTCTTCGAGGACGATGTTGCTGAGCGGCGTGAACAGGCTGTTCAGGAAGCGCGTGAGCTCCTGGGCGTCAAGTCCTTCGGAGATTGTGGTGAAGCCGCGCACGTCGCTGAACAGCAGCGTCATGTCGCGGGTCTCGCCGCCGAGCTTCAGTTGCTTAGGATCGTCGGCCAGGCGTTTCACCAGCGCCGGCGCCATATAGTGGGAAAAGGCGTTGCGCACGCGGTTGCGCTCCCGCTCGGTGCGCAGGAACACGAAGGAGGTGCCGGCGAGGTAAATGGCCGACAGTGCGATGGCCGGATAGACCGGATCGACGAGCCAGCCGAGCGCGTCATAGGCGTACCAGGAGATGCCGATGACCGCGGTGACGGCCACCGCGCCCAGCGCGGCGCTGCCCATCGCGCCGGCGCTATAGATCAAAACCGCGATGAGGAGGCCGAGCACGAGAATGTAGAGAAGCTCGGCCGGCGTGGCGAAGTCGGGCCTGAGCAGATAGGCCTCTTGCAGGATCTGTTCCACGGCCTGGGCGTGGAGCTCGACGCCCGGCACGGAGGCTTCGAGCGGGGTGGCCCTGAGATCGAGCAGGCCCGCCGCGCTCGTGCCGATGAGGATGATGCGGCCGGCGATCTCGTCGGCACCGATGTCGCCGTTCAGCACTTTCCACGCGGGCAAATAGCGGGCTTGCGAATGGGGGGTGAACCGGATCCACATCTGCCCGTTCGCCTCGGTCGGCACTTCGTAGTCGCCGACACGGATCTTGACGATGCCGGTGTTCTCGCCGTACGCCTGCTCGCTGCTCGCGCCGGAAGACTTGATCACATAGGTCGAGGCGCCTTGAGCCAGTCTGAGTACGTCGGCCGCCAGCGACGGGTACAGCGTGTCGCCAATACGCACGACCATGGGCATGCGGCGGATGATCTGGTCGAAATCCGGAATCCAGTTGAGCGCGCCGGCGCCCTGGGCGGGATCTTGCAGCACCTTCAGGCTGGCTGCGGCGCCCGGATAAAACGGCGCGAAGAGCCGCGGGTCGTCGCCGGCATAGGAAAAGCCGGACTTGGTCTCAGGTATCGACTGGGCTTGCGGCGAGGCGATGAAGCCGAGCACCACGGGCGCCTGGGCGATGGCGTCGGCGAAGACCTGATCATTGGAGGGGAGCTTCTCAACCTCGGCCCTGAGGCTTTCGAGAGCCGGCGAGTCCGGCCAGAACTTGATCGTGTTAGCCGGCGACATCCGGTCGGGCTCGGGGAACACCATATCGAAGGCGATTGCCGCTGCGCCTTGGGCGCCGAGTTTCTCGACGAGCTCGGCAAGCACGGTGCGCGGCCAAGGCCATTGCCCGATCCTCTTGAGCGACTCCTCGTCGATGTCGACGATGCGGACGGGCAGTTCCGGGTCGAACTCCAGTGGAGCGACCCGCTGATAGGCATCGAAGACGAGCGCTCTCAGCCTCGCGACCGGGCTCGGGTCCCAGACCCGCAACGCAAGGGAGGCAAAAATGACCATCCCCACAAGGAGGACATAGAGAACGCGCGGACCCATCCCGTTGCTTTTCTTTGCCAATCTTGGCCGCGCACGATGGGCGCGAGCCGGCAGACCCTAGCCGCTGATGCTGGCCTGTCAATCAGCTCGAAATGGCAGGAGACCCGGACCGGATTAGTTGGCAGGCCGCAACAGGCGGTGCACCGTGTCGGTCTCGATGTCGTGCTTCGGGCTGTCCTGCTGCGCTTGCTTCGGCGCTTTCGGGTAGGCCTTTTTCGCCTTGGCCTGGGTTTTCGCAGGCTTGGCCGGCGCGCGCTTGCGATGGACCACCGCCTTGGCCGGGCAGTGTTGGCCCTTCCAGGCCGCCAGCGCATCGAGCGTGGCTTGCTCGGCCTCGGCGGCATTCAGGTCGAGATTGGCGACCTGATTGAAGCCGTCGATACCACTCCGTGTGCCACGGCCCCAGTCGCCGTCGATCCTGCCGCGATAGCAGCCGAGGTCTCTGAGCTTCGTCTGGATGTCCCGGCTGAGCGCCGCTTGGTCAATCTCGGGTGTGGGTTGGGCCGCCGCCTCGACGGCAGACGCTTCTGCGGCCGGTTCGATCTGCTCCGGGGCGAGGTTTGCTGTCTTCGTCTCGGCAGCAACAGGTTCAACGGCGATGACGCGGCTGGATGCGGCAGGCCCGGCCGGTTCGTCGGCGGCCGCGGCGTTGCCGGTCTCGGATTGGAGTTTCTGTTGCAGGGTCGCCAACTGGTCTTCTTGCGACTTGAGCAACTGGCTCTGGTTCGCCTGTAGCCGTGCGATCTCTTCGCGCAATGACGCGATCTGCGCCGCAGTTTCGTCCGAGCTGCCGCCGGCGGTCTTCGGCGCGGCCGGCTTGAAGAAGAACTGCCCTGTCAGGGAGGAGTTTTCCCACGGCACCTGCTTGCCGTCGGTCGCCTTGAGCACGTCGTTACGCACGTCGATCATCACGTCGTTGATGCTCGCGCCTTCGGCGGCGATATGCCGGAGCAGGGCCGCGGTGAAGGGGCTGTTACGCCCATCGCCGTCGAGCGCCACGTTGCCGGGTTGGGTCGCGAAGGCGATCATCATGCCGACGGCCTTCTCCACCTGGGCGAGCCCCCGGCCGACATTGAGCGAACGGCTCGCTTGCGCCAGGTTGGTGGCAAGGGGATTGTCGCGACAGGCGTCGAGAAACACGATCGAGACCCGGCTGTTGCGCTCGAGCTGTTTGAGCACGAGATTGATCTCGACCGCTTCGAAGTCGAGATCCGTGTCGGACTTGAGCTTGGCGTCCACGGGCGCGAGGAAATTACGCCCGTCGATCTGGAGGCCATGGCCGGCATAGTAGAAGAGCCCGACATCGGCATCGGCGAGCGCTTCGGCAAAGGTTCTGATGCGCTGCTCCATCTCACGCTTGGAGAGGTCGATGCCGTCGATCACCTCGAAACCCAGCGCTTTCAGCGTCACGGCCATGTCCGTTGCGTCGTTGCTCGGATTCTTGAGCGGCGCGGTATGTTGATAAGCGGAATTGCCGATGACGAGCGCGACCCGCCGCTCAGCGCCGGCGGGGCCGAGCGATGATGCAAGGGCGACAAAACTGAAAACACATACGGCGAGGTGCCTGAGCATGAGCGCCTCCATTGACGCGAACTCCCGCTTCGTGAGTGGTCGTCGCGCGTCCGTCCTGCCTAGCCGAAGCCGGTGAATACCGGCTAAACGGCCAGGCTCAGTTTGAGTCTAAACGTACCACGCACGCCGCTTAGTCGACGAACAACGACGGCCGCAAATTGCGCCAAACCGCCTCGGTCTCGAAGTCGAGCGTGCGGTTGAACTTCTTCTGCGAACTGTTGGGGCCCGTGACCTTCTTTTTCGATTGGCTGGCGTAGGGATATTGGGGGGCGGGGTTGCGCAAATAAGATCTGCCTCGATCGGCGGCGGCAGGGGCGACCGCTCCAACCAGAACAACAAGGCCCAAAACCGGGGCAATGAGATGCTTGAGCATGAGAGACCTCCTTGATTGCCGGGCGTTCTGCAGCCCATCGGTGGCACCGCGCTCATGTAGGGAGCGGGAGCTGCCAGTTCAACGAGGCTGCTCCCGCGTAAACCCGCGAGCGGGATGCGTGCGTACTGTCTGTTTAGGCCGGCACACATGAACCGCGGATGAACGGCGGCCTGAGCTTTACGAGGCCGATGTCGACGGCTCGCGCTCCAGACAATCGAAGGGGATGCCGCGTTCCTTGAAGGTCTTGGCCGCGGCAGGGCCCGATGAGCCGGCGCCAATGACACAAACCTTGTCGGGACTACTGCTCACATCCATATCCCGGGCATCCTCTCAACGTGCCCTATGTGACCCCGGTCACAGAGCCTAACTCTCCAATGACGCAGTGTTTATCCCCGGTGGGGGAGGCCCGTGACATACTATGGCGGCTATGGACAAGACCCACAAATCGCTTTGGTGGCGCCCCCGCTCGGCGGTACTCTTTGGTGTGAAAGAGACTCATCGCGGAGGGCCCAGATTGCGTCTTCCGATTGCAGCAATTGCTGTTATCGCAGGTCTCTGGCTGTCTTGCGGCAACGCGCAAGCCGGCCGTTGGCTGCCGACGGTCGAAAATCCGTACTGCCCCGTCACCACCTATACGCTCCGCGACGTGGCCGAGCAGGCCTCCTCCATGACCGACTCAAACGGCCATGCCGTGATCGTGGTCAATCTGCGGACACTCCGCGAGCATCCGTCTTACGGCAAGTTCCTGATGGCCCATGAATGCTGCCACCACACGCTTGGCCATGTGGGCAAGTTTCGCCAGGGGCTGGGTGGCGTGGGGCCGCAGCCGTTCTTCTACATCGCGCCGGCGCTGAAGCAGATGGAGCTCGAGGCCGATTGCTGCGCCATCAAGTTGCTGCGGGAGAGGCATGAGGCCGACAGTATCGAGGCGGCACGGAGCACGATGGTGACCTTCGGCTCGGCCCCGACCGGCGCCCATTACCCGACGGGGAACGAGCGGGCCGCCAATATCTCGGTCTGTGCGACGCCGGACGATTAGGACTGGCGGGGCCGGGCTCGAATCTCCATATCCCCCAGGTGTATCCGCGGCGGCGCCATTGGCCTCCGGCATGTTATGGTTCTGGCTCCGAGATGATGAAGAGGCGGCCTTGAAGGGCAGCGCATCGATAGTGCGCCGGGCACGGCATCGCGCCCGGCTGTTGGGCATGGTGGCCGCCGTCATGGCTGCTGCTTTGGCCCTTGGCATGGGCGGCGACACAAGCGCCCGCGCCGCGCCCGTGCTCCGCGTTTGCGCCGATCCTGACAACATGCCCTTCTCCAACGGCAAGGAGGAGGGGTTCGAGAATAAGCTCGCCGAGCTGATCGCCGAAAGGCTAGGAGATCGGCTTGAGTACACATGGTTTGAAGAAGCGACGGGCTATGTTCCCAACACCGTCGGCCCCGGCGCTTGTGACCTCGTGATGGGGTATGCGCAAGGGACCGGGCTGATCGACGACACCAATCCCTATTACTACGCCTCTTACGTGCTGATTTACCGCGAGGACGACGCCGGTCTCGCGGGCGTCGACAATCTGGCGGACCCCCGGCTGAAGGGAAAGCGGATCGGGGTGTTCGCCAGGACACCGCCGGCGAGCATCCTTGCCATGCACGGGCTCGTGCCGAATGCAAAATCGTTCGAGACCTATGCCGGCGACAGCGGGTCAGAGGCGGCTAAGGTCATGATCGCGGAGATCGCCTCGGGCAAGCTCGATGCGGGGATCTTGTGGGGACCCGTGGGCGGGTACTATGCGCAGCGCTCCGACGTGCCGCTTTTGCTCGTGCCACTGGTGAAAGAGACCGCCGGGCCGAGCACGATCTACGGCATCACCATGGGCGTGCGCCCCGGCGAGCCCCAATGGAAGCACAGGATCAACAAGGTGCTGGCCGAGAACCAGCACGACATCAACGTGATCCTGCAGGGCTATAACGTGCCGCTTCTGAACCAGGAAGGCGAGCTAATCGCGTCGGGGACCGCGGGCCGCTGAGCTACATCTTGCAGACGCTCTCCGGCTCGTCGATGCCGAGCGTGTCCACCTCGATTTCAGGATGGCTCGCATGCGGGAAACCGTGCTGCGGCGAGACCGAGACCGGCACCTTGTCGGTGGCGATGAGGATCGGCTGCCGGAATTGCCCGTCCCAGGGCCGGAATTGCTGCTTGATGCCTTTGAATGGCGCGAGCTGGAGATCGGGGCCGTGGATGAAGGCTGAAACCGTGGCGAAGTCGTTGTCCGGGTTGCGGGTCACGGCCTCGCCGATGGTGCGCGCGGCCACATAGGCCTGATGGTCGATCGGCAGCATCAGGCGGCCAAAGTCCTTTTCGAAATTGTTGTTGGCTTGGGTGGCACCCCATTTCTCGTGCCCGCGGCTCCACGTCGTTGCGGTGAGGCCGGTCGTGCCGGCCACGATCCGCGGCGCACCGCCGCCGCGGTAGGGGAGGAGCGGGCCGAACACCTGGCTCTCGTCGGCGACGACGACGACGTCATAGCTGGGACCTGCGACCACGGCCTTGTCGGCGCTCGCCTGTTTGCCCGGCGTGCCCGGCGGGATCATGCCGACATCGTCGCGCCTGCCGCCTGACACATCCTTGTACTCGCGTGTGTCGACGATATTCGCGCCGAAGCGGCCGGCGGCGCGCTTGACCGCGTCCGCATAGGCGAGGTCGGCTGGCGTCGAGCCGTGCACCAGCAGCCAGTCCTTCCAATCCATGGTCACGAGATACTGGGCCAGCGCGTCGGCCAGCATGTAACGGTCAGGCACAATGTGCATGACGTTGATGCGGCAATCCTCTTGCCTCAGCGACACGTCGGTGGCGCGGATGTTGAACAGGAGAACGTCTTTGTCCTTAGCCCAATCGGCGAGCTCAAGCAGGGTGGGGGCGGAGGCATCCACGATGATGTAGTTGTGGCCGGACTTGTACAGCTTCTGCAGCGCGGCCAGCGCCTTCTCTGGCGAAGAGGCCGTCTCCACGTCGAATGTGTAGGCATGCCCGGTGAACCGGCCGCCGGCGTTGTTCTCCCCAATGCCCATCTTGGCGCCGGCAATGCCCACGTCCTTCGGCTCGACATCGAGGCGGGATGCTGGCCTCGGTTTCTCCACCCTCTCACGGAGGTATCCGATCGGCAGCGGCGCCAACTCAGGCGACTGCGGAATCGTGACCTCGAAGCCACCCGCCGGGCGCGCCTTCTGAGCCGGGGCGGCATCCTCGGCGGATGCGGCCATTGGGGCGCCCAAGATGACGGCGGCCAAGAGGGACGCGCTGAGCAGGCGATGAGCAACGACAGACGCAAGCTTCATGACGATAGGACCGGTGACGCGGCTTGTCGGGGCGAAGATTGGAACCCAGGAGGCCCTTGCCGGGTCGGGTCAAAAGAGGGGCCAGCCGAGCTGTCAGGCCGATGGTATCGACAAAGAAATAGGCATTGCAAGGTGGAAACCTAGGCAGGAGTATTTGGCATGGCTTTTTGCCAAGACAATTTACCACGACAAAGCGGGTGCGATCGGCGCACGGCCGAAAGCGACAAAAGTTGTGCAATGCGAGATTTGTGGCGGGCCCATCGCCCGCGGGGGATGGTAAACTGTGGGAATGGAATTCTCGGTCGGATCGGCGATTCGCTTCGGATGGGAGACGTTTAAGAAGCGCCCATGGTTCTTCGTGGGCGCGAGCTTCGTTATCCTGTTCGCCTATGGGGTTGCCGGCTCGATCACGAGCGGCATCGACGTGGCGCTAGGCGCCACGCCGGAAGAGCCTTCCCTGATCGGGAGCGCCATTAACTTCGCGCTCAGTACGTTCATCAGCATGGGCGTGATCGCCTTCTATCTCGCCGCCCACGACGATCCCGAAACCGTGGATCTGTCCGCGCTGTGGCACCCTCGGCCGTTCTGGAAATTTCTCGGCGCGTCGATCTTGATGGGGCTCGCCATCGGCATCGGCTTCGTCTTGCTGGTGGTGCCGGGGATCATTGCCACGCTGTTTTTCATGTTCACGACCGTCATCGTGATCGACCGGGAACTGGGTCCCATCGAAGCGATGAAAGAGAGCATGCGAATCGGACGCGGGGTTCGCTGGCCGCTGCTCGGCCTCCTCGGGGTGCTCCTGCTCATTATCCTAGCGGGATTGATCGCGCTCTTCGTGGGGCTGCTCGTGGCCATGCCGGTTACGACGCTGGCGTTCGTGCATGCCTACCGGGTGTTGTCGAGCCGGGCGGGCGCCACGCCGATCCCGGCCGATGCGCGGCTTGCCCCCTAGCGACGGCGCCTTCCATTCGCGGCTGAATGAGAGCGCAGGCACCGCAAATGTGGTGCGGCGGCCTTCCTACTCGGCGGGGACGAGCGGCTCTTGCTCCGTCTTCATCGCGTCGGCGGCGTTGCGCGGGTTGCGATAGACGAACGCCGTGGCCGGCTTGGCGGCCTCGGTCTTGGCCAGCGCCACCATCTCGCCGTGATAGGGCGACAGCGCGCAGGCCGGGTCGGTATTGCGCGGGTCGGCGGTCATGGCCATCGCCTGGCAGCGGCAGCCGCCAAAGTCGATCTCCTTGAAGGCGCAGGAGCGGCACGGCTCCTTCATCCAGTCGGTGCCGCGGAAGGCGTTAAACGCGTCCGAGTTCATCCAGATGTCGAGCAGCGTCCGATCCCGCACATTGTCGAAGTGAAGCTCGGGAATGCTCTCGGCGGCGTGGCAGGGGAGCACCTTGCCGGCCGGGGTGATGTTCATAAAGCCCTTGCCCCAGCCGCCCATGCATGGCTTCGGGCGCTTGGCGTAGTAATCGGGCACGACCATGTCGATGGTGAGCACGCCCTTCAGCCGCTCGCGTGCGTTCTCGACGAGGTCGATCGACTGGATGGTCTGCTCGTAAGTGGGGATCAGCGCGGCGCGGTTGAGAAAGGCCCAGCCGTAATATTGCACATGGGCGATCTCCAGCCGCTGGGCGCCGAGCTTCAAGGCGAGGTCGATATAGCGGCCGACGTTATGGATGTTCTGGCGGTGGATCGGCGCATTGACGGTGAGGGGAAGGCCCATCTCGACGACCCAGCGGGCGACGTCGAGCTTCTTCTGGGTGGCGCCGGGGTAGGCGCCGATCCGCTCGGCGTTCTCGGCGTCGACGTCCTGGAACGAGATCTGGACGTGGTCGAGCCCGCGCTTGACGAGGTCCTCGAGACGATCGCGCTTGAGGGTGACGGCGGCGGTGATCAAGTTCGAGTAGAGCCCGGCCTCGGTCGCGGCGGAGACGATGTCTTCGAGATCCTTACGGGCCGTGGGCTCGCCGCCTGACAGATGGACTTGCAGAATGCCCATCTCGCCGGCCTGGCGCATCACCGAGCACCACTCTTCGGTGGTGAGCTCGTTGTTGACGCGCTCGAGCTCGATCGGGTTGGAACAATAGCCGCATTGCAAGGGGCAGCGATGGGTCAGCTCGGCGAGCATGCCGATGGGTGCGAGGGCGCACAGCTCAGCGGTCATGTCCTTGCTGCCGACCACGCCCGCGGTGGGCTCGTCGTCCACGCTGACGGTTTCACAATGTCCGTTCGACTTGAACTCCTCGGTCATGCCTTTACGTATCCCTTGTCTGCCAAGCCCTGGAGCAGGTCGAGAACGTCGGCGGTAATGACGTCGACGGGGGCCGAATACTCCTCCGCGAGCTTGGCGGCGATCTCCTCCACAGTCCTCTTCCCGTCGCAGAGTTGCAGCACGGCGACGGCAGTCTGGTCTGGCGTCAGAACACGCTCCGGCGCCAGAAGCACCCATCGCCCCCGCCCCGCGTCATGGCGGAGCTTCAAATAGGGCGGCAGTTTCGGCCTTGTCTCTCCGGCGACGATCAGCCGGCCGGGAGACGTCGTTGCGCCCGTCATGCCTGTTCGGGCACGAAGGCGCCGGGCGGAATCATCCCGGGCTCGACATAGGCCAGGTGAAGCGCATCGAGCTGCGCCCATAAAACGTGGGTCTTGAAGCGAAGCGCATCGAGCACGCCCTGCTGCGACTCGGGCGTGCGCGCGTTCTGCTTCACATATTCAAGAGCGAAGTCCGCATCGCGCGGCGCTTGCGTCAGGCGGCGCTTGAAGTAGGCCATCACGTCGTCGCTGATGAAATCGTAGTTCTCCAGCATGCCGGAGATGCGCGCCTTGTGGATGTTCGGCGCGAACAACTCGGTGAGCGAGGAGGCCACAGCCTCCACCAGCGTCTTCTCGCGCACGAAGTTCACATAGGCTTCGACTGCGAAAACCGTCTCGGGCAGGGCGCCTTTGCGCGAGATGACATAGTCGCGGTCGAGGCCGAGGCCGTCGGTCAAGATGAGCCAGCGCTCGATGCCGCCTTCCTCATCGCCGTAGCCGTCATGGTCCATGATGCGATGGAGCCACTCGCGACGAAGCTCGCGGTCATGGCAGCGGCTCATCAGGGCGGCGTCCTTGCGCGGCACGGCGGACTGGTAGCAATAGCGGTTCAGGGCCCAAGCTTGGACTTGGCCCTTGTTCAGCTTGCCGCCATGCAGCAGCGCATGAAAGGGATGCTTATCGTGATACTGAGCGGCGCCAATGGCGCGCAGCTCCTGCTCGAGTTCGTCGGGGCTCATTATCTTCGTCACGGCTCACACCTCGATCTCAACCATTGGTCTAAGAGGATAGCGTAGCGCTGCGCCGCCGCCGCCTTCTTGATGCGCGTCAATCCTCAAATATTGTCTACTATCGGCGCTTCTAAGCGAGCGCCTTCGAAACGGTCTCTACCATGATGAAACATGGTGACGCCGAATGAGAGTTTCATGACTCGTTCATGAACACTGCCTTGATGCCGGATTAAGAACGTCTGAATGGAGAATCCGGCGCACCGCTTGGCTATCGTAACCGAAACGCCGATGCGGCGCCATTATGGGGCGGCCGTGGCCTGCCGCCAGAAATGCAAAACGGGGGGGCGGCTCCGTTGGCTTTGCGAACCCGAACTCAGCGGACCGCCCGACTCTGCGATTGGAATATGTGATCGGGTCATGATAATTTCCAATCGTATTTCCTTATAGAAAGCATAAGCGCTCCTTATCGCCCATGGTTTCGCTCCGGCAGCTGCGCTACCTCGAATCGCTCGCTGAAACGCGGCATTTCCGCCACGCTGCGGAGGCGTGCGCGGTCAGCCAGCCGGCGCTCAGCATGCAGATCAAGGACCTCGAGGACGAGCTCCAGCTCAGCCTGGTGGAGCGGCGCAAGTCCGGGGTTGAGCTCACCGAGAAGGGGGGGGAGGTCGCCCGGCGTGCGCGCAGCATCCTCGCCTCGGTGCGCGATCTCGTCGACTACGCCAAGCGGCAAGAAGGCGTGCTTTCAGGCGTGCTCAAGCTCGGCGCGATTCCCTCGATCGCGCCGTATCTCTTGCCGGCGGCCTTACCCGCGTTGCAAGAGCGCTTTCCGGCGCTCAAGCTGCAGCTTCGCGAGACGGTCACGGAGAATCTCGTGCGCGAGCTTGTGACCGGCGATCTCGACGTTATTCTGGTCGCCTTGCCGATCGACGATCCTGAGGTGGAGACGCAGCATTTGTTCGACGACAGCTTCATCCTGGCGACCAAGGCGACCCCTGAGAATGCGAAGATGCGGGGTGCCACGCCGGACATGCTGGCCGACGAGCGGCTGTTGCTTCTGGAGGAGGGCCATTGCTTGCGCGACCAAGCGCTGTCCTACTGCCACATGATGACGCGTGAGGCGCGCGAGAGCTTCGGCGCATCGAGCCTGGCCACCATCGTGCAGATGGTGGCGAATGGTTACGGTGTCACGCTGTTGCCGGAAATGGCCATCGACAGTGAGATCCACCGCGGTGGCGACATTCGGCTCTTGCGCTTTCCCAAGCCGGAGCCTAAGCGCGAGATCGGGCTCGCCTGGCGCAAAACTTCACCACGCAAGGCGGAGTTCGCGCAGTTCGGCAAGCTGCTATGCGACGTCGTGCCGAAACCCCATAAGAAGCCAGTCAAGAAGGGAGGCCGAAAACGCTAAGCACCCAAATCTCGATCCTCATGGCATTGCTGATCTTCGGAAGGGCAGGCCTCGTGCGGATCGTGCGGCCGATCTCCGACTTCTATGTCGCGGGACGGCTGATGCCTGCCATGTTCAACGGCATGGCGATCGCCGCGTCATTCATGGCGGTGCTCGTCTTTGCCGGGCTCGCGGGCGCGCTTGGGCCCGGTTGGGAGGGCCTTACCAATCTGCTCGTCGGCGGGGGTTTGGGCCTGATCGCGAGCGGGGTGCTGCTCGCGCCGTATTTGCGGCAGTTCGGCGGCTATACGCTGCCCGATTTTCTCGCCGAGCGTTTCGGCGGGGACAAGGTGCGGCCGCTCGCGGTGCTGGCGGTCATCCTCTGCTCATTCCCGGCGCTGGCCGCGGTGCTGCTTGGCTTCGGCCTGCTCAGTGCCGGCCTGTTTTCCTTACCTGTCGCCGTTGGTACGGCTGCAGGCGTGGCGCTGATCTTTGTCGGCACGCTGATCGGCGGCATGCGCTCGCTCAGCCTGTCGCAGATCGCGCAATACGCCGTGCTGCTTGCCGTGTCGCTGGCTGCGGTCATGGTCGTGGTGTGGCAGACCGGAACGCTGTTCAGCGCGGAGGTTCTCCTTCTCGATGAGGTGATCCCAAGTTTTGGACTGCAAGACTTCGCGCAAAGTGACGCCGTCAACCGCTTTGCTCTGATTTTCTGTCTCGCTTGCGGCACCGCATCGCTGCCCTATCTGTTGATGCGGAGCTTCACGACGCCCACGCCCAGCGAAGCGCGGACCTCGTTTCTCGCAAGCGTAGTTTTCGCCGGCGTGCTTTGCCTGGCGGCACCGGCGTTTGCCGCGCTGTTCGAGGCGGCGTGGGTCAACACCGGAGACGGCTTGTCCATGATCGCCGAGGCGGTTCTTACCTTGGCGGCGATCGCCGGCCTGCTCGCGGCGGGAAGCGCGCTCGCGCTCTCGATCGCCAATGCGATCTCCTACGACGTCTACTTCAAGAGCGTGCAGCCGGGCGCGTCGGCGCGGCGGCGAGTTTTCGTGGCGCGGCTGTCGGTGATCCTCGTGGCGGGTCTTGCCGCGGTCGCCGCGGTGGCCGCGCCGCAAGAGACCTTGACGGCGACGGCTGCGGCGTTGTCGCTGGCGGCGAGCGCCTTTCTGCCGGCACTTGTGCTCGGCGTGTGGTGGAAGCGCGCCAGCAGCGATGCGGCGCTCGCGGGCATGATCGCTGGGCTCGTGGTGTGCCTCTATTACATGATCGCGCCGCACGTCATCCCGTTCGCCTTCTACGAGTCGTCGAGCTTCCTTTCCAATGCGACGGACGCGCAAGTTTCTGCCTATCAGACGCTCCGACAGAGCTACTACCTTGCCGATGCGGCAACCAAGGACGCGGTGCTGGCGGAGTGGCAAGGCTCGGTGCGCGCGATCGCCAATTGGTGGGGCGTGCAGGGGACCTTCGCCAGCCTGTTCGCGGTGCCGATCGGTTTCCTCGTCATGATCGGGGTCAGCCTGTTCACGGCCGCGCCGTCGGAAGACGTGCAGCGTTTCGTGAAGGGCTTGCGTGAGCGGACAGTCTAAAGCCTTCGCGGAAGACCGTTACTCGGCCGACGCGCTGGCGGCGCCGGGCGGCGGCGGTCCGCCGAGCAGGCGGAAACTATCGCGAAAGCGCTCGGCCTCGTCGCTCTTGGCGTGGCCCTTGGGTCCGGCGGACACCAGCATATAGATGCGGTCGCCGTTGGCCACGAGGTCGACCAGGTGGTTGAGCTTGCCTTTGCCATCCTCGGCCATGGCCTCGTAGCCCGGGCGTTCGTCGATGGTCTTGGCGCCCTTCTTGCGCACCCGCGTGCCGCTGCCTTTGGCGTAGGCCGAGATGACCTTGGTGAAGTAATCGGGCCTGGGCGGGCTGGGAGCCCGGCTTTCCGGATACTCGAACACCACCACGCTATAGACGGTGTGGTCGCCGAGGCTCACTTGGTAGTCATGCTGGAGCAGTGGGTTTTGTCCCGAGACGGGCGTGCTGGCGGCTTTGGGTTTGCTGGTCACGCCGGGAAACGAGGCCACGAAGCCTCGCTCGGAGAAATGGAACTCGCGCCATTTCGGCGGCTCCGGCGCTTGCGGTTTATCCTTGGCGACGCCAGGGGCGGCAAGCGCCAGAAGCGTCATCAAGAGCGCCACCGAGGCCAGGGCGAAACTTCGAATTGGCATCGCCGATCCCTTCGTCTCGTGCGTCGAGAATCGCAAGTGTAACCGATCGAGACGGGGAGTTCACCAGTGGACGCATGCTCGGGCCCGTCAACCTTGCGATGCCGCGGACAGCGCCCGGCGGTACATCGCTTCCACGTCCTGCTTCAGCGCGCGCCGGGAGTCGGGGCGCAAATAGAGCATGTGGCCGCCGGCATAGTCCTCGATGGTGATCGGCGGTGCGCCTTTGAGCGGCGGGAGTTGGTTCACGAGGTAGGCCGGCGCCATGTAGGGCGTGATCAGATCGGTGTAGCCGGTGGCGATGAACACTTCGAGCTCGCGGTTGGCAGCGCGGGCGTCCTGGATGTCGTCGAGCACCCCGGCATAGCCTTGCCGTGTCGGGCTTGTGCCGAAGTCCCACTTGCCGCGCACGTCGCGATTGAGCAGCCGATAGGCCTGGTCGGTCTTATAGGCAAGGTCGCCTTGGGCATATTGGACGAAGGCCGATGTCCACAGTGGCACGGTGGCGTCGAGCACGGGGTCGGGTCCGCGTGGCCAGGCGCTCGATGGATGCGGGTCGGGGCCGCTCACGCTGCCGTCGTAACGGCTCAGAAGCTGGCTACCGTCGCGGTCGAACTCCTTGATGAATACAGACGGCGAGATGCGCGCCAGATGCTGCTCTACCTTGTCGCGCGGCAAACCGGTGAGCTCGGCCACCCGCGCGCTCGCGTCCTTGCCGCCTTGTTCCGCGCCCGAGGCAAGCGCGACAAGGTAGTCGGACAACGCATAGCGCTCGACGTCCTTCAACGCTTCGGCCAGCGCCTCGCGCCCGGTGACGCCTTCGCTCTCAAGCCTGACGGCCGCATAAGAGGGAAGCGCGAGCGCCCAGGGGATGGGGTCGTAGTCCTCGCCATAGATCAGCGCGAACTCGAGCGCAGGCGAGACGAGCACCAGCCCGCTGGGTGAGATGCCGCTGCTCTTCTGCAGCTTACGGGTGATGGTGAGTGCGCGGAATGCGCCATAGCTCTCGCCGGTCAGGAACACCGGCGAGGACATGCGCCCGGCCTCGATCAGATAGAGCCGGATGAACTCGGCCAGCGACTCGGTGTCCCGCTCCACGCCCCAGAAGTCGACCTCCTCCTTGCCGTCGACGGCGCGGCTATAGCCGGTGCCGACGGGATCGACGAAGACGAGGTCGGTGAAGGCGAGCCAGCTCGCGTCATTGTCGACTAGGCGGGGCGGGGGCCCGAGCACTTCGCCGTTATTGGTCGCCTCAATGATCTTGGGCCCCATGGCGCCGAGATGGAGATAGGCCGAGGCGGCGCCGGGTCCGCCGTTGAACACGAAGGTGATCGGGCGCTTGGCGTCCTCGGGCTCCTTGGCATAAGCGACGTAGAAGATCTCCGCCGTGGTCTTGCCCTTCTCGTGGAGCGGAACGGCGCCGGCGACCGCGCGGTAACGCAGGCTCTCGCCCGCAAGGCGCATCGTATGAAACGTTGTCACTGCCGGCGGCAGGCGCAGACGCTCCGCCTCTTGGCCGTCTTGCGCGCTCTGTTCGGTAGCTTGTTCGGTCTTTTTCGCCGTCGGGTCCTGGTTCTCCTCGGCAATCGCGCCGGGGGTCAGGACGAGGAGGGCAAGCAAGGTGGCGAGGCAAAGGGTGCTGGCGCGCGGGCGTCGGAGGGCTTCTGTCACGTTCGACCTGTGCTCTGTGCTAGAAATGGGGCGCGGCCCTTCACGAGCCTGGGTCAGACTTAAGCAGCCAAGCAGGCAGTCTCAAGGCGCGCCGGACCGGCGCGTGGCGACCATGAGGCCGCCATCATTGTGGATCAGCAACACAACGCATGGTGAGATATGCCCTGATCTTGGCCCTCGTGCTTCCCCTCGGGACGGTCGTTGTCGGCTGTGCCAGCCGGGAGGAGATCGGCGCAGAGCGCGTGGCGCAGCAGGCCGCCACCGATGGCGAGGACGCTGCGGCGTGCCGCGCCCGAGGCGCGCCAGGAAGCGGTGAATATGACGCTTGCCGCCAGGACTTGGCTGCTCAGCGCGCCCAAAAGGCCGATATCGACTACCAGAAACGGCGGGATTTCGACCGGGTGCTCGGCGGCCTGGACGACCTGTAGCGGCCCGCGCGCCGCCGCCACACCCCTCATAATAAAAGGCCCGGAGGACGGGTTTGGCCGTTGGCCGTAATCGGTTTGAACGCTAAGCTAAAGCGGGCGCAGACCTGACGGCCAACAACCTTGCCGAGTTTCTTGGGTGTCGACCACGCCATGCGGCCCTTGGCGGGGACGATGCTGGGGGGCTCGCCTTTGGTGGCGCGCTGATCTGCAGCAGTCCTGGCGGCGCAGGCTCCGACATCGGGGGCAGGGAGCCTCGCACCGCGGTAGCATTTTTCGCTCCCGGAGTCGTTTGTAGCAATGGGTCTTGTGATTCATGAGACTCCACCTGGATCCGGTTGTTAGCAGAGCCTCTTTCCATGGCCAGTCCGATGCGTAAAAAACGTGCCTGGTCGACGCGGGAAGACGACGCCGAGTCCAAGGAGACTGCGGCGTTTGAGGCGACTGTTGCCGCTGCCCAGGATACCGCCGCCAAGTCCGGCGCATTTCTCTCTACCGCCAAAGAGGATCTGACGGACCACCGCCGCTGGCTGCAAGCGCAGACCGTGGCCGTCGAACGGGATCGTGCGCGGCACGACCGATGGCTGCAACGGCAGCGCGAGCATCGTCTTGCCATTGCTCGCCGCGAGCGCACGAAGCGGCGACGGCAGCTCGTGCGGCAGCGCGCGGTTCGGGCCATGCAGCAAGCGACCTGGGCCGCTGTGCTGTTCGTCCGGTCCCTGTTTCTCCTCGCCATCGCCACGACCGTCGCCGGCGTCAAATATGTCGCGACGCTGATTGCGCGCGGCGTCGCCTATACGGGCGCGGGGTTGGGCGCCCTGGCGCGCTCCATCGGGCGGCTCATCGCTGGCGGCGCGGGTTGGACAGGCGCCAAGCTCAAGGCGTTCGTGCTCTGGCTTGGCCGGATGCTCTCAGCAAGTGCTGTGTGGAGCGGCGCCAGGGCGCGCGCCTCCGCGAAGGCCGGTGGCAAGGCGCTCGCGACCAGCTCGGCATTTGTTTCCGCCAAGGCGCAGTCTTCCGCCCGCGTTGGCGGCTCGGCTCTCGCGGCGGGAAGCTCGCTCGTGGCGGCCAAGGCCGGCATGCTCGGGCGGTCAACGGGCCGGTCGCTCGGCAGCGGGCTGTCGCTTGCCTCCGCCCAAGGGTCGGCGCTGGCCGGCGCCACGGGCAGATCCGCCGCGCGCGGCTTGGCCGTCGCCGCTGACAAAGCGTCCACACTCGCGGCCGCGAGCAAGCGCGGGCTTGCGGCCGGATTTGCCTGGAGCAGAACGCGCACGGCGGCGCTTGCGCCGACGCTCTACGTGGGTATCGCCAAGTTCGGGCGGCAGGCGGAGCGCTATGCACAAGCGGGTGCGGCGCGTGCTGAGGGCGTGTTCGAGAAAACGCGGGCCGCCGTGCCCGAAGTTTACGGACCGCATGGCGATGGGGTTGACCTTACGGGCCACCCGGCGAACGATCCGGGGACTCATGTTGACACGCCCGAGGCGCTAGGCACGGAGGTCTACGGGCCGTTCTACGAAGGGTTTCGGGTCGACGGCGTTTCGCCCAACGTA